>Ga0116138_1001460_pt1 | contig 13011 bp, 8 predicted proteins | sample June2015DPH_20_1_2_FD_88971 | JGI IMG/M metagenome (GOLD analysis project Ga0116138, IMG submission 88971) | Peatland microbial communities from SPRUCE experiment site at the Marcell Experimental Forest, Minnesota, USA - June2015DPH_20_150 | ecosystem: Environmental > Terrestrial > Soil >... | reverse complement strand
GATCTCAGACTCCGAGTATTTCTTCCCTTCATATTTCAAGGCGATATAATTGAATGAATCGAAGATCAGGCGATTCGTTTGCGTGAGCGTCCCATCCATATCAAAAATTACACACTTCAACCTGCCCATAACTTCCTTCTCAACGTATACTGCTCTCAATCGTTTTCCAATTGCCTCGTAGCAGTCTTTCAGAACCGTGAAAACACGAAAGGCGCCATGCTCAACCCCGCGAGAAGAATCTGCGGAGTGATTGACGCCTCGCACTCTTCACCCTGCACTACTCGTTCACTCCCCTTCGAGATCCAAGGGAGAGCCAGTCAAGCAATAGTAACGTCTTTCGACAGATAGACATCTTGAATTGAATTCAGAATCCGGACCCCTTCATTCATCGGCTTCTGAAATGCTTTGCGCCCGCTGATCAATCCCATACCGCCTGCGCGCTTGTTGATGACTGCCGTCTTCACGGCTTCCGCGATATCATTCGCTCCGGACGCACCGCCGGAATTGATCAATCCAATCCTTCCCATGTAGCAATTCGCGACCTGGTACCGCGTGAGATCGATAGGATGATCGCTCGACAGCTGTTCGTAGACCTTCTTGTGTGTTTTTCCGAAATTGAGGGCAACGTAGCCGCCGTTGTTCTCCGGCATTTTCTGTTTGATGATATCTGCTTCGATCGTCACACCCAGGTGATTTGCCTGACCCGTGAGGTCAGCTGACACATGGTAGTCTTTCTCTTTTGTCTTGAAGGCCGGATTACGAAGATAACACCAGAGGATCGTCACCATCCCAAGTTCATGTGCCTGTTGGAAGGCTTGACTCACTTCCCAGATCTGACGACGAGATTCCGGAGAGCCAAAGTAGACGGTAGCTCCAACCGCGGTCGCACCCATGTCATACGCCTGCTTGACGCTGGCGAACATCGATTGATCATAGGTGTTCGGGTACGAAAGAAACTCGTTGTGATTGATCTTCAGAATGAACGGTATCCTGTGCGCATACTTTCGTGCGACGGAGCCAAGCACGCCAAGTGTCGATGCAACGGCATTGCATCCCCCTGCGATCGCCAACTGCACAATCTTCTCGGGATCGAAATATTCCGGATTCGGCGCAAAGGAAGCCCCGGCAGAATGCTCAATCCCCTGATCAACTGGCAGGATGGACACGTACCCGGTCCCCGCGAGCCGTCCATGATTGAAGATCGCCTGAAGGCTTTTTAACACCTGCGGCGGACGATCTGACTGGAGAAATATCCGATCGACGTAATCCGGTCCGGGAAGATGCAAATCACCTTTCGGGATCGTCGTGCACTGATGTTCAAGCAGACTTTTCGCTTCACTTCCGAGCACTTCTGTGATATTCATTATTCTTCTCTCCTTCTCCGTTCACTGTATGCACTATCATGTAAGTGTAAATATACCACTCCTTTGACTGTCTTGCAATGGAGGTCGGGGGCCCTCGGATTGCTTCTCGTTCCAATTCTCTCTACTTTACTCACGTGAAAAAGCAGATCATGCTGAAGAAAAACGAAGAGCACCGGATTCTCGCCGGTCACCAGTGGGTTTTCAGCAACGAGATCAAGTCAATCCACGGAAACCCTGAGGCGGGCGACGTCATCGAGTTGCTCCGCCATGACGAGAAATTCCTCGGCGTCGGATTCTACAATCCTCATTCCCTCATCGCATTCAGACTCTTGAGCCGCGAGCAGGAAGCCGTCACATTCGAGTTCTTCGAGCAACGCATCGCGCAGGCCCTGCAATTGCGCAAGCGCCTCTACCCGGAGGCCGAGTCATTCAGGCTTGTCCACGGTGAAGCTGATTTTCTTCCCGGCCTTGTCATCGACAAATACAACGAGTATATCTCCCTTCAAACGCTGGCCGTCGGCATGGACCGGCGCCTGACGCTTCTCTGCGACGTTCTTGAATCGCTCTTCCATCCGAAAGCAATTGTCGAGCGAAATGAATCCCCGCTGCGCGCACTCGAGCAGCTTCCACTGAAGAAAGAGGTTCTCCGCGGCACAATCGGACAAACGATCATTAGCGAGAACGGCTCCAAGTTCAAGGTTTCGCTTCTGGAAGGGCAAAAAACCGGGTTCTTCCTCGACCAGCGGGATAACCGTTTGGCGGTGCAGCGGTATGTGAAGAACGCTTCAGTACTCGATTGTTTCTGCAACGAGGGAGGATTCGCGATCTATGCCGCACGCGGAGGAGCCGCTCGCGTGAGCGCTCTCGACAGCTCCGAAACGGCGATCGCAAATGCCCGGGTTAACGCCACGATCAACGAGGTCCCGCAGATCAAGTTCGAAACGGCTGATGTGTTCGACAAGCTGCCGAAACTTCTCGAGGAGGGGGAACGATTCGATGTTATCATTCTCGATCCCCCGTCGTTCAGCAGGAACAAGAAGACTGTTGCGACTGCGCTGAAGGGGTACAAGGAGATCAACGCCGGAGCTCTCAAGCTGATCAACCCAGGGGGAATCCTGGTGACCGCTTCATGCTCGCACCACATCACGGCCGAGTCGTTCGTCGAGTCCATCGAGGCCGGTGCAAGAGCAGCGCACCGTTCACTTCAGCTGCTTGAGTGGAGAGGTGCGGCTGCGGACCATCCGACACTGCCTGTCATGCCTGAGACAGCGTACCTCAAATTTGGCGTGTTCGCGGTTCACTAAAAGATGCGCCGCCCCACCCAAAACCGTTCGGGGGCGGTTCGTTTCTTACATGCTGCTGGCAATTGACTCTGAGGGTCGCTGGAACTATATTTCTGTACACATCGTTTTGATGGTAGTAAACGGGAGATGAAAACGATGAAACGCTTTTCCGTTCTTTTGACCGCCCTGATTCTTGCGGCGATGGTGCCCTCGCTCTCTCGTGCCCAGGAATATCCGCGGCGCGATTCCACGATGGTCTTTACACCTTCCAATCCCAATCTCATTCAAAAGACTTCGTACGAGCCATTCCACAACGCCTGGGGATTTGACATCATGCTCTCCAACAACGGCTTCGGCGCGGGGGGTTTCTACCGTCACGAATTCACCGACGTGCTTTCCGGTTTTGCACAGCTGGCGATCTCGGATGTCAAAGACGAAGGTGAGGTTGAGTACGTGGATATCTACGGGCAATCGATTACTCCCCACAAGATCAATCGGCTTCTCCTCATTCCCGTTACATTTGGAATCCAGTACCGGCTGTTCAAAGATGATATCGTGGACAATTTTCGGCCGTATGTCAGCGCAGGAGTCGGTCCATCGATGATTTTCGTGTCGCCATACTCAAATCCAACTGAGGGGTATGACGCGTATGGGAATCCGGGCATCGTCTACAACCAAATAGACTTTTTCAGTAGCCTCAAGAAGGGGCAGTTCAAGTATACGCTGGGAGGATACGTCGGCGGAGGAGCGTACTTCGGAATGGACAAGGGAACATTAACGGGTGTCAGCTTCCGCTACTACTTCGTACCCTACCAACCCGGTATCGTTAGTCTCGATAACGCTCCACCGATCAAGCGCTTCGGAGGGTTCTTTATCACGCTGAACTTTGGATCGTTGTACTAGCCCAGCATTGCGGGCGAACAAGAAAGGCGCACCGACCGTGCGCTTTTTCTTTTTCTGGGTGTCGCAGCACCGATTGGGAGCCCCACAAAACACAGAAGCACTTCGCAATCCGTAGAGCCTCCCCTTTGCTCTACAGATCGACGAAGTGCTTCAGAATTTTAGACTCAATGTATGAGATTCGCAGACACCCCGGTGTGACACGAGTCACCCGTATGACGGATGTCAGTCGCAAGCGACCACGAATTTCATCCACTCTCATTCCTCAAAAAAGTTCTGAGGTACTGTAGCGTTCTATCCCCCTCAATCATCTAATTCTCAGAGCAGCCACCCGCTCCCCTATGCAGGAAAAAACCATCTGGATCGCCGAAGCCAAGGAAGGTAATCAGAAAGCGTTCCGCGAGCTGTACAACGCCAACGTCTCTCCCCTCTTCCGATTCCTGAAGCAATTTGGTTCCGACACTGACCAGGTTGAAGAATGGGTGCAGCGGGCGTTTATCAAGGCTTTTTCGCATCTCGATTCATTCGATGGCAGATCCAGGTTTTCCTCCTGGCTCTTCAGACTCGCCCTCAACGAGATGCGAATGGATTGGCGACGCAGGCGGATCGTGGCATTTGTGCCCATGGACGATGAACATGGAGACTTGTCGCATGAAGCCGACCCATTCGAGTGGAAACAACTCATGAAAACCTGGATGGACGAGCTGGACGAGACGAAGCGGGCGGTTTTCATTCTGTACGAAGTTGAAGGGTATTCCCATGCAGAAATAGCATCGATGCTCGGCATCGCTGAAAGCTCATCGCGGACATTGCTGGTTCGCGCGAAGCGAATCCTGCAGGACCGATGGAATAAGGAGGCAATTCAATGATTGAACCGCGTGACTTCTACACCTCTGACGATGTGCCGGATAAACGAAGCACAGATGCAATGTGGTACTCGATTCAGCGCTCTACATCTTCGCTCCACCCGCAGAGTATGCTGATACGAGATAGCAGGAGCTTCCTATACGGCATGGCAGCGAGCATCGTTTTAGGACTTGCGCTCGTCGGTGCATGGACGGTTGCACACCAGGCACTTGAGAACGCCCAACCGACGCCTCTCCGGCTGGAGCGAGCTTATGTTTCGGCAATTCAGGAATTTGAACGCGTGGTTCCTTCTGTCACGGTGACAAACGCCGATCGACCCCAGGTCACAGGACAATTGCGCGACCGCCAGCAACAACTTACGCTTATCAACGTGGCGATTGCCAATCTGCGAAAGGAAACGAACGGCAAAGACCTTTCGCCGCTGAAGCGGGAGCGATTGCGCGGGCTCTACAGCCAGGAATTGAGAATTCTTCAGGAAATGATTGAAGAAGGAGATATTGAACTATGAAGACTCTTGTATTCGCTGTTGCGACTTCCACGCTCCTGTTTGTCAATAGTCCCGATCACCACAGGACAATCGAGGAGCACTACGCGACGACCCCGTCACAGAGCATTGAGCTACGGGGATTCAGCGGCTCGAGGATCAAAATCCGAAGCTGGGATAAGAATGAAGTCTCGATCAAGCTCGATATTTCTTTCTCCGCTTCCAATGAGAGAGACGAACAGAAGTACCTTGAGGCAATTGTCCTCAAAAAGACACAGCAGGATAAAATGCTGCGAATTGAGTACCAAGAACCTGAAATCTCCACGAAAAACAACCGCTCATTTTGGACCTGGCTAAGCGCTGTATTTTCAGCCTCGTACATACGAAAGGAAACCGAGGGGGAAATATTCGTCCCCCGTACAAATCCCCTCATCGCGGAAGTACGATATGGAGTGATTGAAATGGAAGGGATGAAAGGAGCACTTTCGTTTCTTGGCACCGGGAACACGGTGAAGCTGAAAGACTGCACAGCGATCGCAGAAGTAACGAACGATTACGGGAAGGTAACATTGGAGAACTGCGGCGGTGATCTCCATTTTTCGAGCAAGAGCACGACGGTTCTCCTGGATCAGTTTGATGGGAAAGCGGTCATCAATGCTGACTACTCAAACATCACGGTGCGGGACATCAAACACTCACTCTCGATTCGGTCTGCAAGCGGAACGATCAAGGTTGACAACGTCGGAGGTGACGTCACCATACGATCGGACTACACGACCATCGCAGTGAACGGCGTCAGGGGAATGCTGAACGTTGAGGACAAGGGGGGGATGATACGGGCAAAAGGCATGGATGGCGTAACGATAAGCGGATTGTATAGCAGAATGGAAATCACTGACGTCTCAGGCAAGGCAGGCAAGGTCATTTCATTGGAAGGCCAATCCGGCTCGATCTCCCTGATGAACGCTTCAGGCGACGTCCGCATTAACGATCCATATGGACCCATCGATTTGAAGGAAATCCATGGAAACGTCGAGATCAAATCGAAAAGCTCCAACATTCATGCAACAGGAGTGGACGGAGACTGGTCCTCTACGACAGAATACTCCTTATTGACATTGCGCGACCTCAGCTCCAAACGCATCACGGTCTCCAACTCGAGCAGTCCTATTGACATTTCGCTCAAAACGCCCCCCACGTATGTTGAGATCAGGAGTGAATACGGACCGGTCACACTTTCGATGCCGCCAGGCTTCAGTGGCGACGTCGATATCAATGTGACATACGCACACATCGAGACGAATCTCCCGCTCTCTAAGACAAAGTCCTTCGACGGTGGCGGCGGGTATGCCATAGGAAAAATCGGCACCGGGAATGGCAAGCTCTCGATCGAAACGAAGTCAGGAAATGTGAAGGTGATGCAGCGGTAGGTCAGGCGAGATTAATCTCGCTTTGCACTTACGGATAGAAGCGGAACGCGACCGAATGCTGCAAGCCCTTGCCGACGTTATGTGAAATTGTTTTGCCGAGAAGTTCACGACTTTGTTACAACACGAATTCACACCTATCGTAATGCACTGAGTTTCATCCACCGAATTATTGAGTAACCTCAACTTGCGGACCAACCGATGAATCATCTGCTAAGCAATTTCTTATTGGTACTCGCAGCGTTTTCGTTTTCCTTTGGTGCTGACCCAGTCGCCAGCGCTCAAGTGCCATCCGGAGACCTTAAAGAGGTCATTAAGCTCGAATTTGGAAAGCCTATCGAGCGCGAAATTGCAGGAACGGACAGTCACTCTTATTATATCACCTTGCTCGCTGGCCAGTTCTTGCGCGCCGTTGTTGATCAGCGCGGCATTGATGTAATCGTCACCGTTATAGATCCCGACGGCAAGAAGCTCGCTGAGATTGACAGTCCCAACGGAACAGAGGGACCGGAACCAGTTGCCATCGAGGCAAGATCCTCAGGTTCGTATCGGCTGGAGATCAAACCAGCCGAAAAGGATGTTGCACCCGGCCGCTATCAGGTGAAGATCGAAGAGATTCTCAGTCCAGAGGAATACGCAAACCGTCTCGCGGCGGAGCGTTCAAAGCTTGACACGGTGAAAAGCTGGCTGAGCAGAAATGCAATACGTCTTCAGACCGTTGAGGCTGGCAGCGGTTTCACGGACATGGAACCGCTCAAGAAACTCATCGGTAATGCTCACCTTGTTTCACTCGGCGAGGCCACTCATGGTACACGCGAATTCTTCCAACTCAAACATCGTATGCTTGAGTTTCTCGTAAGCGAAATGGATTTCACGGTATTCGGTATCGAAGCCCCTATGCCCGAAGCGTTTGACATCAACGAGTACGTCGTGAACGGTAACGGTGACCCAGAGAAGGCGCTTGCCGGTTTGTATTTCTGGACCTGGGACACGCAGGAAGTTCTCGATATGATTCACTGGATGCGACATTACAATCAAGATCCATCCAACAAAAAGAAGGTGAAGTTCTACGGCTTTGATATGCAGCATTCTACACGGGCCACGAGAGTCATGCTCTAGTATCTGCGTACAGTAGACCCTGAACAAGCTTCGACCTCGGAAAGAGAATTAGCGATGTTGACCGACCCTTTTTTGAACGCAGATTTCGAGAATCTCCCGAGGGAAAGAAAAGAAGAGATGGTAGCCTTCACCAACGAGCTTTTAACTCGCTTCGACGACCACAAAGCAGAATACGTCAAACATACTGGTGGAACAGAATGGGCGATTGCACGTCAGCATGCACAAATCCTTTCCCAAAACCTCAAGATGCGGTTAACTCCTGATCAATCTTTTGCAATACGAGACAGTGCGATGGCTGAAAATATCCGCTGGATTCTCCAGTTCGAGGGCGGGAATGCCAAGATGCTAGCCTGGGCACATAATGGACACGTCTCAACTCAGTCGTATGGGAGTGTCAAGAATATGGGAACACACCTGCGCGAAATGTTCGGTCCCGAGATGCGAGTGTTTGGTTTCGCGTTCAACCAAGGCTCGTTTCAAGCCGTTGAAATGCCATTTCCTTCTTCAAATGGACTGCATTCATTTACTATCGGAGCGGCACCAGACGGGAGCTTGGACGCGATGCTTGCACAAAGTGGGTTGTCGCTTGCTGCAATCGATTTGCACTCTCTTCCAAAGGAGGGGGCGGTGGCAGAGTGGTTCAGTATACCGCACGGGACTCGCGACATTGGGGCTGGCTACAGCGACCAGGCGGCAGCAGGTTTCCTTCAACCACAGGTTTTGCCAGCCCTGTATGATGCGCTCTTCTTCATAGAAAAGACAACTTCAGCACGGCCCGTTGAAGGAGGCTCATGGACGGTGGCACAGAGGCTTCCGACTCCTGCAAATCTCGATTTCGAAAGCAGTGAGGCTGGGAAACCCCCGATTCATTGGGTCGTGCCCTCTCGAATTGCTGGCCTAAACTTTCAGGTTGTAACAAGCACCGACAATCCAAGGAGTGGCGAGCGTTGTGCGATGATCAGCGCGTTTCCTGGGAAAAAATATGGTGAAACTTCTGGCAGGCTTCAGCAAACAATCGACGCTGTATCCTACCGTGGCAAGAAAATTGAGCTGCGTGCAGCGGTGCGAGTGCAGACGAATGCCGAAGGAGACAAGGCCTATCTGTGGCTTCGTATATCAAAGCAAGGTGTTGGCCCTCAAGCCCTCGCGTTTTATGAAAACATGGCGGACCGTCCAATTACGAGCGACAAGTGGCGCGAATATGAGATCGTTGCTGATGTGCCAGTTGACGCGGAAACAATTTCCTACGGCCTTACTTTCACCGGTGAAGGGCAAGCGTGGCTCGATGCCGTATCTATTCAGGTGGTTCACAAATGAGCCATGGACAATGGCAAAACAAATTCACATTACCAACGGCAAACCCCGACAGGAGAGGTTGGGGCAAGCCGACGCTTGCACGGTAGATAGGCGATGTCTAAACTAAGGTTGGCTAGAAGTAAAGTGCCCGCCTACGCAAGAAACGCTTCGGCGGGCAAGCTCGCAACTGTTTTACCCATCGAAGTCCGTTTCTCAGGACTCAGATGGGCGGTTAGCATAAATCGGTTGGCGTGAGGAGAAGAGACCGCCTGAGACTGCTACCTTTATTTCTTCACAAATACTCTTTCAGAAACCTGCCGGTGTGCGACGTGCTCATGCCCGCCAATTCCTCCGGCGTTCCGGTTGCCACCACTTGTCCTCCCCCATTACCTCCTTCGGGCCCAAGATCGATGACGAAATCAGCGCACTTGACGACATGCATGTTGTGTTCAACCACAAGGAGCGAATGCCCCGCCTCCACGAGTGCGTTGAAACACTTTAGGAGCTTCGCAATATCGTCGAAATGAAGTCCCGTCGTCGGCTCATCGAAAATAAAGAGCGCACGTCCTTCCGATTTGGAAGCCGTCAAATGGTTCGCCAGCTTGATCCGTTGGGCTTCTCCTCCTGACAAAGTTGTCGCGGGCTGCCCCAGGCGCACGTAGCCAAGTCCGACGTCATCAAGGATCTTCAATCGTTGAGCTACCTTACGTCCATCGGGATGCTGAGCAAAGAAGTCAATCGCTTCGGTGATCGTCATCCTGAGCATGTCATCGACGTTCTTGCCATGATAGCGGACCTCGAGCACTTCCTGTTTGAACCTCTTTCCCTTACACGACTCGCAAGTCAGGTAGAGATCGGCAAGGAATTGCATTTCCACTTTCTGAAAGCCGTCCCCTTCACAGACATCGCATCGACCTCCAGGGACATTAAAAGAAAAGTGCCCGGGCATGAAACCGCGGATCCGGGCCGCCTGCGTGTGAGCAAGCAGGTCCCTGATAAGGTCGAAGATCTTCAGATACGTCACGGGGTTCGACCGGGGCGAACGCCCAATAGGTGATTGGTCGACGAGCTCCACGCGCTCGATGTGTTCAGCCCCTTGTATTGAGCCAAACCTGCCGACACTCCCTTCGAACCCACCCTTCATCTTCTGAATGCCTGCGTAGAGGATCTCATGCACCAGCGTGCTTTTCCCGGAGCCGCTCACGCCAGTGACGCACACGAACATCCCGAGCGGGATACGCACATCAATCCCTTTGAGGTTATGCTCGGCCGCTCCTTTGACGAGAATCGACTGTTCCATGTCGCGACGACGCTTGCGCGGGGTCGGGATGCGAAGCTTGCCGTTCAGGTATTGCGCCGTGAGCGAGGTAGGGTGCTTGAGCAGCTCGTCTACCGTACCACAGCAGACAACCTCTCCCCCATGCTCTCCTGCCTTCGGCCCCATATCGACAACAACATCCGCTGAACGGATCATTTCTTCATCATGCTCGACGACAAGAACGCTATTGCCGACATCTCTGAGCGACTTAAGGATATTGATCAGCTTGTTGTTATCGCGTGGGTGAAGGCCGATGCTTGGCTCATCGAGCACGTAGAGCGATCCAACCAGTGACGACCCAAGCGAGGTTGCGAGGTTGATGCGCTGCGACTCGCCCCCCGAAAGCGTCATGGTGAGGCGATCGAGAGTCAGATAGCCGATACCGACATCGTTCAGGAACTTGAGGCGCTTCCTGATCTCCTCGAGTATCCTCTTCGCGACGTCAAGCTCAAACCTCGAGAGCTTGATGCGGAGGAAGAGTTCGTTCGCATCTGCGATGTTCATCCGAACGACTTCATGGATTGTGTTCCCTGCGACCTTGATGTTCAGCGCGTCGCTCCGGAGCCGGGACCCGTTGCACTCGTCACAGGTCGTGTACCCACGGTATCGGCTGAGGAGGACCCTGTAGTGGATCTTGTAGGATTTTCGTTCGATGAATTTGAAGAACTTGTGTATCCCATCAAACCCGTTGTAGCCGTTGAGAACAATATCCAGTTGCTTTGGAGTGAGTTGCTTGAACGGGACATCGAGAGGGATACCCGCTTCACGGGAAATGGTCATGAGGCCCTTGAGGTTCACGCGCCACTTCGGGGAATTCCACGGATGGATTGCTCCCTGCCGGATTGTTTTGTTCGGGTCCGGGACAACCAAATCCATGTCAATGCCCATCGACCGTCCGAATCCCTGACATTTCGGACATGCTCCCACGGGATTGTTGAAAGAAAACATGCGCGGATCCGGATCCTCATAGCGGATTCCGTCGTTCGGACACTCATAGTGCTGTGAAAACCTGAGGAGCTGCTTCGAATCCAGGAGGTAGACATGCGAATAACCATCCCCTTCAACGAACGCGGTATCGATGGAATCGGCGAGCCGCTTGTCACTCTCCTTGTCGTTCTTGCGAAGCACCAGACGGTCGACGAGCACGAGGACCCCCTTTTTGCTCTTCGCTTTGAACTCAGTTTCATTCAGGTCGATCAACTCACCGTTCGCCACAATGCGGAAAAACCCGCGCTTCTTAAGCGCGTCGAGTTCTTCTTTTAAGGTGTGGCCGGGATGATCGTGCAAGGGGAACGTAATGTATGCCTTCGTGCCGTCGGGTTCGAGTTGCAGTTTGTCAACGACCGTGGAAACGGTGTCGCGCTTCACCAGCTCTCCGCACTCCCGGCAATACGTCTGCCCGATGCGACCGAAAAGAAGCCGGAGGTAGTCATAGATTTCCGTCGTCGTTGCGACCGTCGAGCGCGGGTTTCGGGTCGAAGTTTTCTGCTCAATGGCAATGGAAGGGCTTATCCCTTGGATCAGGTCGACGTCAGGTTTGTCCATCCGCTCGAGGAACTGGCGGGCATACGATGAGAGGCTTTCCACGTACCGGCGTTGACCTTCGGCATAAATCGTATCGAACGCCAGACTGGATTTCCCCGATCCGCTAACACCCGTCACAACGACCAGCTTGTTTCGTGGAAACTCAAGGCTCACGTTCTTGAGATTGTGAACCCTGGCCCCTCGGACAATGATGGAGGTAAGGCGGCCGGGCTTCCTCGGCTCAATCGGAACAGCAGCGGTGACCGCAATGGCACCACCCGCTGGCGTCGCCTTTGATTCTATGAGAGGTTTTTTCTTCGGCAATTGGAAAGGTTGGTTTTCAGTTTTGAGTTGTCAGTTTTGAGTTTCAGGTTCACTATTCACCGCTTTCCCTGAACCATTCAACTTACTTGTCCATGACGGGAAAATCAATTCGAAAATTCCACGAGGTCTAACCCACATTCAGCCACAACGAGCATCTGCTCGTCTTGCCTTTCTGCGCAGCGCTCTCTACATTACCTCGAAACTTTTCTTCCCCTTCATGCCAGAGCTACCCGACCTGACAGTATACATTGAGAGCCTAGAGGCCCGCGTGAAAGGCGAGCGCCTCGAGAATATCCGGCTCAACAATCCCTTCATCCTTCGCACATTCGATCCACCGCTCAGCAGCGCAAGCGGAAAGGTCGTGAAGCGTGTATCGCGGATTGGAAAGCGGATTGTGTTTGAGCTGGAAGATGAACTGTTTCTCGTCGTCCACCTGATGATTGCCGGGAGATTTCATTGGAAGAAGCCGAAGGCCAGAGTCGGGGGAAGGATGGTTCACGCCGGCTTCGATTTTCCTGCAGGGACCCTTCTGCTCACCGAGGCGAGCACAAAGAAAAGGGCTTCCATGCATCTCGTGAAGGGGCGTGAAGCACTTGCTCAGTTCGATCGGGGTGGACTGGAGGTTCTGGATTCAAGTCTGGATTCATTCCGTGGAGCACTCGTCCGCGAAAATCGCACACTGAAGCGCGCCTTGACGGACCCCCGGTTGTTCAGCGCCATCGGCAACGCGTACTCAGATGAGATCCTGCATCGGGCCAAGCTCTCCCCTCTGAAGCTGACACGCCAACTTTCCGATGAAGAGGTTGTGCAGCTGCATGGCTCGACCAAATCTGTCCTGACGGAATGGACACAACGGCTCAAGCAAGAGACCGGTTCAGGATTCCCGGAGAAAGTGACCGCATTTCATGCCGAGATGGCCGTTCACGGACGGTTCGGACACCCCTGCCCCGTGTGTGGATCGAAGGTACAGCGAATTGTGTATGCCGAGAATGAATGCAACTATTGTGCCCGTTGCCAGACCGGCGGGAAGATGCTTTCTGATCGCTTCCTGGCGAGGTTATTGAAAGACGATTGGCCGAAGACAATCGATGAGCTGGAGAGCGGG
>Ga0116138_1001458_pt1 | contig 13022 bp, 5 predicted proteins | sample June2015DPH_20_1_2_FD_88971 | JGI IMG/M metagenome (GOLD analysis project Ga0116138, IMG submission 88971) | Peatland microbial communities from SPRUCE experiment site at the Marcell Experimental Forest, Minnesota, USA - June2015DPH_20_150 | ecosystem: Environmental > Terrestrial > Soil >... | reverse complement strand
TCCTCGCGCTCGTCTGGCTCAGTGGGCGAGAGATCGAAGAGGGTGTCGTCCATGCCGAGAATCGTAGCTGCGATGCAGTCGGCTGGGAATCCCTCAAGCCGAAAGATTCACAAGCTCTAAGGGGCCGGATCTTCGGCCTCAGCCTCGGCCTCGGCTCGCTCGGCGGCCGCCACGGCTTCCCGAACGACTCGGATGACCGCCTCGATGTCGAACGGCTTGGCCAGCAGGCGGATGCCGCGCTGCATCGCGAAACCGCGCAGGTCCGGGTTCAACACGTCGCCGCTCATGAAGACGGCCCGTCTGGCGAGCTCGGGACGGAACTCGATGGCCGCCTCGTAGAACTCGGTGCCGCTCATCCCGGCCATGCGGTGGTCGATGAGCATCACGTCGAACTGGGCGTTGCGCAGGCCGTCGAGCGCCTGGGCGCCGTCCTGGTAGGGCAGGCAATCCATTCCGGCGGCGGCCAGAGCCTTTCGCAGGAAGGCCCGGATCGACGGCTCATCGTCGAGGGCGAGGACGAGAGGACGACGCTCGGCCGGCGACGGCGAGGCGGCCGCGGGTGGAACGGCTTTGGTCGAAGCCGCGGACGCAGGCGGGGTTGCGCCGGTCGCGGCGGTGGACGGAGGTGCAGCTGCACCGACCACAGCGGCTGGCAGATCGCCGTCTTCCGGGGCGGGGCCCTTGTCGAGGAGGACCGGTCTGGGCGCCTTCGAACCGGGCTTGCTCGAGATGGCCCGGGCAGGTGGGCTCGGTGGCGCGGCCGCTGCCAGACGTTGTTCCTCCACGGTCCGGCCGCTGACGGGCAGCTCCATGACGAAGCAGCTGCCGCCGGCTTGCCGCGGCTCATACCAGAGATGGCCGCCGTGGGCGGCGACTATTCCGAACGACACCGACAACCCGAGGCCGGTCCCTTCGCCCGGTTGCTTGGTCGTGAAGAAAGGGTCGAAGAGCCGTGCTCTAGCCGATTCCGGGACTCCCGGCCCGTCGTCGCAGATGGAGACCCTGACTCGCTCGCCGTCGATGAGCCCTCCTGCCTTGGAAGCGGCGGAATTCGACTGCGGCTTGACGAGGGCGGCGCTGACCCACAGGTGGCCCGGCTTGCTGCGGTCGCGGCCGCGCATCGCCTGGATGGCGTTGATGGTCAGGTTGAGTAGGACTTGCTGCATCTGAGCCCGATCGAGATCCACCTCCGGCAGCTTGGTCGGCATGTCGATCTCCACCTTGATCTGATTCGTGCTGAGGGCGTACGACTGCAGCTCGAGAACGCTCTGAACCAGGATCGAGATGTTCGTCGGGTGCCGCTCCGGCGGTCGCGCCCTGGCGAAGTCGAGCAGGTTCTGCACGATTCGTCGGGTTCGGTCGGCCTCCTGGACCAGCAATCCTGCGTCGTGCTTCATGTCCTCGGGCAACCGTTCGTCGCTGCGCATCAACTGGCTGAAGGCGATGATCGCCGCCAGCGGGTTGTTGAGCTCGTGTGCGACGCCTGAAACCAGCTGGCCGATCGCCTCCATCTTCTGGGCCTGCAGCAGCTCGCGCTGCAGGCGTTCCTGATCTGAGAGGTCGCGGACCAGATGCAGGAAGCGGCGCTGGCCGCCCAGCTCGACGACGCGAATTTCGACCTCGACGGGGAATTCGGAGCCGTCCGGCCTTCGACCCCGATCGCTGAACGTTCCGCGGCCCTGGGCCCACACGATCTGCCGGCGGCGGGCCATCTCGCGCTCGTCGGCCGCGATGAGCTGGCCGAAGTAGCGGCCCAGGATCTCGCCGCGATTTACGCGGTACAGCCGGACCGCGGCCTCGTTGGCGTCGAGAACGGTACCGTCGAGGGCGGAGACGAGGAACGCGTCCGGGGACTCCTCGAAGAGGGTGCGATAGCGCTCCTCGGACGAGACCAGCCGCTCGCGCAGCCGGTAGTTGGCGAGGGCGATGCCGGCGATTCTGGCCACGGAATCCAGCGCGGACTCGTCGAGCGGCAGGCTCGAGACAGGTCCCTCGAAGAAGCACAGGAGGGCACCGGCCAACTCTTCTCCGGTTCGGATCGGGATCGCGCCGAAGGAGTGGAAACCCGTGGCGCGGGCGAGGGGCAGGACCCGCTCGTTGACCTGGCTGGCCACGAAGTCGCCGAGCACGCTCGTGCCGCCCGATAGCAGGATCGCGCCGCCGGGCGCTTCCCTTGCCGGGACGCCCTTCAGCCACAGCCGGAACGCTCCGGTCTCGCCAGCGACGGCGTGCGTCTCGAAGTGGTGGCCGGGTTCGATAAGGAGGTAGCAGACGCCGCTCGCTCCGAGCGCCTCGCGGACGAGGCTGACGGTCCGGTGGGCGAGTTCCTCGAACGAGCTCGCCTCCTCGCCGATCCGGGTCAGCTCGTCGAGCGTGTCGAGGCGGTGGCCGAGAGATCGCTGCGCAGCGGCCCTGTGTAGCAGCTCGGAGCGGAGCCTGAAGTTGGCCAGCGAGATGCTGCAGATGCGGGCGATCGGTTCGAGGAAATGGACGTCGAACTGCTCCGACCGAGGCGACTCGGCCCACTCGAGATAGAGGACGCCCTCGAGTCGGCCCTCGAGCCTGAGCGGCAGGACGGCTTGGGCATAATCCGCGTTTGCGCCGGACGCGCCGTCCGCCGCGGCGAGCCAGATCTCGCCGTCGGCTTCGAGTTGCGACAGTGATGGCCACCCGGCCGGGATCTGTGCCTGCGCGCCGGGGTCTGACCAGCTTCGGCTGGGCAGTCCAACCCACGCCACCGGGTCGACCTTTGCGAGCGACGGGTCCACCAGGAGGTAACCGCCTCCGGCCGCACCGGTGGCCAGCACGACCGCCTCGATCGTCTCCTGGGCCAATCGCGATAGGTCGTCGGTCGAGGCCCCAAGAAAGGTGAGCTCCTGGAGGGCTCGCAGCTCGGCCGTCAGCCGGCGTTCGTGCTCGGCTGCCTCGGCCAGGCCTTCGCTCATCCGGACGTTGGCGTAGGCGATCGAGATCACTCGGCCCACCGCCTCGATGTTGCGGTCCTCGGCGTGGCCTTTCGTCTCGCTCGATCCGAAGAAGTAGCACAGGAACGCGCCAACTAGGCGGTCGCCTTCACGCACGGGGAAGACGGCCTGGCCGGTCATGCCTGCCTGGGCCATGCGCACAAGCTCAGGCTCCGCCTCGGCGGCGGTGCCGAGATTCTCCTGATAGGGGCCGCCGTGATCGGGTGAGTTGAGACGGCGCCAGAAGGCGAACGATGCGGGCGGGCGCGTCTCGAGGAGGTCCTTCATCCGTTCGGGCATCTGGCGTGACGCCACGACGCGCAAGTGGCCACTGGTGGTGTCGACCACGGCCCCGGCTCCGGCCCCGAGTGCGCCGAGGATCCGCTCCAGCAGCAGATGCGCGATCGCCGCCTGGGAGATCTCGCCCTGCGGCAGCAGGGTCAAGCCCATGAGGGTCTCCAGCTGGGCGGTCAGGCGGCGCTCCTGATCGAGACCGCGCTCCAGCTGCTCCATCAGCCGCGCGTTCTCGAAGGCGCTCGCGACCTGGGAAGCTGCCTGCAGGACGATGTCGTCCGCAGGACGGCGCCAGTCAGGACGGCGCGAGCCGAGGGCGAGGAAGCCGACCGATTCGTCCCTGACGCGGAGGCCCACCACGAACCCGGTCACTATTCCGTCGCGAACCAGCAGGTCGGGGATCTCGGTGCCCTGGAGGAATTCACCTAAGGCCTCCAAGGCGATGACCTGGCCAGGCTGCTCGATCGCCTGGCCAAGGTTCGGAATCTCAATCAGTCGGATGATGGCCAGCAGTTTCTCGCTAACTCCGCGGCTGGCCTCGATGGTCTGGCGGTCTCCGTCGTCCGTCCAGGTTGCGATGACCCCGAAGTCTGACATTGTGGCTTCGCACAGCCGCTCGAGGGCCGCGGCTGCTGCCTCATGCCGATTTCGTGCCCTGCCCGTGGCAACTGCAAGCGATCCGAGCGCGGCCGGGTCGGTTTCGATGGCGGCGTCGGCGATGACCGCCTTGTTCATGCCGATGAACCCAGTCAATTCGTGCCGGTGGTTGTGGATCGCGGTGAGCGACACCTCCGCCACGAGGTGACGGCCCGGGTGAGTCCCGATCAGGGGCGTCTGGATGACCCGGCCGTGCCAGTAGCCGGCATTTGCGGCGGCGTCCACGGACGCGCTGCCGAGAGGGCTGCCGTCGATCTCGAATTCCTCGACGACGTCGCTTACGAGACGGCCCGCGGCGTCCTCGGCCCGGAAGCCGTACAGGCGCTCGGCCGCCGGATTGAGCGCAGTGATGCGCCGCTCGGCATCGGTCGTGACGATCGCCTCGGCCATCTGCGACAGGACCACGCCCCCGGTTCGGGCCAGGTCCTCGAGGCTCGCTCGGAGGGAAGCGTCGCGACGCATCGCGTCGCGTAGACTCGCGTTGCCGATCGCCAGACCCGCCACTCGGCCCATCTGCTCCAGGCGTGCCGTCTCGAACGGCGTGCCCGCGTCGGCGGCCCAGAGCTGGACGATGGCGCCGATCCGCTCGTCGGCAAACCAGAGCGGCGCGGCGCGCAGCGTCGAGAGGCCGAGAGCCCGTCCGCGGTCGGCCCATTCCGGAGCTCCTGTTTCACGGAGATCCAGCTCGAACGGGGCATCGGACTCTCGGATCCGGCGGGCGAATGGCGAGTCGGCGGGGTCCAGGCTGCCGAACGCCGCCCTTATCGTCTCCGACGTGTCCGGTCCCGCGACGACGCCGAAGTTGTCGACGGTCTGCAAAACGATGATCGCGGCCGAGCTCTTCTCCGCGGCGGCCACGATCTCGAGGACCCGACGCGCGACTTCCTCGACATCGATCGGCTCGTCAGTGAGACGCGCGAGCCGGCCAAGGTCGCGGAGAAGCTGCTCGCGTACCTGGATCTTCGTCAGGTCACGCAGGCGCACGAGAACGTAGCCGCGGTCGGTCGGGGATACCGCTGTGCCGATAGCCTCGACCCGGATCGGCTCACCTGAACGGGGCTTGATCGTGATCTCGCGAACGAGCGTGCCGGCCGCGGCGACCTCCCGTCGCGCGGCGTCCGCGTCTGCATCGGACCAGCCCACCAGGACCGACCTGTATAGGGTGCCGATCATCTCCTCGCGCGGAGCACCGAGCATGGCCGCCGCGGCATCGTTGGCGTCTATGACCCTGCCCTCGGTATCCACGAGCAGGAGGGCCTCGGGCGAGCGGACGAACAGGTCGCGGTATGGCAGGAGCGCGGAGCGCGCGGCATCGGCTTCGGCGCGACCCGTATCGGACCAGAAGATGGCCACGAGCCCCGGCTTCGCGTCCTTCGGGGACAGCTTGAGAGCCTGGACGTGGGCCCGCACCCAGACGTCGGCCGTCCCGACGCGCAGGTTCATAAGGCCGTGCCATCCGCCCGCCTTCAACGCCTCCAGGCGGACGGCGTGGCCGGAGATATCTGCTCCCCGAACGATGGTCAGAAGCTCGGACCAGGGGCGGCCCAAGGCAGCGTCGGCGGAGAGGCCAAGGATGGTCTCGGCGTGCGAATTCCAGCGGACGACCTTGCCGGCCGAGTCCATGATGACGATGCCTGCCTGCAGCTGTTCGAGCAGCTGGAGGTCCGCGACTGCCAAGCTCTGAGTCACGCCTGCCGCCGGGAGTGCGACGGATCACCGACATTGGGTCGGGTCCTCCGAATCGCAGGCGCTATCGTAGCCGGTGGGCGAGTCGCGGCTCAGCCCCACCAGCGTCCTACTCGGAGGTAGTGCATTCTGCCGATGTGGCCGTGGACAGGCCCACGAGAGCGGTCGGGCCCAGCTCCCTCATCGGGCAGTTAGCCGGGCTGGTACGTGTTGCTGTATCCTTCGCGGCCGTGGGCCCGTAGCTCAACGGTAGAGCGGGGGACTCTTAATCCCTAGGTTCAGGGTTCGAATCCCTGCGGGCTCACCAATTCGCTTGGCGCGCGCGCCTCGAGCGATCGAGCGGGGAGCAACGCGACCCGACGCGCGACCGTGACGCTCCGCCGGCCTCAGTCGGGCTGAGCGATCTCGATGCGGTTGCGGCCGGCCTTCTTGGCGCCATACAGCGCGCCGTCTGCACGCGCGAAGAGCTTGTCGGCCGAATCCCCGGGGCAGGCCAGCGCGCCGCCCACTGAGACGTGCATCTTGTGATGGACTCCGGCCAGGCGAACCTCAGACTCGGCGACAAGGACTCGAATGCGTTCGGCGGCGTCGGCCAGCCCGGCGTCGTCTGAGGATTCGACCAGGACCGCGAACTCCTCGCCGCCCCACCGCGCCACCACGTCGCCGCCTCGCACCGCTCCACGGAGAGTGGCACCGACGGCCCGCAGCACCGCGTCTCCAAAGGCGTGACCGTACCTGTCGTTCACGTCCTTGAAGCGGTCGATGTCGACGATGAGAAGCCCGAATCGCCATCCGTAGCGGCCCATGTTGTCGAGCCGGCCGGCGAGCGAGGCGTCGAAGAGCCGGCGGTTGGGAAGCCCCGTCAGCTCGTCTGTCAGCGCGTCATGACGAGCTCGATCCGCGTCCTCGACCGCCCGCAACACGGCCGAGTCGTCCGAGAAGACTTCAACGGCGCCGACGATCTCCCCTTTCTGGTCACTGACCGGCGCCGTGCGGATCCGAACCGGCTTGCGGTAGCCGTCTGCATGGCGGAGCCAGACGGAAACCTCGCGAGCCTGCCCGTCGCGCATGGTGGCGGCAAGCGGGCAGACTGAGTGGCAGAGCGAGTTGCCTTCGCCGTCGACGTGGTCGAGGATGTTCTCGAAGCAGAGATGGCCGACCACGTCTCCGGACGCGTAGCCCGTGATGCGCTCTGCGCCGTGGTTCCAATAGTTGATCTCACGGCCCCGATCGACGTAGTAGACGCCGTCGGCTAGATTGTCGACGATCGTCTTGTGAAAGTCGTCTCCGAACGGGTTGTCTGGCATGGGCCTCCGGGACCGACGGTTCAAGGCGCGATTTTCGAGCGTGCTTCCAGCAGACGCCACGGGCACTGTACTCCGCGCGGGGCAGGTGGCCCGAACGGCCTCGCCCCGATCACCTGATGCAACCGCGGCAAGCGGCGGGCCGTGGGCGGCGGCCGGCGAGCGGCGGGCGGGTAGCCGACGGCGAGGTTCCGGGCGCCGTCGGACGGCGTTCAGCTCGTCTCTCAGCAGCGGCGCCGGTCGGAATGGTAATGTCCCTCCGGGCGCGGAGCCAAATCTGGGCCGGCCGAGCACCCCGACATGAGGTTCGTCTCGCCTTCCGGCCGCCTGGGCAGCGCCGGACTCGGTTCGAGACTCGGTCGGCACAAGTGGCTAACGAAGAGGAGAGTCGTGCGCTACGGTCACTTCGACGATGAGAGACGCGAGTACGTCATCACCCGTCCAGACACGCCGTTGCCGTGGATCAACTACCTGGGCAGCGAGGCGTACTTCGGGATCATCTCGAACACGGCCGGCGGCTACTCCTTCTACCGCGACGCCCGCCTGCGCCGCCTGACCCGGTACCGCTACAACAACGCTCCACTGGATCTTGGCGGGCGCTACGTATACCTGCGTGACGACGACTCGGGCGAGTACTGGAGCCCGAGCTGGCAGCCCACCCAGCGCGATATCGAGGACTACAGCTGCCGCCACGGGCTGGGATACTCGATCATCGGCTCGCGTTTCAAGGGCATTCGAGGCGAGACTCTCTACTTCGTCCCCCTCGGCGAGAACCTCGAGGTGTGGCGGATCCGCGTCACCAACGAGCGAGCCACGCCGGCGAAGATCTCCCTCTTCGACTCGATCGAGTTCTGCCTTTGGGAAGCCAACGAGGACGCCACCAACTTCCAGAGGAACTACTCCACGGGTCAGGTCGAGGTCGAGGACGGCGTCATCTACCACAAGACGGAGTACCGCGAGCGGCGCGACCACTTCGCGTTCTTCGCCTGCTCGGCGCCTCTCGCGGGGTTCGACACGCAGCGAGACGCGTTCCTGGGGCCGTACCGCGGCTGGGATCGGCCTCTGACCGTGGAGAACGGCGCGGCCACCGGCTCGATCGCCCGCGGCTGGCAGCCGATGGGCTCACACCACGTCAGGCTGGATCTGGCCGCCGGCGAGACCTGCGAAGTCATCGTCCTGCTCGGCTACCACGAGAATCCCGCGGACGACAAGTTCGACCCGCCCGGATCGCAGACGATCAACAAGAAGCGGGTCAAGCCGACCATCGCCCGCTTCCTCCAGCCGGCCGTCGTCGAGAAGGCGTTTGCCGACCTCAACGCCTACTGGACCCACGCCCTTGGCACGCTGCAGGTCCACACCCCGAGCGAGCACGTGAACCGGATGGTGAACATCTGGAACGCCTACCAGTGCATGGTGACGTTCAACATCTCGCGCTCCGCCTCGGGTTTCGAATCGGGCATCGGCCGCGGCATGGGTTTCCGGGACTCCAACCAGGATCTGCTGGGCTTCGTCCACATGGTCCCGGCGCGTGCGCGCGAGCGGATCCTCGACATCGCCGCGACTCAGCTGCCCAGCGGCGGCGCATACCACCAGTACCAGCCGCTGACCAAGCGCGGCAACGACGACGTCGGCAGCGGCTTCAACGACGACTCAGCCTGGCTCGTCCTCGCCGTGGCGGCATATCTCAAGGAGACGGGTGACGCGTCCATCCTCGATGAACCGGTGCCGTACAACAACGCCCACGGCACCGAGAAGCCGCTGTACGAGCACCTGCAGCGTTCCATCGGCTACACCCTTGAACGCGTTGGGCCACACGGCCTGCCCCTCATCGGCCGGGCCGACTGGAACGACTGCCTGAACCTCAATTGCTTCTCCGAGACGCCCGGCGAGTCGTTCCAGACGACGGAGAACAGAGAGGACGGCGTCGCCGAATCCGTCTTCATCGCCGGCCTGTTCGTGCTGGTAGCCAAGGAGATGGCGGAGATCGCGGCCCGGCGAGGGGACGCGGTCGAGGCGAAGCGATCGGCGGACGCGGCAGCCGCAATGACGGAGATCGTCGAGACCGCCGGTTGGGACGGCGACTGGTTCCGCCGCGCCTACGACTACTTTGGAGAGCCCGTCGGTTCGAACGAATGCGCGGAAGGCCAGATCTTCGTGGAGCCTCAGGGCATGTGCGTCGTGGCCGGGATCGGCCTCGAGAACGGTCTCGCCCACAAGGCGTTGACGTCAGTTCGTGAGCGGCTCGCGACGGCGCACGGCATCGTCCTCAACCAGCCGGCTTACACCGCGTACCACCTCGAGCTCGGCGAGATCTCCACGTACCCTGAGGGCTACAAGGAGAACGCCGGCGTCTTCTGCCACACCAACCCGTGGGTGATGATCGCGGAGGCGATGACCGGCAATGGTGAGGGCGCGCTGGATTACTACCTGCGCATCAACCCTTCGGCTCGCGAAGAGATCTCCCAGGTGCATCGCTGCGAGCCGTACGTCTACGCCCAGATGATCGCCGGCAAGGACGCGCCAACCCACGGCGAGGCGAAGAACTCGTGGCTCACGGGCACGGCCGCCTGGAACTTCGTAGCGATCAGCCAGTGGATCCTGGGCATCCGCGCCGAGCACGACGGCCTGCGCATCGATCCGATCCTCCCCGCGGACTGGGGTGACTACACGGTCACGCGCCGCTTCCGCGGAGCTCTCTACGAGATAACGATTCGCAAGGCCCGGGGCACGGTTGGTCGGGTCGCGCGGATGACGGTGGACGGCGCCGCGATCGACGGCAATCTGCTGCCGCTGCCAACGAAACCGGGCCAATCCTTCGTGGTCGAGGCATTCGTCCGGTAGCATTCGGCTGCGTTCAGCCGCGTTCGCGCCCGGCCCGTCGACTCGGGCGGCGCTGGAGACCAATCCGATGTCTGAGGTCCAGGCCCGCCCGGGCGCCAACGCCTACGGCTACTTCGATGTGGCGGCGCGTGAGTACGTCATCACGCGGCCAGACACGCCCACGCCGTGGCTCAACTACATCGGTGAGGGGCGCTACGGCGGCATCGTGTCGAACACGGGTGGCGGCTACTCGTTCGACCGCGACCCGCGCAACCGGCGGGTGACGCGCTACCGGTACAACGCCATTCCGGTCGATCAGCCGGGCCGGTACGTCTACCTCCGAGACCAGGAGTCGGGCGAATACTGGAGCCCGACCGCTCGCCCGACCAGGCGCGAGCTGGACGCTTACGAATGCCGCCACGGCGCCGCGTACACGCGGATCTCGAGTTCCTGGCGGGGCATCGCGGCGGAGATCACCTACTTCGTCCCGCTGAGCACGGCCGATGAGCTCGCCCCGTGCGAGCTGTGGGTGCTCAAGGCTCGCAACGCCGGGTCGACCCCGCGGCGGCTGCGGTCCTTCAGCTACGCCGAGTTCAGCCTGGCCGACGCGTTCAACGACATGACGAACCTGGATTGGGCTCAGCACATCGTCTTCTCCGGCTGTGATGGCGGGGTGATCCGGGTCGGGACGAAGTTCAACCCGCTGACGTACTTCTTCGCCAGCAGCGAGGCGCCCACCGGTTATACATGCGACCGCGAGGACTTTGTCGGGCGCGGCCGCGACCTGGCCGACCCGATCGTCGTGGAGACCGGCGAGCCGTCGAACGCAGGCTCGCCCCGCGGCAACAGCGTCGGCTCGCTTATGCACGAGATCGAGCTGGCCCCCGGCGAGGAGCGCCAGATCGTCTTCGTGATGGGAGCCACGGAGCGTCCCGCGGAGATCGGCCGCGTGGTGGCTCGCTACTCCGATCCGGCTGAGGTGAGCGCCGCCTTCGCCGCGCTCCGCGACGACTGGGCTGCCTACCTGTCGCGCTTCACCGTGGAAATCCCGGACGCAGACACGAATGCCATGATCAACTTCTGGAACCAGGTCCAGTGCAGGACCACGCTGTACTGGTCCCGTTTCGTCTCCGGCTATGAGAGCGGCCTGGGCCGCGGCATGGGGACGCGCGACAGCGGCCAGGACACGCTCGGCATCATGCACACCGTGCCGGACCAAGCCCGCCGGATGCTCACCAAGATCTGGCAGATGCAGTTCGCCGACGGGCACACCTGGCACCAGTTCTTCCCGCTGACGCTGGAGGGCGGTCCCGGTCTCGCGTCGGAATACCCGAACTGGCCGCAATGGTTCAGCGACGACCACCTGTGGCTGATCATCTCGGTCTGCGCGTATCTGCGGGAGACGGGCGACTTCGAGTACCTCGAGCAGAGGGTCGCCTACGTCGACCATGCCGAGGAGACGGTCTGGGAGCATATGCTGCGGGCGGTCGACTTCACGCTGGGCCACCTGGGCCCGCACGGCCTGCCCCGCGCCGGCTTCTCCGACTGGAACGACACGCTCAACATCGACCACGGCTCCGGCAAGGCGGAGAGCGTCTGGACGGGCATGCAGTTCTGCCGGGCCATGCTCGACCTGCGAGAGCTCTCCGAGGAGCTGGGCCGGACGACCGACGCTGGCCGCTACGCCGGCCTCCAAGCTTCGATGGCCAGGACGATCAACGACTGCGCCTGGGACGGCGCGTGGTACAAGCGCGCCTTCGACGACGACGGCCTGCCGATCGGCGAGTCGGGCGCGGCGCACCAGGCCATCGACCTCATTCCGCAGAGCTGGAGCGTCCTCGGCGGTGTTGCGCCTCGCGAGCGCGCCGTCCTGGCGATGCGGTCGGCCGACGAGAAGCTCAACACGAAATTCGGCATCGCGCTGCTGTGGCCGCCTTACGACGGCGCCGACGATCGTGTCCGGGGCACGTCGACGTACGTGCCCGGCGCCAAGGAGAACGGCGGGATCTTCTGCCACGCCAACACCTGGTCGATCGTGGCCGCGGCCATGCTCGGCGACGGCGACGGGGCGTACAAGTACTACCGCCAGATCCTGCCGCTCGCCCGCACCGACTCGGACCTCTACAAGGTGGAGCCATACACGTACCCGCAGAACATCTGCGGGCCCACTCATCCGTCCTTCGGGATGGCCCGAAACGCGTGGCTGACCGGAACGGCGTCGTGGACCTTCGTGGCCGCATCGCAATGGACCCTGGGCATCCGGCCCACGTATGCCGGCCTCCGGGTCGCGCCCACGCTTCCCAGCGCGTGGCCGGGCTTCAGGGCCCATCGCGAGTTCCGCGGGACGGCCTACGAGATCTCTGTTCGCCGCGACGGTCCCGGCAGTGCCGTCTCGCTCCTAGTCGACGGGGCGGAAGTGCCCGGCGACGTCGTTCCGCTGCCGGTGCCCGGGACGCCGACGGTGAGGGTGGAGGTCGTGCTTCGATGAGTTCAGCGGCAACTGGCCCGACGGATTGCCCGGCGTCCCGGGCGACTACCACGGTCGGGCAACCCGCCGCCTCGAGAACGGCCATTGCTGGGTCGACGCTGGCGACCGGGGGCCCGAGGATCGGCGGCTTCGGGCTGAGCGGAGGCGGCAACTTCCTCAAAACGAGGGCTGCCCGGCGAGGCGACGGCCGTTGTAGGCTCTGGCAATGCCCGACCTGTATGAAGTGCTTCAGGTCCATCCGCGAGCCGAACCGGACGTAATTCGAGCGGCCTACCGCATCCTGGCACGGAAGTATCACCCCGACCATGGCGGCGATGCGCGTCGGATGATGGAGCTCAACGATGCCTGGGACGTCCTGGGCGACTCGGGGCGGCGAGCGGCCTACGATGCAACGCGAGTCCAGCCCGCGACTGCAGGCTCGCCTACCGAGACACCCGGAGCACCGGAGCCGACGGCCCGATCGGCGGCAGCCGAGTCGCAAGCCGGCCCGCCGCCCGGCCATCCCTCCGGCACCGTCCTCGATTTCGGTCGCTACGCCGGCTGGTCACTCGGGGAGATCGCCCGCCAGGACACCGACTGTCTGGAGTGGCTGTACAGGTCGACGGTCGGCAGAAGGCTGCGGGTCGAGATCGAGGCCTTGCTCGCGCAACGCCGCAGACCAGGGGCGCCGCCCCCATCGTTCGGCCAGGCCTGGCGGGGACACCGCTAGCCTCTGGACAGCTCTCGGCATGGCGGACCGGCTCGAACTCGTCCCGCTCACCGCGCGGGCCAGATCGTGAGCCGTTGCCGGTGTGACTTCCGCGCTAGGAT
>Ga0116138_1001448_pt1 | contig 13091 bp, 10 predicted proteins | sample June2015DPH_20_1_2_FD_88971 | JGI IMG/M metagenome (GOLD analysis project Ga0116138, IMG submission 88971) | Peatland microbial communities from SPRUCE experiment site at the Marcell Experimental Forest, Minnesota, USA - June2015DPH_20_150 | ecosystem: Environmental > Terrestrial > Soil >... | reverse complement strand
TGAAGGCAATTTCTGCATCAGCTCATTGTAAGGAATAGACCCCATTAAATGAATATTTGTATGTTTTGAATACTGCGCCTTAATATTTTCGTATTCCCCCCCATCTCCATAAAGATAAAGGTGCATATCCGGCATCCCCACAAAGGCATCACATATTAGTTCTATTCGCCTTTCCTTATCAATGGTTGTCGGCAGAATAAATTTATACGGCTTGGTTCTATCTGAAAGTACAGGTTTAATATCACCTTCAAATCCCAGCGGCAGCTCGACTAATTTATTCAAATACCTTTTACCATATTTTTTTTCTATCAATACGGAATTGTGGCTTGTAATATTACTTGAAAAAAGAAAAGTAAGCCTATCAAGTGACATCAAAACAAAATTCTTGAGCTTGTTACTCGTTATCGGGGCAGAGCGAATGTCAAAAATAGTTTTTATCCCCAGGATTCTTGCGGCTATCAGCGGAACCTGGCATAACCATATGGGGCTTAATAAATATACACATGATATTTTTTTGCGGTTACGTATTATATAGCTGAGCAGCTTCAGCGAATATATCGACTCCCTGGATATAAGGCCTGAAGCTTTGATATTGGCTGATATTATCGATTCATCATCGTTTAATTTATTTGCCGCTAACATCTTTGTGTCTGGAAAATACATTTTGGCGTATTTATATATCGATTTATTGGCACTAAGCCGTGGAGGTGGATAATTAAAACTTATTGCAAACAGAATGTATTTCTTCATTGTTTCAATTCTCGATATATTTTCAGGATCTCGACAGCCATATCCTGCCAGGAAGGCATCGAAACGCCTGTCTTTTTGATCTCATCTACATCGATTGACCATGACATGATCTTGCTGATCGCTTTCCGCAATTGACCAACACTATTCGGACTGACATGGTCTGTATATTTCTCCAGGCCTGGCAGAGCACACACATTTGTTGACGTAATAATATAACATCCGGCCTGTGCAGCTTCTCCAAAAACCAGTGGCTGGACTTCAGAAATACTTGGTAAGGCGAATATTTTAGCAGCGGCATAAGCGGATCCCAGCATAGGGTCGGCATGGCCGATCGGCCCGGTGAATAAAACATTTTGGCCGGCCTGTTTGCGGCACGTCTCCGCATATCCCTCAGATCCAAGAACTGCGGACCCAATTATTACCAGCTTATACGGCGTATCCTGAACAGCTTTTATCAAAGTCAACTGATTCTTATTGGGATCGATCGTACCCACATTAAGAATAAAATCTTTGAAGCCATATTTCTCATAAAACAATTCTGCTGTCGACTTACTAAAGTCGCATTCCATTCCATTCGGTATGATTCTGATCTTGCTTGGATTCTGACTGAAAATATTTTCTATCCTATATTTTTCCAACTGATTTAATGAAATAATTCTATCTGAAGTTGAAAACATTTGCTTAAGGGTTTTAAAGTATGTCAAAAATCCCGGTATCACGCAAGAAGCACATACATATAATTTATATTTCCATAGCGGTATATGATTGTTGCCGAGTATCGGAGTATAGACTATCGGTTTCCCAAGTCGGCTCGCCTCATCAAAGTGGTATATCATATTGTCAAACGTGCTGAAAAAATGACATATATCGACTTCCCGGATCTGATTTTTCCACGGATCAAAAAAGATAACTTCAACACCAAGTTTAGTCAGAGCATCGGCGGTTTTTAAAATCTGAAGATGCAGGCCTCGCATCGAAAGCCCGATATGCGATCTGGTTATGAATAAGATTTTCATAATTATGAAGCTTCAAATTCCCCGCTATTTACGGAATTGAAATACAGAATATAACACGCCGCAAAGGACAACCATAATATCATATTTTGCGCAAACATAACGGTGCCTATCATCGCACACATCCCAACCATCCCGCAGAAGATACTCTTTGAAAACATTGGATGGAGATTGTAATACAACTTTGACGACTGGAACGCCCAATGGCATGCCAAAAAAAGAAGAACGCAAAAAACAGAAAATGCAATTAAGCCTCCATCGGTCAGAAGTTCAATATATGAATTATGAACCTCATGCTGAAAAGTTATTACAAAATCTCTCAGGCCGTTGCCAAGAAGCGGAGATTCAGTCCAACGAGATAAAGCTAATTTCCAGAAGCCTAATCTACCTGAGGCTCCTGTTGCGATTATTGATTCCGGAATACCGATGATACGATCTCTGATTTGAGGAATAAAAAATATTGCCAGCATTGCGACCACACCCATAAAAAACATCGGGAGCAATGCTCTGATATTTATTAGAAGCGCATACAGAAAAACTATAATACACATCGACATAAATGCGCTTCTGCTGAAACTTCCCAGAATACAGATCGTTATCGAGCCCAAAACCACTCCCCAAAAGAGTTTATTCTTAAATCGTGTGACAGAAAAGAATGCGAGCGCAAGACCAAATGGGAACATCAGCATGGCTCCTCTTCCATTTGCGTCCACACCAGCCCACACTAATCTGCCGATCACCTCTCTGCCTATATTAACACTACCCTTCGCAACGTCCTTCGAACCGGACAATTCATAAAAAGCATGATAGAGCCATGTATTTGGGCCGAGAAGATAATGTACCCATGCCGGGATGATCGATAAAGCCGCTACAACAGCCCACCATTTCAACACTCTTCCAAATTCTTCCTCCGTAACGATAACACTCATAAAAATCAGCATTACCACAAATGATTTGGCATATATGCTATAGGCATCCAACGCCTTTATTGGATCAGGAGAGAAAATAATTGTAAAAAGCAGGTACAGCAAAAACCCAAATAAGCCGATAGTCGCACTATTCATCAATCTGGAGACAGATATCTTTCTGTAAATTATCAGCATTAAAATGCTTATTGCGACGTTCACCTTAAAAATTGGTATCCCTGAGACAAGAGTAGGGTTATACATAATAGTCAGCCATACAAGAATTATGTTGGATGCCCGAAGCATGCTTATAACAATAACAAGAAGAATGACCAGTAATACGCCTTTAACCCCCATATCAACCACAGACAGGTATGTCAGAATTCCTCCAAGCAGTAATAACAGGCATGAATCTATAAAGCCGATTCTTGCGCTCAAAATGTCGTTTTCTTCTGAATATTCGTCTATCAACATTTCATCTTGCATATAGTATATTAACCTTTAATTGGTGTTTTTACTTACAAGACGCGACCTGATAACCTTCGCAGGATCACCTGCCGCAATTGAGTACGGGGGTATATTCTTTGTTACAACTGATGCCGCGCCGATAATAGACCCTTTACCAATTATCACATTTTTTAATATCGTAACTCTTGCCCCGATCCAGACATCATCTTCAATTGTTACCGTACCGCTTTCTTCCATGCCCTGCCGATTCATCGGAATATCCGTTCTATCAAAATTGTGATATCTTGCGTAAATAATTGCTTGCGGCCCCATCATTACATTATCGCCTATTATGACATTCCCCCGTATCCAGCAATCAATGCCAAGGCCGCTATTATCACCTATTTGTATGGTTCTCCCATCATAGAAGTCCGCGCCTCGTTCAATGTTCACATTTTTGCCGCATTTTCCAAACAAGTGTTTGCAACAGATGTACCGCAATTTTTTACCGCATCTTCCAAGAGGATAATAGCTTATTGGCAGTTTACGCGCGAAATAATAATATGTTATGAAAAATATATATCGTAAGATTTTCTTGAACATAAGAATTTCTCCGCGTTAATTTGTGCTTTTCAATACTGACTCTTTAGGGTACAAGATCTTGTGGAACAACCATATTGATGCTGAAATTGATACTAAGAAATAAATACACCTGATAGCAAAATTAACATTGAATGGATATAACGCGGCCGCACAAAAAAGTATCAACCATATTAATAATGCGGCCCTGGAAAATATCGTATTTTGTGGGACGATCTGTTCATTGATGAATAAAGGCATAAATATTATGGCCGATACCGCGTAAGCAGCCACTGTTGAGAAAGCAAGAGCCATCGCTCCATACTCTCGAAATAAATACACCGGCAATATCAAAACAACTGCCCATATAACACTATTTAAAAGACTCCACCAAAGCATACCCCTGGCCACAAGAACGCGAGCTAATCCCTGATAATAATTACTGATTGTCGTTGCAATCATCACAAGTATAAGTATTTTATTCGAATAATCGCCTGAAAAACCCTTGCCAAAAATGCCAAATATCTCTGGAATACATATCAAAAACATCGCGGGATAAAACCCTGCCACCCAAGATATGGCAATATTCCCTCGCTGTAAAGTTTGGCTTTCCCTTCCTTCTTTTGAAGAAAGTATGGGCAAAAGCGAAGAGCTAAATATCAAACCGACAAAAGAGACCATTTGCTGAAAGCGGGCTGCCGCATTATAAATTCCTACCTCAGAAAAACCGTTCGGCATATTGACGATTATCGCGTTTGCCGCCCATAATATCGGGCTAAATATTGAGGAGGACATCAACGCAGGCAATGAAAATTTCCACAGTACCGGCAATTCCTGTCTGATATTGTTGAATTGTATTTTCAACTTTGCTTTGACGATCTCTATCCGTACAAATATGGCGGATATGGCCCATCCTAAAGCGTAACTGATGGTATAGCTCCAGACAGCGCCTTGTAATTGATACAACTTTGTGCCAATTATTGTTAGAACAACCTGGATCACGCCTTGAAGGAAAGCGGTTATTGCAACTGTTCGAAACGCCTCGAGGCCTGACAAAACTCCTCTTTGGGCCCCCATAAGTATCGAAAACAATAACATTATGGACGCCACTTTGAATGGAACAACCAATTCAGGCGCTTTAAGTATAACTTTAGATATAATACCTGCCGACCCAAAAACCACGATGGTCATGGCTACGCCGAATATTAAAGCCACCAGCCACGTCAATCCGATTATATTATTTGCTTTTTCAGGGTCCGTTTTCCTGTATTCGGCGACATGTTTGGTTGCAGTCAAAGACAAACCCAATCCCGCAAACATACCAAACATACCTATCGTATTTTGAATAACGCTTAACTGGCCAAATCCTGCCGTGCCTAAGTATCTTGCAACAACCACAGTACCAATAAGTCCAAATAGTTGTTGAACGCCTGTCCCCACCACTACCCAAAAAGAACCCGCAACAAATCTTGCCCGCAGGGACTCTTTTGGCAGATATTTATCAAATAATAATCTAAAAGCCGTTATCATTACTGGGTTTATATTTTTGAAAACTTGTTAAGCCGATTTATTTTAATAATCCTGTTATAGTAACTCGGGCCTCATAAAAGACTTCCGAATTACCGAAAATTACAACCTTATTTGCAAAATCAACAAGTGCTTGTTGGAGAACAGCTGCGATCAAAGTTTCACGGCGATGATCCCGCCACAAGGTGAATACGATTTTCTATTCTCAGGCAACACCGCTCGCACCGGGCGTTTCAATTTTGTTAGCCCCTGCAAAAGCACTCTGTTACCAAAACTTCTTTTCTCATTTTCGGTCCAGAAATCAAATCCCCCAAAATATCCCTTAAAGATTATTTTAAAACCGTTTGCATTCAGGATCGGTACCCATTTTTCAACATCCATTGCCGGAACGTGATGCCTGGCAAGAGCTTCTTTGTCAAAATGCCTGTGAAACCAGTTTTGGAAGTCCCCAAGAAAGTTCGGCACCTCAACTACTAGATACCCATCCGTTTCCACTAATGCCATATGTTTGGTCAGGATTTCATCCCAGTTGGTGAAATGCTCGATGAAACCAAAAGAAGAAACAACATCGAATTTTCGATGTGGATCGAATTTTGTAAAATCGTCATTCCAGAACTCTCCTGTCTTATAATTTTTCTGCTTGAGTGCGTCTGGTAGACTGTGCACCTTTGCAACAAAATCAATTCCAAAAAGCTCATATCCGAGCTCTCCAAATACCGACAAATATCCACCAGGATAGCAACCGATCTCGATACATGTTTTTGTTTGAGTAACCGGAATGTATTGCTTGATCCATGACCGAAGAAGTGCAGACTGTGCCACACCGGTCGCCTTTGTATTGTCGTAAAATTGATCCCAGTATGTTTGACTAGCTTTGTTGCTCATGATTCTCCGGCGATTGTAAACAAATGTATCTTCACTGTAAAAACTTTTTAATCCAATTCATTTTAATAAATTTGTTATAGCAACTCGGGCCTCATAAAAGACTTCCGAATCGCCGGAAATTACAACCTTATTTACAATATCATCAAGTGTTTTTTGGAGAACGGCTGCCTTCGGAGAATCAGATGTTTTTATGGAATTAATTTTTTGCTGAAGCTCATATAGATATTGATAATCTTCTACGCCTTCACGCCACGCCTCCCACCTGCGAGATGGAATGATATTTTCACCATTGGTCGAAACAGGCGAACCGGCTGAAGAATAAATTACTCCGTAATAACTGCGAGGTTTTGCAAAATCATCCCAAGGATTAATTACACCTTGATCAGAGTAAACCCAAAACCCAGCTCCGGTCAGGTTGCGTTTAAATGCCAGCCAGGGAAGTTTCCGGTAGTACCCCGATGGGCTGGCGGATTTTTCCGATCCATAGGACTCGTATGTCCAGGTGGTTTTTCCAAATCCCTTAATTTGTGAAAGATGCGCAGGAAGTTCATTACATTTTATTTCCGCCGGACACCAAATGTCGATTACGCTTTTGAAGGAATTTAGTTCTGCTATGCTGATTCCATGGTTGTTGGCATATATCCGTACTTGGGGATCAATGCTTTTGATCAGTTTGGCTGCCTTTAGAAAATCATCGCCAAGTGTCTCGTCATAAGGATAGATAGCAAAACCTGCATAGTCGATGCCCCTGCTCTTAAGGTAAGCCGTAAGGTTTTTTAGCCACTGTGTAAAATTGGTTTGCCATTCAATTGACATAAAGCTGCCGAACATATCCCGCACAGAAGTATTATTGAATGCAAGAAAGAAAAGATATGTTCGTGCAAAACCGAAGTTGTTTAAGTAGTTGTTCAGTTCGGGAAAGCCATCGCTGCCGTGCTTAGAGAACGACAGCAGGCCTGAGGGTATTACCATGACATTGGTACGGTGGCTCCGGAGATCAAATGCCGTTTCTGATAAATATTTTTCAGTTACACTGCAGCTTGTCGGATATGCCCAATTGCAAGTGTTTAGGGCGATATTTTGATTAAATACTATCGGTTCCACTGTTAAATTGATATTAATGTTTTGTGTGGGCAGGCGGTTGCCATCGTTGGTCATAGCCGTGATGGCAAGGTTGGAATTGTATTTACCGGCTTTAAGGGTAGGGTTAAAGTAAGTAAACCATAACTGACTTGTTTCTCCCGGCTCTATTGTAAATTCGTTATTATCCTGAAGCACCAGTGCATCTGCGGTATCGCCAACCTGTTTGGCTTTAACATACACCGCTCTTCTAAGCGTAAAACATTTTTCGGCCTCACTCGCCACTGTCCCATTCAATTTTACTGCTTCAATGGCTGCACGAACACTTATAGTATTTTCCGAACAATTGATTAAGTTGACCGCCGCCGACTCATACTCGCCCTGCCATGCCGAGAGTTCGATTGAAGTTTTTGCCGGTTCAAGTATCGTATCGCTTGACAACAGCGGCTTCATAGGATTTGCCGCAGATATGACAAAATCGCTTTTGTAATACGCCTTGTATATTTCGGCCTTTATTTTTGCAATCGCGGCTTTTTGGGTTGCAAAAGATGCCCTTGAAAGTTCTTTCTGTTCACACTCATTGACATCATTCGCCGCTTTCCGGAGCTTACCGATCAATAGCAGTTTTGCATTTGGGTCTATGTTCAGACTTGAAATGCGTTCTTTGGCAGAGGTGATAGACTGCTTTAGTCCCAATAGATTATCGACCAGCATAAGGGAATCTTTTATGGTCAAGGCCGTATCGCCTATTTGCCTGCCTGCCGTCTCTTTTGATGGACGACCGAAAACTTCTATTTCGTCAATGAACACAAACGTCGTTGAAGATTGGATCACCACCTTCACGTATCGTCCATGGGCATTGGTTGTCTTGATAGATACTGTAAGAGGCTCTTTGTCTTCGCTTTTCAGGGATTTTTTAAGCTTATCGCGGAGATCGGCAAATCCGGCAAGTTTGTAATTCCTGTTGTCATTGCTGGCCATCACGATGATAGAGTCGGGATAATGCACTCCCGCTCGGCCGCCTCCTATGGTGTATATCCGCACTTCATCTAATGCGCATATCTTTTCGAGATCGATAGTAATCTCTGGCGGATTTTCGCCCCCCTGCCAGCCAACCGTTGATTTATTGCCCCATGCGCTGCCATATTTTTCCCCATCGGTAAGTTGCTTTAAATCAAGTTCATCCGTGCATAACGGATAATTAGGATTAGGTCTGAGTGTATAAGTTTTGTGTAAAGCAAGGTTCGTATCAGCCTTGGCATTGCCAAAAACAGGGGAAACAACAAATAATAAAAACAGTATAAATTTTCTCATTTTTTTCTTTAGCACACGGCAATAATTGAGAAGTTAGAATTAAGAAATCAGAAGTTAAAAAGCTATCAGTTCTCGATATTCTCAAGAACTGATAGCCAGGTTAAAACTTCATACTTACAGCACAACCATTACGGTATTCGACGGCTCACCATCGCCGGATTTGTTCACGGCAACAATGCGGTATTCCAGTTTCTTGCCTCGCAGCTGCTCATCTGTCTAAAATATAAACCTCGGCATAAAAAATTGATTTGCAGCAGGTAACTTCGTATATGGAAAGTAATTGGCACATTCGCAGGTATCCTCTGCGAGGATATTTCCCGCTCAATCTGTTTGCTTTCTGAAATTATTGATAACCTTCAACAGTGTCTCTTTAAGGCCTGTTTTGGGCTGCCAGTCGATTTCTTTTTTTACGCGTTCAAGGCAGGGGACGCGGCGCATCATATCCTCGATGGGTCGGCCGTAGGCGGTTTCATAGGGAACAAATTCCTTTTCGCTTTTGCTGCCTGTAATTTCAATTATCCTGTCGGCAAGGGCTTCAATGGTAATCTCCTCATCTGAACCGATATTGAACACCTCGCCAATCGCTTTATCGCAATTCATCAGCCGAATGACCGCATCAACGATGTCCCCGACATAACAAAAACACCGGCTTTGTTTGCCGGTGCCGTATATGCGTATAGGTTCGTTTTTGAGGGCCGACTCGATAAACCTCGGCACAACCATCCCGTACCTGCCCGTCTGCCTAGGGCCTATCGTATTGAAAAACCTCCCTATCACCACATCAAGCCCGTATTGCTGATGAAACGCGAAACCCAGAAACTCATCTACCGCCTTGCTGCACGCGTAAGCCCATCGAGGCATACTCGTGCTGCCCAGGACTATGTCGTCATCCTCACGAAACGGCACCGACTCGCTCTTGCCGTAAATCTCGCTGCTCGAGGCGATGAAAATCGGGCGATTGTATTTATTCGCAGATTCAAGAACGACCTGTGTCCCGGCAATGTTCGTCTCAATGGTATGCACGGGGCTGTCAGCTATCAACTGGACGCCAACTGCCGCGGCAAGGTGGAATATCTTGTCGCACTTCCTTACAGCCGACTCGATTATCGCTGAGTCGCGAATATCCCCTTTTACAAATTCAAATCCCGGCTTACCAACAAGGGCCGTGATATTCTTCAAACTGCCCGTGCTGAGGTTATCGACGACAATCACTTCGTTGCCGTCTGCGACCAATCGTTGCGCCAAATGGGAACCTATAAAACCGGCTCCACCCGTAACCAACGCCTTCATTAATCCTCTCTCAAAACAGGCAAAAAACAGTAAACTGAGGAACTCCGTCCAGACTCCGTCCCCGTCGGGTGTCCGCCTCGACTCGCTCGCTTCGCGGGCGAAGCGGGCCTCAGCGAGGCCGGGCCAGATGGCGGGCGCAAAAAGACACCCATCGCATCCCTGCGAGGGACTCAATATACTAAACCGTCAAAATTCTGATAAATGAGCAATTATAGCAACCGGCGATACTTCGGCCAAGAAGCAAAACTGCCCCTCAATTCATAACATAAGTATCGGCGTATCAAGAAGATAGCTTTAGCTCCTCCATAGCCAAAAACCCTACATTATAAGACCCGAACTATACGCAAAAATCATGCCCCAAGTTCACCGCTATCCTATTTGGCTGGGTCTTTTATCCTGACGCAGTCAATCATCAAGATATAGTTGTCAAATGGGACATATTCTGGGACGCTGTTGCCTGTGCCGAGGGCATATCCACCCCTTGTTGCGGCCTTCGCCAGCATCGCCTCGCATCGCTGCCTTATCTGCTTAGGCGTTGACCGGCACATAAAATCCATATCTATGCCGCCCAATATCGCAATTCTGCCGCCCCATTTCTCGTATGCCTGTTCAACGGGAATAATAACGTCTTCAAAAGAGTGCTTGGCGTCGAATTTCATATCGTCGATGATGTCGTCCATAACCCTGTCAAGATTGCCACAAGAATGAAGAATCGCCGGTTTTCCCGCTTTGTGGATGACTTCAACTATTTTTTTGGTCCATCCAAACACATACCGCCTCAAATCCGCGGGCGAGAACATCGTCGCCGTCTTGAACCCCCAGTCATCGTTTACTATCAAAGCGCCCACAGTATCGAATGCGGCGCATATTTCGTAATACCTAACCAGCCGGCTGCCCACCGCGTCAAATATGTCCTTCGCCAAATCCGCGTCGTCGGCCAGCAGCATACACAGCCGTTCAAACCCGACGAGTGAAATCACGTTCTCCAGGACGCCGCACGGGCCATAAACTATCAGTTTCATTCCGGCAGGCAGTGAATCCTTCGCCAATTCCAAACTGGAATAATCAAACGCATCGGCGTCAGGCCAGCCGTATGACTCAAAACTTTCCCTGTCGGTGATTGCGCTGCCGGCGTTCAGTGAAATCGTCGCCTTTCTTTCGATATCAGGCGTCTCGAACTTCATTGACGACCCCAGAACGGTAACATAATCATAGCCGGCTGTCCTGAACGCCTCTGTTACTATTGGATTGAACATCCCCCATTTCCAGTCCTTGCCTTCCACTCCTAACGGCTTGCCTGCGAGTTTCTCATAAAATGGCCCGTTGAGGAAAAACTCAAACAGCGTCGGCCTGCCTGGTATCTGGCGGTGCAAAACCTTCAGCAGATTTTCGAAATCCGGCTTTCTCGTCACGCTTTGCCCCATTCAAATAGTCGGCCTGGCACTATGTTGCGGCAGAAAACCACTATCCGTAATACGAGCTGTATGTCTTATCGGTCTCCCAGACGGTAACGCAGTGCAATACCGTTGTCTTGCCGAACCTGCCAACAAGTTTGTTCCACGCAAATACGGCTATATTCTCAACAGTGGGAGTTGTCCGCTGAAACTCAGGCAAATCCTCGTTGAGGTTTTTATGGTCCACAACCTTTATCAGTTCCTGGCTCACAACTTTTTCAAATTCTCCTGTCCGCATCGTCTGGCCTGAAGACCATTTTACTGTCACCTCGACAATGTAGTTATGCCCGTGGCCGGCGGGATTGGCGCATTTGCCAAAAACCTCGATATTCCGCTCTTCACTGAATTTTTCGTTCCACAGCTTATGGGCCGCCGCAAACTCGAATTTTTCACTGTAATAAACCATCGCACAATCCTTATCATCCACTGCCAGCGTTCTGAAAGGGCTTAACTTCAAGCTCAGTTTTGATAATTGCGCCGAGCCGAACCTGCCTGCAAGTTTTTCCCATACAATTTTCAAAAGCCGAACCAGCTCATCGTAACCCGTATGCCGGGCTGCTTGATGGTCGGCCTTTATTTTCTCCGCAAAAACGCCAACTGCGCAATCCCGAACCTTATGGTCAATATCGCTGACGTTCACAATCAGGCCGGTTGTCGCGTCCGCCTCGCCCGCCAGCTCGACCCCCAGTTCAAGAAATACAGACAGCCCCTCGCCAGCCGGCTTCGACGCAAACGAATTGAATCCCGCCTCATCGACCGGCAAAAAAGGATTTATTGAAAATCGAACGTAGCGGCACAGCTTGTGCATAATTCGCTGACGCCTTTTGAAAGAAATTTTTACAATCGCCTGTTATTTGTTTTGGCTGTGTATCAAGCTCATAATTTCGTTTCTGCTTCTCGGGTCTTTTCTGAACAGCCCGCGAACCGCGCTTGTTACCATCACCGAGCCGGGTTTCTTTATCCCGCGAATCGTCATACAGCTATGCGCCGCCTCAAGCACAACCGCGACACCGAGCGGTTTCAGATTGCTCATAAGACAATCAGCTATCTGATAGGTCAATCGCTCCTGCGTCTGTAATCGACGGGCGAAGCAATCCACAATTCGCGCCAGCTTGCTTACGCCGAGGATTTTACCCGCGGGCAAATACGCAACGTGAGCAGAACCGATAAAAGGCATCAAATGGTGCTCGCAGATGCTGTAAAAGGGTATGTCTCGCAAAAGCACGATTTCGTCGTAGTTCTCGTTGAAAACCCGGCTAATATGCGTATTGGGGTCATCGTGCATACCCGCCAGGAGCTCGCCATACATCCTCGCCACGCGGGCGGGCGTATCTTTCAGACCGTCGCGGTTAAGGTCTTCGCCGACCGCTGAAAGAATCTCCCTGACCGCCTTTTCAATTCTCGCCTCATCTATTTTCTTCTTTTGTTTTGTCATATCAATCGGCCAAAATCACTTTCTCGTTTTGCTCCCGGCAAGATTCATAAGATAAGCCGTCAGCAGCCTAACACCGAACGCGCTTGCACCTTCCGACACCGAAGCCGTCGGCTTTTCAAAGCAATCAACCCCCGCGATGTCCAGATGCGCCCATTTTTTGTCGCCGACGAACTGCCTCAAAAACGCCGCCGCGGTACACGCCCCGCCCCATCTGCCGCCGCTGTTTTTCAGGTCCGCTATTTTACTTTTCATTTCCTCAGCGTATTCTTCCCCGCAGGGCAGTTGCCAGACTTTTTCGCCGCTGGTCTTAGCCGCCTTTTCGATATCCTTGCCAAGTTGCTCGTCGTTGCTCATCAGCCCCGCCATAAATGTCCCCAGTGCAACGACACAAGAGCCGGTCAGCGTGGCAATA
>Ga0116138_1001446_pt1 | contig 13107 bp, 9 predicted proteins | sample June2015DPH_20_1_2_FD_88971 | JGI IMG/M metagenome (GOLD analysis project Ga0116138, IMG submission 88971) | Peatland microbial communities from SPRUCE experiment site at the Marcell Experimental Forest, Minnesota, USA - June2015DPH_20_150 | ecosystem: Environmental > Terrestrial > Soil >... | reverse complement strand
TCCCTCCGGCTTCGTCATAGTGGCAGTTGCGGTCGGGTTGACCTACATCGGCGGCGTCGTCTGGTATCGGTGGCGCCTCTGGTTCTCGGCCGCCGGCGGCTCGAAGACGGAACGCCTCGTTCGCCTCCGGAGCATTCCCGGGAGGGATACATGTCATTGCTGATCGACTCGATATCCAATCGCTTCGGTGACGTCCAGGCGCTCGACGATGTCTCCCTCGAGATCCAGCCTTGCGAGGTCTTCGGCTTCCTCGGCGCAAACGGCGCCGGCAAGACGACCGCCATGCGCGTCGTGCTGGATATCCTGCGGCCGGACTCGGGGAGGATCTCCTGGAACGGCACCGTCAACACGGAGCTGCCGCGGGAGACGTGGGGCTACCTGCCCGAGGAACGAGGCCTCTACGCCAAGATGAACGTCCTCGAACAGCTGGCTTTCTTCGCCAAGCTCCACGGCGTCAAGCCGCACCTGGCCGAGCGCGAAGCGCGCGACTGGCTCGAGCGTTTCCGGATCCCCGAATACGCCGACCGCCGGGCCGAGCAGCTCTCGAAGGGCAATCAGCAGAAGGTCCAGTTCATAGCGGCGATCCTGCACGATCCGCAGGTCCTGCTCATGGATGAGCCGTTCACCGGCCTGGACCCGATCAACGTGGCGATTCTCAAGGAAGCCTTCCTCGAGATGAAGAATCGGGGCAAGACGCTGATCTTCTCCACCCACCAGATGGAGACCGTCGAGGAGCTATGCGAGTCGATCGCGATCCTCGACCGCGGCCGCGTCGTGGTGGGCGGGTCGGTCCGAGACGTCCGCCGGTCGACGGGCCGCCAGATGGTGCGCGTCGCCGTGGAGGGAGATCCGGAGGTGCGCTGGCTCGGGACTCTGGACGGCGTGACGGTCACAAGACACGGTCAGGACTATGTCGAGGCGGAGGTCTCCCCGGGCTACGACCCGGGCACGGTTCTCGCCGAGGCCCTCGCCCGAAACTGCCAGGTCCGCCATTTCGAGATCGCCGATCCGTCGCTCGAGGCGATCTTCATCGAGCGCGTCGGCCAGATCGACACGTCCGAACGGACGCTGGCGCCAAAGGCGGTGCGATCGTGAAGGGCTGGCGGACGCTCTTCCCAAACGCCTGGTACATATCCGTTCGAGAGTACCGGAGCCGGGTTCGGACCCGGAGCTTCGTCATCGGCACGGTTCTTCTCGCCGTGATTGCCTTCGCCGCCACGCAGCTGCCGGTCCTCATCGACTTCTCGATGAGCACCAGCCAAACCCGGGTCGCCGTGGTCATCCAGGCTTCGGCAATACCACCGGATTCGGAGGACCTGCTCGACGCCCAGCTCAACGGCGCCTCCACCGGGGTCGATGCCCATAAAGCCTTCGTCCTGAGCTGGTTTCCCGCAGCCGACGTCGGGCCGATTCAGAAGGACCTGGAGGCGGGCCGGTACGACGCCCTCCTGGTCATCGACCGGGACGCAGCGACGGGTGATCTCAGCTTCGATCTTCGGACCGACATCCCGCAGGATGGGGTAGCGGTCAAGACCATCACGAACGCCGTGGGATCCCTCGAGATCGAGGACCGTCTGGTCCGAGCCGGAACGTCGACTGCCGCCTTGCGGGCTCCCTTCTCGTTCAACGTCGCTCCGGTCAGCGCCACCTCGGCCGGTACGAAGAACATCAGCAGTGAGGTTTCGACGACGCTGCTTTCCACGGGTCTGATCGTTCTGATCTTCATGGCGATCATCACCTATGGCGTCTGGGTGGCAATGAGCGTCGCCGAGGAGAAAGGCAGCCGCGTCATGGAGCTGATGCTCAACGCCACGACGCCGTTGCAGATGCTGGCCGGCAAGGTGATCGGCAACGGGGCTGCTGGTCTGAGCCAGTACGCGATCATCCTCGCCGCCGTCGTTGGTGGGTTGCTTGCCCAGGGCCCGATCCACAAGGCCGTCCTCGGCACGGACGCAGGCGCCGCCTTCGGCGGACTCGACCCGGCGGTTCTGGGCGCCTTCGTGATCCTATTCGTGTTCGGGTTCCTGCTCTATTCGCTGCTCTATGCCGCGCTCGGCTCGCTGGTCAGCCGGCAGGAGGACGTCCAGAGCGCAACATCGCCGCTGATGATGCTGATCATGGTTGGCTACTTCATGTCGGTCTTCGGGCTCCAGTCGATCGACGACGCCTGGGTCAAGATCGCCTCGTTCGTGCCGTTCTTCAGCCCGTATTTGATGCTGGCGCGAGTCTCGTCTGGTCACGTCGCGCTCTGGGAATTCGGTCTAGCCGTGCTGCTGCTGGCGGCCACCACGATCGTGGCGCTGTTCGTCGCAGCGCGTATCTACAGCGCCGGCGTCCTCCTCTACGGCCAGCGCGTGAGCCTGCGCCAGGTCTTCAGGGCGGCCCGGGTTTCGCGGTAGGCCGCGTTAGTCGTCTAGAGGGAGGCGCTGGATCAACGCCAGGACCGGCCGCGACGGCGGCGCGACGACCGGGTCAGGGACGGCGTGCAGCGGCATCTCGCCAGGCTGGGACGCGATCCAGCGCCACAGCTCGCTGCGCCGGCCGGGCAGATACGGGCCACGAAGGTGGCGTGCCATGACCCCTCGGAGGCCTTGCTGGGCGACGGCGGCGTAGAGGTCGAGGCCGTCTCGGACGACGCCCGGCAGGACCACGAGCTCGGCGGCGGGGCGTACGATCCGCGCAAGTTGCTCACGGCGGTGCGCGAGTGGCTGGGCGATGATCGGACGGCCGGCCGCCCACAGCAGGTCGAAGACAAGATAGACCGGGCTTGCGCCGGTCGTCTGACCGTCGGCGATGCGGGCGAGAAGCGCCTCCTCGTCCATTCGGCCGATCTTGTCCGGCATCACGATCTCGCCGTCGAGTATGGCCGGCAGGTCGCCGACCAGGTCCGGGAGTGACGCCAGCTCGGGCAAGAACGGAGCCAGGTCTCGGCCGTGCTCGTCGATCAGCCGCAGGCGGGCCCCGTGAGCACTCCGGTCCGGCTCGATGAAGGCGAGCGTCCGACGGCCGCCCCAGCGCGGCTCGAAGACGTGTTCGTCTGAGTCGAAAGCGGCATCGGCGGGCTTGGCGAGCATCGGCCGTATCGACCGCGGCAAGCGAGCCACGTCGCCGGTGAGGCTCAGGGAGAGCTGGTCAGGCATGCCGCGATACTACCTTCGGTTGATGGCCGGCCCGTTCAGTACTTCTCCTGGACGAAGTGCTGGCTCTTGATCGGAGGTCGGACGTAGCCGTGGTCGACCTGGCGAGGCGGTAGCATGATTTGGGCGGGCGTCGTGTCCTGATAGGGGATCATGCTCAGCAGGTGGCTGATGCAGTTCAGGCGGGCACGTTCCTTGTCGTCCGCCTCCACCACCCACCAGGGCGCATCCTTGGTGTCTGTGGCGGCGAACATGGCGTCCTTCGCCTTCGAGTATTCGACCCACTTGGAACGCGCGGTGACGTCCATCGGAGAGATCTTCCAGCGCTTGGTCGGTTGGTTGATCCGATCCTGGAAGCGGCGTTCCTGCTCCTCGTCGCTGACGGAGAACCAGTACTTGAGCAGGATGACCCCAGAGCGGATGAGCATTCGCTCGAACTCCGGCGCGGTCTTGAGGAAGTCCTGGTATTCGACCTCCGTACAGAATCCCATGACGTGCTCGACGCCGGCCCGGTTGTACCAGCTGCGGTCGAAGAGAACCCACTCGCCGGCGGCCGGTAGCTGCGAGACGTACCGCTGGAAATACCACTGCGTCTTCTCGCGCTCGGTGGGGATGCCGAGGGCGCAGACGCGGCAGACGCGCGGGTTCAGGGTCTCGGTTATGCGCTTGATGACGCCGCCCTTGCCGGCCGCATCGCGGCCCTCGAACAGGCAGACCACCCTGAGTCCGCTGATCTTGATCCACTCCTGGAGCTTGACCAGCTCGACCTGGAGGCGGGCCAGCTCTGAGTTGTAGAACTTGGGGTCGAGCCTCTTGCGATGCTTCTGCAGGAGATCGCCCGTTGTCGGGTCGAACGAGTCGGCGTGGGCGATGCTGGCACCCTGGCGACGCTCGGCAGCAGAACGAACCACGCGCTTCTCGCGCCTCACGGCCGTGCCGGCTTCGGCCCTGGCAGCTGCGTTCTCCTCAGCCACCGTCGGCGCCGCAACAGGATCCAGCCTCGCCGTAGCTGGCGCCTTCGCGGGCGTCGCTGGGGCGACCGACCCACGCTTGCCCTTCGCCGCAGAGTCGTCGGACGCGGCCTCCTTGCCACCATGACGGTTGTGATGCGTCTTCGCCACGTCAGCCTCCTTCATGCTCACGGTATGCGATGGTTGAGGCCGCGGCAACAGTGAAGCTAAGCGGTTGGCGGACGCGCAGACGCTGGGTCGTCGGCTCGCCCGGTGCTGGTCAGCGCGACCGCGCGACTCGAGACGGCGTGCCGGCTTGCCGCAATCGATGAGGCCGGGCGCCCGCGCCGCTAACATCTCCTGATGCGCTGGCTCAGAGCTCTCTACCTGGCGAACGGGCTCGCCTACGGCATCATGTACAGCTTCATCCCGGTTCTGCTCGAGGCGAAGGGCTTCAACCCGGCGCTGATCGGCCTGACCACCAGTCTCGGTTCGCTCGCCTACGCGTTAGCGCTGCCGGCCTGGGGTCACATCGGCGACATCGTGAGCGGCCCGCGGCGGGCACTCCAGGTCGCGTGCATACCGGCGGCAATATTCGCTCTCGGGCTGAGCGCGCCGCTCCCCGTATTCGCGGTCATCGGCTGCCAGCTGATTCTCAGCGCCGGCGGCGGTCCGGCTCCTGCTCTCACCGACGCGATGGTGCTGCCGACCCTCGAGAACGCCTCTACCGAGTACTCCCGGCTGCGGCTGCTGTCCAGCGTCGGCGCCGCCGGTGGCGCCATCGGCGGCGGGATCGTCTACGCCTTCGCCGGGTACCTCGCTGCCCCGATGCTCTACTTCGGGGTCATGGCCGCGACCGTCCTTTCCGCCCAGTACGTGCGGATCGGCCGCGACAGCGAGCGGCGTCGGCGCGCCCGCGCCCTGCTCGACGGCCGCGTGCCCGATCACGAGACCCGCGGTCGCCTCGGTTCGGTCGGCGAGGCATTCCGCGTGCGCCCCAGGCTGCTGGCGGTCCTTGCCTCGACCACACTGGTCTTCATGGCCGTGATGGCCGCGGCTACGTATGTGGGCCTCCACGTCGCCGACCTGGGGGGAGGCCCGTTCGAGGTCGGCCTGGTGACCGCCGTCGGGTGCTCGGCCGAGGTGCCGGGGCTCATCCTCGCCGGCTGGCTCATGCCGCGGCTCGGAACGAGGTCCGTGCTGGCCGGATCGGCCGCCGGTTTCGCCGCCTGCATGGTCAGCTGGATCATCTTCACCGACTCAGGCGCGATCCTGGTCACGCGCCTCGCGTCCGGCGTCTTCTTCTCGGGATTGACGGTCTCGTATGTCCTGACGATCTCGAGGATGCTGCCGCAACGCCTGCAGGCGACCGGTCAGACGCTGTTGCAGGCGGCCTGCTATGGCGTGGCGGCGGTCGCGGCCAATCTGCTCGGCGGCATCCTGTACGGCGCGGTCGGTCCGATCGGAGTGTTTGGTGGCGGCGCGCTATGCGCCGTCGCGGGCGGCGCAATCGGACTATTCGCTCTGCCTTCGGATGACGAGCACATCCTCGAGCCTGCGGTTCCGGCCTCGGTGATGCTGGCTCGCTGATTTCGGATCGACCGGGCCGCGCGCGGCGGTTCCCGGCCCGGTACCATCCGCGTACGAGGATGGAGGAGAACCCGTGCGGATGTGGGGCGGTCGCTTCGAAGGCATCTCGGACGAGCGCATGGCCGAATTCACGCGTTCGATCGATTTCGACAGCGTCCTTGCGATCGACGACATCGCGGGTTCGATCGCCCACGTGCACGGCCTGGGCCGCGCCGACCTGCTCGCCCCGGACGAGGTCGAGACGCTGGTGCACGGGCTCGAGGGCCTGAGGTCCGAGATCGAGGCGGGAACGCTGATCTGGGATCCGGCGCTCGAGGATGTCCACATGAACCTCGAGGCGGCTTTGCGGGCACGTATCGGGCCTATCGCGGGTCGTCTGCATACGGGTCGATCGCGCAACGATCAGATCGCCACGGATATCCGGCTGTGGCTCCGCCGCACGCTGGACGGCATCGACGAGGCGGCAGTGGTCATGGAGCGCGCGCTGGTTGGCCTGGCCGATCGGGAAGGCGAGGCGATCCTGCCGGGCATGACCCACATCCAGCCGGCTCAGCCGGTGCTCTTCGCCCATCATCTACTCGCCTACGTCGAGATGCTCGAGCGCGACAGAGGTCGAATGGCGGATTGCCGGCGGCGGGCGAACGTATCGCCGCTCGGTTCCGGGGCGCTGGCCGGCGCGGGCTATCCGCTCGATCGCGAGGCGACCGCGGCAGAGCTTGGCTTCGACGGAGTAACCGCCAACTCGCTCGACGGCGTTTCGGATCGTGATTTCGCCGTGGAGGCGCTTGCGGCGTTTGCGCTGTGCATGGTCCACCTGTCGAGGCTGGCCGAAGAGATCACGTGGTGGTCCAACCCGCGCTTCGGGTTCGTGCGGGCTGCGGACTCGTTCTCGACCGGCTCGTCGATGATGCCCAACAAGAAGAACCCTGATCCAGCCGAGCTCGTCCGGGGCAAGGCGGCCCGGGTCATCGGTGAGCTGACCGGCATGCTGACGCTTCTGAAGGGCCTGCCGCTCGCGTATCAGAAGGACATGCAGGACGACAAGCCGCCGCTCTTCGACGCGGCGGCCACGCTCGAGACGTCGCTGCTGGTCATGGCGGGCATGGTGGCCACGTTGAGCGTCGACCGCGATCGCATGCGGGTCGCGGCCGGCGAGGGGTTCACCACTGCCACGGCCGTGGCCGATGCCCTCGTCCGGCGGGGAGTGGCGTTCCGGGCCGCTCACCACATCGTGGCTGCGCTGGTCGTCGAAGCGGAATGCGCCGGCAGCATGCTCGGTGCCCTGGACGACGCCACGATCGCCGCCGCGCTGGCAGCTTCGGATGATTCGATCGCGATCGCCCTCGTGGGCGACGCCACGGTACCGGGGGAGCTGCGCGCGGCGGCCGAACTGGAAGGTGCGATGGTCGGCTGCGACGTCATCGGCGGCACCGCGCCGCGCCGCGTGTCTGCGGCCCTCGCCGCCGCCAAGGCCCGGCTGGGGCTCTAGCCGCCGGCCTCGTTCCGGCCCAGCTTCGCCGGCCGCCCCGCGTCGATGGCGCCTGCCGTACCGATACGTCACCGAATTGCGACCGATCCGGCCTCGAATCGAAGGCCGCCGCAGCCTAATCTCTTGACTGCCGCCCCATGCGTGCGGCTATGGAGACCGATGAAGTTGCACGAGTTCGAGCCGGTCGGGGAGCTGCCCTACCCGCGCGCCCAGCGCCGCGAGGACTCGTTCGTGCTGACCTGCGCGACCTGCGGCTGCCGCCTAACGCCACGTGAGTCGCTCGCCGACGGCGGCCTGCTGGGCCCCGACGCCGCTTGGCGCCACTTCTGGGGAATGCCCGGTCACGACGCCCGTGGGTGCCGGCTCGACTGCATCGACCTGCCGCACCGGACCACTCCGATGGAGTCAGCCGCAGGCTGACCGGGCGCGAGACATCGGGGTTGGCCGCGGGACCGCACGCCACACACGAGGGAGTCCTTCGGGCGGCCGCACCATCTCGTCGTCGCCGCCATTGGGACTGCGGCGTTCGGCGCTCGGCGGTGGCCGCACTATCCGTCGTCGCCTTCGCAATCGGTGGGTTGCGTCCGGCGACACCTCGGCGCCATGCGTCCTGAACGGAAACCCGGCTGCTACCGGACCGCCACTCAAGGATCACTCGGCTGCTACTGATTCCGCTCAACCGCATCCTTACGCTTCGGTCCGAGTGGGGCGGCCTTGCCGCCGGAAAGTCCCGTCGCCCGGCAGCGGCCATTGTTTCGAAGGGAGATCGTCTCGTGCCCACCGTCGCGTGCCTCGTCAACACGGGCGACACCGCCTGGGTCCTCACCTCGGCCGCGCTCGTCATGCTGATGACGCCGGGGTTGGCGCTGTTCTACGGCGGGCTCGTTCGCCGCAAGAACGTGCTCAGCACGATCATGCACAGCATCTTCATCCTCGCCCTGGTCAGCGTCACGTGGGTCCTGTTCGGGTTCACTCTCGCCTTCGGCAAGGACGTCAACGGCTGGGGCATCATCGGCGGTTTCGACTTCATCGGGCTTCGTGGCGTCGGCAAGGACCCGCTCTGCCAGTACGCCCCGACGATTCCCGGCACGGCCTACATGGCATTCCAGATGATGTTCGCCGTGATCACGCCGGCCCTGATCACAGGCGCCTTCGCTGAGCGCAAGCGGTTCAAGGCGTTCGTGCTCTTCTCGCTCCTGTGGACGCTTCTCGTCTACTCGCCGATCGCCCACTGGGTGTGGGGTGAGGGCGGCTGGTTGCGTCAGCTTGGAGCGATCGACTTTGCGGGCGGCACGGTCGTCCACATCAGTTCGGGCGTTGCGGCCCTGGTGGCGGCGCTGGTCCTCGGTCCTCGAGTCCGGCGCGAGTCGGATCGCTTCGAGCCACACGACGTGCGCCTGACGGTCATCGGCGCGGGCTTGCTGTGGTTCGGCTGGTTCGGGTTCAATGGCGGCTCCGCTCTCCAGGCGAATGGTCTCGCGGCGAATGCCTTCGTCGTGACCAACACCGCGGCCGGCATGGCGGCCCTGACCTGGGTTACCGTGAGCTGGCTGCACAAGGGCTCGCCGAGTGTCGTCGGCGCGGTGGCAGGCGGCGTCGCCGGTCTGGTGGCCATCACCCCGGCTTCGGGCTACGTCGATGCCAGCGCGGCCATCATCATCGGCTTCCTCGCGGGCGGCGTCTGCTATGGCGCGATCCTCCTGCGCGAACGGCTCAAGGTCGACGACGCGCTCGACGTCTGGGCGGTCCACGGGGTCGGCGGCACCCTCGGCGCGATCCTTACCGGCGTTTTCGCCGTGGCGGCGGTGGGCGGGGTCTCCGGTCTGGTCGAGGGCAACGGCAGCCAGGTTCTCAAGCAGCTGGTCGCCGTCGGATCGACATGGCTTTACAGCGGCACAGCGACCTTCGTCATCCTCAAGGTCGTCGACCGCCTCGTGGGTCTCCGCGTCGAGGCGTCCGAAGAGGAAGCCGGTCTCGACTCCTCCCAGCACGGCGAGGTTGCCTGGCAGAGTTGATCGGGTCCCGGCCGAGAGCGCGGTCCCTGCTCGTCGCCCGTGGGCTCCCGCATCAGCAACCGCTGGTTGCGTGTCGTTCGCGAAACTTCCCGAAGCTTTCGCCGTTAGGCGGCCGGGTGGGGTCGCGGCGAGGTGTTCGTACCCAACGGCAACCCTAGCGTCACCGGAGCGTCACCGATGTTCTACCGGCGCGCTACTGATTGCGGCCGACGGCCTACCTAGACTCTCAACTAGTGAATGGGATGCATATCCCGGTGGTTCAGCCGAAGGAGCCAGAGACATGATCGCAGCCGCATTCGTGACCTTCGCCCTTCTCGTCGTCGGCTGGTTCATTGCCCCTTCCCGCTCCAACGCGGCCGAGTAGCCCCCGCCTCGGTCTGCTCCCGGTAGATTCTCCTCTTTCGCCCGGTCGAGGACCGGCGCCCAGGCCGTTCCCGACCCGGATCCTTCGAAACCGACCCGCGCACCATTCGGCAGGTGGCGCGGGTTCTTGTTTGTCCGGCGGTAGCGACCGATCGAGCCCGCACCCCTGCGGGCTACCGCTCGGCCCCTGTCAGCCGCGATCGTCCGCGCCGCCTGTTAAGGCCACTAGGTCGACTCGCGCCGTCCAGGCCGTCGAAGCCATGAGCTCTGGGCGGTGCGTGATCATCACGACCGTTCGGCCAGACGTGGCCTCCAGGATGTCGGCCACCAGGGCGGTCGCCGTCGCCTCGTCGAGGTGTTCGGTCGGCTCGTCGAAGACGACGACGGGCGCATCGGCCAGGATCGCGCGGGCCAGCGAAAGCCGCTGCCGCTGCCCACCCGACAGGCGAGCGCCATGCTCGCCGACGAGTGTCGCCAGCCCGTCCGGCAGCGATGCGACCCAGCCCGAGAGTTGAGCCCGCGAAAGCGCGGCCGCAACCTGTGCATCCGTCGCCCCGGCTCGTGCGAGCCGGACGTTCTCGGCGACGGAATTGTCGAAGATGTGGGGGTCCTGTGCGCACAGGCAGATCGCGCGGCGGACGTCGTCGCCCGACAGCCGCCGGATCTCGGCCGACCCGTCCGACCCCACCAGTTCCACCGTCCCGTGGGACGGCTCGAGGAACCGAACGAGGACGGCCCCGAAGGTGCTCTTGCCCGACCCGCTCGGCCCCGTGACGAGCAGCCGCTCGCCAGCCCGGACGCGGACGTCGGGCATGGTCAGCGCGTCCGGGCCATCCGCAAGGTAACGCGCCCTTAGCCCACGGCAGGTAAGGCCGTACGGGCCGGCAGGGAGCGGTTCTGGGTCCTGCGGTTCGGACACAGGGTCCGGCCGCGACGTCACGTCGTCGAGGCGAGAAGCCATCGCGGCCAGCCCCGGGAGGTGCTGGGCCGCCGGCACCAGGCCTCCGATGGCTTCGTGAACGGCGATCGGCGTCAGGGCGGCGACGGCCAGCATTACGCCCTCCACCGTTCCGGCCCGGAGTGCGGCGACGCCGGCCAGAAGCCCGATCCAGATTGCGAGGCCGCTGGCGAGTCCGGAGAGCAGCGCTCCGACGCCCGCTCCTGCCGCCGTCCGAGCCTCGGCATCGGCCAGCCGCCCGTCGATCGCGGCCAGGCTTTCGAGCCGGGCCTCCGCGGCCCCAGCGACGAGAAGCTCCGGTGCTCCGGTCAGGACCTCGAGAGTGGCCGCGGCCAGCTCTCCGCGGCTGCCGGCGATGCGCCGTTCGCCGTGACGCGCGATGGTCACGGTCAGGACGGGGACGACGAAGGCAACGAACACCAGCGTTGCACACAGGACGATGCCGGCCGGCGGCACGAACAGCCATATGGCTGCCACCGAGACGGTCGCGGCAACGCCGGCGATGGAGTAGGGGAGAAGGAGGCGTAGCCATAGATCGGCGAGCCCGTCGACGTCGTCGACCAGTCGGGCCAGCAGATCGCCTGACCGGAATTCGGTGAGTCCGGCGGGGGCAAGCCGCTCCAGACGGGCGTACGCGCCGCTCCTGAGTTTCGAGAGAACCCTGAAGGCGGCGTCGTGGCTGGCCAGCCGTTCGGCGTATCGCAGGGCGCCGCGGCTCACCCCAAAGAATCGGACGCCGGTTACCGCGACCATCAGATAGAGCACGGGCGGCCGCTCCGCCGCGCGCGAGATCAGCCAGGCCGAGGTCGCGGTGAGGGCGATCGCCGCGCCCGCCGCTGCCACGCCCGCCGCGACGGCCAGCAGCAGCCTGTCCGTAATGGTCCGGCCGTATCGAGCGACTCGCACCAAAGCGGCGAATCCGCCGGGGTCGCCACGGCCCGCGCCACCACGGCCGGGGCCACCACGGCCGGTTCCGCGACCGGTGGCGTTCATGCCGGCTCCCCCGAACGGCTGGCAACCTCGATCGTTCGGTCGGCGATCGCCAGCGCGCCGGGCCGGTGTGCGACGAGCAGAACCGCGCGGCGTCGTTCGGTGGCCGACGCCCGGATCGCCGCGAGCACGGTGGCTTCGGACGAGGCGTCGAGACCGGCCGTCGGCTCGTCGAGCACAAGAAGATCGGCATCCTTCAGGAGCGCGCGAGCAACTCCAATTCGTCGACGCTGGCCGGACGAAAGACCCGCGCCGCCTTCGGCGAGGTGCGAGGCCGGATCGAGCGTGGCCAGCCCGACCGCCGCGAGGGCGTCGCGAACCGCCGCGTCCGATGCGTGGGGCGCTGCGAGCCGGACGTTGTCGCCGACCGTCCCTGGGAAGCAGAACGGATGCTGGGGAACCCAGGCCACGTGTCGATGCCAGGCCTCGAGATCGAGGGTGGACACGACGACCGACTCACCATCGGGCGTGACCAGGACGACGTGGCCGGCATCGGCCGACCGCAGCCCAAGCAAGACGTCGATGAGCGTGCTCTTGCCGGCGCCGGTCGGTCCGGCGATGGCCACGACCTCGCCAGGCCGGACGACGAGCGAAGCCTCGAACGGCGCCTCGACCGCACGCCCCGGCTGTCGCACGGTGACGCGTTCGACGCGGATCTCTGCGCCGCGCAGGTCCGGCACGGGTGCGCTTCCGCCATACACGGCCGGCTCCGCCTCGATGATCCGGAATACCTCCCCAGCTGCGGCCAGCCCTTCTTCGGAGGCGTGGAAGCTGGCGCCGAGCTGGCGCAGCGGCAGGTAAGCCTCGGGCGCCAGGATCAGGACGAACAGTCCGGTTCGGAGGTCCATCGACCCGTCGACGAGCCGGAGCGCAACCCCGACGGCGACGAGCGCCACCGAAAGCGTGGCCGCCAGCTCGAGGGCGAAGGCCGAAAGAAAGGCGACCCGCAGCGTTGCCATGCTCTCGCGCCGGTATTCGTCCGTGACCTGCTCCAGGCGCTCGAGCTGAGCGCCCGATCGTCCGAAGACCCGCAGCGTCGGCAGGCCGGCCACCACGTCGAGGAAGTTGCCCGAGAGCCGTGTGAGCGCATTCCAGCGGCGGCGGCGCCGCCGCTCGGTGGCTGAGCCGATCAGCACCATGAAGAGCGGGATCAGGGGAACCGTCAGCGCGACAGTCGCGGCGGCGACGTAGTCGGCCGCGGCCAGACACACCACGACGACCACGGGGACGATAGCCGCCAGCACCAGCTGTGGCACGTAGTTGGCGAAGTAGGCATCCAGCGCGTCGAGGCCACGTGTCGCAAGCGCCACCACGGCGCCGCGTGTCGGAGCATCTTCTCGGCCGGGCCGCGGCATCGCTGCGGCCCGGAGCAGCTTGATCCGCAGGCTGGACTTGATGGAAGCGGAGCAGCGGCGGGCGACCGATTTCTGAGCCCAGGCCACCGCCGCCCGCGCCCCCAGCACGACCGCAAGAGCGAGCAGCGTAGCCCGCAGGGCGGCGAGGTCCGCGCCTGCAAGGAAGGCCGAATCGATGGCGGTGGCGAGGAGCCACGCCTGCGCCACCGCCAGAGCGGCCGTGGCCAGACCGAGCGCGACCGCGGCCGCCAGAGCAACCG
>Ga0116138_1001404_pt1 | contig 13364 bp, 17 predicted proteins | sample June2015DPH_20_1_2_FD_88971 | JGI IMG/M metagenome (GOLD analysis project Ga0116138, IMG submission 88971) | Peatland microbial communities from SPRUCE experiment site at the Marcell Experimental Forest, Minnesota, USA - June2015DPH_20_150 | ecosystem: Environmental > Terrestrial > Soil >... | reverse complement strand
GGCCCTGGACGTGCTGCGCTCCTCCGGCAGTGCGGGTTCATTCGTCTCAGAGCTTGTCGAGGGGCGGCGGGAGGTCTTCCTCATCCGCCATAATCGAGGGGAACATGTCTGAAATCCACTCCATGTTCTCCTGTTCTTCCGCGATGCGCCCCAAGAGCGACGAGCGGCGGATACTGGGTTTAGGGTCGGGCCATCGGTATTTCTGTATCTGAGCCTCGACCGCCTTGGCTTCCTCAAAGGGGAGCAGCGGAGAGATCACCACGTCCTCGATCAAGGCAACTGGCTTGATGTCCTTGATTAGCCGACCCGGCTTTGTCGGCAAGCACATGGTGGTGACCCTGACTTCGTTTTCGTGCTGATATTCCAGCCCTTTCATCAGATGGGGCCGGTGGATCAGCTCCTTGTTGCGGACATCCTCCGGGTTGAAGTAGCTCAGGGCCGAAGGAGTGCTTCGATTCGCATAAGTGATTGGAGCGATCTGAAATTGCACGTTCTGTGGGAGAGCCGAGATCAATTTGGACAATCGTGTGCCGACTGCGATCCCCCCGCTCCCATAAACCGACCACATCCCAGCGGATTCGTGGAGTGCGTAAAACCAACACCATACCGCCCTTCTTTTTGCTAATTGTCCGATATAGAGCCTTGAGAGGATATTCCCCTGAAGATGTCCATCGTCCCGGTTTGACCGAAGAAACCCCGGTTCCCAACCTTCGCCTTTCCGCTCAAGCCATTCCACAAGTCGGGTCGAGTCTCCTCCGCACACTTCATTCAGCCGTGCCCACAGCCACCCCCGCTCAGGGATCAGATCGCCCTCCAACGGGTCACCTTTTTGCAGAGTGGCGACCGATGGAAAGAACGCCTTCCCTTCGAGAAGCATGAAAAACGTGCTCAGCTTCATGTAGCGCCACAAGGGCATGTTGTCCTGAGCCGGTGGTCGGTCGGGTGGGAAAAGCATTTCTACGCTCATGGCAATTAGTCTCCGCGTTTCACTGGGCAGGCGACTCAAAACTCCATAAACTGCCGCCCTCTCATGGGACTTCCTTATACTCGCAGGGCCGCAGGCCGTAAACAAAAAAAACCATAGAGCCACCACGTCATCGGTGCGCCGTCTTGGACGGCCAAGGCGCTGGTCGAGGAGCACAGGCAGGGACAGAATGGCCGGTGCCGTAAAACCTCACTATGGGCACCCATACAGTCATTTTACGGCGGTCGATGCCGAAACGGTTCCAAACCGTTCCATACGGTTTACCGAAAACGGGCCGAATCTGCGATCCAGCCCGCAAGATCGCAGCGGCGTCTGCCCCGGTAGGCCGGACCTGCTCCCGGCTAAAGCCCTGCTGTTCGTGGGCTTCCAGGAAATCGGCGGCGGCGGTCCGCCTTGACCCGATTGTTAGGCTTAAGGTTTCTTAGAGGTCGGAAGCGCCTTGAGGATCTCGCGCAGCCCCGCAAGATCGGAGGCAGGCCGTTTCCATACGAAGCGTCGCAAAAGCTCAGGGACCTCTGGCGCAAGGCGGCTGGAGGTGAGAACCAATGTTATTATGGCGAACCCGTCGCCACGCTTGGTCTTCTCGGCTACCGCGTAATCTATCTCGGTGCCGAGGTATCCCTTGTCTTTGAAGGCCCTTGTGACGAAAAATACCGCTGCCATTGAGGTCGTCATGCCCTCAAGAAGTGCTCGCTCAAGCGGCGCTCCTGCGGCAATGGCTTCCTCGTCCAACCAGGGGTTGTATCCAAGCTGTTTGAGGGTTCTGTAGTAGTCGCGCACTCGGTCCTTGTCACCGCTGCTGTGGCTGAGGAAAATGCGATCTTGCCGATCTTTGGCCACATCGAGTAGATTCCTGATAACCATGAGGCCATTCGTCTGGGCATTATGCGCCCAAGCAAGGTCTGTATCCTCTTGGAATACCAGTGTCATGGTCCTAACCTTCTCAGCTAACTCGGTTTGCCGAGAATCGGTAAGCCACTGGGCAAGGTCCTTCTGCCACGACGCGAGGCCCCACCGCTCATCACTTGCGATGTATCGGAGGCAATCAGCCAGCCATTCGTTCCTGTTCTTGAGTCCCATCATAGAACCGATGGCGCGCATTTTGCATCATGCGAAGTCAAGATGCAATCCGTTTGGTCCGTGCGGTTTGTAGCCACCGTCACCTTTCCATCAACACCGAAAAAACCTACACCCGCTGGCTCCGGCGCTACGGCCTCTTTCTCAAGGATCGTCGGCTCGCCGTCCGCCTTCCCGGCGATTGATTTCGAGAAGGGCGTCGTCTGGTGCCAGGCCAAGACCGGTAAGGAACTTGCGCCCAGCCAGGAGGCGGCGCTCCGCCAGGCCCTCTCCAGCCGGGCGCTCATCATCACAGGCGGGCCGGGCATGGTGCTGGGCAACCTGATTGACAGCGGCGAGGTGCCTGCCTGCGCCTCGTTTTTGCGGCAGCGGGATGTTAACAGTTGTTGACAAGTCCGCGACGACTTCCGAAGCCGCGCATCGCCGCTCTGGATGTCCGCGTCGTCCACCTGCGCCGACCGATGGGGGAGGACGACGGCAAGGCCAGGCAGCTCGGCATGACTGTGTGCTGTTGCGGTGGGCCATCCGGGACCCGGCCAGGAACCCGAAGGCCAACCCGATGATCATGGGCGATTTCAACGAGGGCGAGCCGGTTGGTAGCCGCAGCCCGAGTTTCGCAGGCGCGGCTTGCAACTTTCGTATCCCCAACTGGTCAAAGTTGCCAGTTGGCTCCCGGCTGAAGGCCCGCTCCTGGTTGGCTTCCAGGAAATCGTCGTCGGCGAAGACCTGGCGGCATTCATCCACGCGGCCATCGCAAGGTGCCGGAGGCCCTACGAGGCGCTTTTCGTGCGGGGCAGCCACACCGGGCGACCGGCCATCACGTCGCCGCCATCCTCGACGGCTCCAGGGCGTGTGGAGTGGGCGGCAAGCCAGCACGGGTGTCAGACCCGGAAAAGGGCAACCACTTCCTTGACCCGCCGAAAGGACTTCAGTAAGGTTTCAGAGCGGCCAGAGGAACGTCCGAGAAGCGAAAGGCTTTCTTCAATATGCGTCCAGACTGGCGGCAAACTGTTCGTCAACATCATGCCCTTCGAGTTTTATTGCGACGAAACCGGAACGCACGATCCGACGGGCAAGCAACGCGGGTCGGAGTGGACGGGTGTCGTTGGATATATTTCGACGGTGAAGAAGTGGTCGCAACTCGTCAAAGAGTGGCAGGTTGAATTACAAGCTAACAAGGCACCGTATTTTCACTCCTCGCAGTTGAGAACAATCTGTCCACTCCTTAATGATTCTGGAATCAACGCTTTGACGGCCCGGCTTGGGGAAATTGCATCTCGTCATACCATCAAAGCCATAGGTGTCTTCGCCGACGTGCGTGCTTACGACCAGATAATGCCCCAATGGTATAAGCAGAAAATGCGTTTGCCGTGCGGGATGTGCCTGCAAGACTTTTTCAACATCGCGTTCGGCGAGGCGGAAACGCACGCGTATCTAGAGAACAAACACCGTGCAGTGAACTTTTTCTTTGATGAAGTTGATCCCAAAGCTAATCGCGCGTTGTATGAGATGATAAATGAAACATGGCATGATGTGAAAGCGAAGAACAATGCTCTTGGTTTGATTGGGCATTTAACGCTTTTGTCTAAGACTGGGAACATTTCGGCGGCAATACCGCTTCAAGCGGCTGACTTGCTTGCTTATCGGATTCGGCAAGTGTTCATTCATTTTCCGCCACGGCTCAAAGCACTAGATGCAGAACTTGGGAAAAACATGGAGACCGTCTTTTACGATGCTGAGGGGCTGCGGAGTAAAGCGGAAAGAGTCGAGCGTGACAAATACACGTTGTGAAATTCTTAAGAACAAAGATAACTAGAATGGACTGTTGCCTTTTGCTGGCCCGATTCACTGGGCTTTTAACCTACACGGACAGGAAGGCGTATGACCGCATCCTTGTAGCGGACGCCATCGCCAACCGCGCCCACCCGGACGTGCTCCAGGTCCGCTGGCGCGCCTATGCCGACGCGCAGAATTGGGACGCCTGCCTGGACACCTAACTGGTCAAATTGACCAGTTGGGGCCAGGAGGATTTTGTTTACAATCCTGAGCCTGCTGCTCGCGCCCGGCCAGGCCACGGCTCCCACCCGTGCACCGAGCACAGCATCTTCGGCACCCTCCCAGCATGACACGACCGTCATGGGCCGGAAACGGGCTGCCCGGCTGTGCTCCCGTTGCCCTCCGGGCGGATGGCGATCCGGCAACATTGCTGCCAGCTCCTCCACCGTGACGGAGCGAGATTCGGGCACGGGAATGATTGCCGGGTCAGGCAACCAGCGCCAGCAAGTCCTGGTGGATGGACTGCCAGGGCTGGTTGAGGTTGATGGTGCGGATGCTGATCTTGTGGCCCCTGTGGGCGAGGTCCGCCGAAAGCGGCGAGTCCACCGTGGGATACAACAGCATCATCTCGCAGGTGTCAGTCAGTTTGTCCTCCGGCAGGTTGAACATCCAGTTCGTCGGCCCTATTAGGCTCTTTGTGAATACCGGATCTCACTGGGGCTGACATACTGTCCGAACTCGACGGCCATCACGCGGTCTGATCCAGTGAACCCGAAGCCTGGGTGATCGACGCGATGGCGAAAGAAGGTAAGGTGGGCAAGTAGGAGACGAAGAAATACGTCGAGAGCCATGTCGCCGGTGTCGTAATACATTACGCCGACTGATGTGCCCGGAGCGTGCTGAGACACTCCATGAATGACGGCTGGAGCAGGGCCTCTGCCAGGCAGCCGGACAAAAGTTGTGAACACGCCCTTGTCGAGAACCACGATCAGGCTGAGTGATTGATGCAGTGGGTTGCGGTCGGTAAGCTTGCTCCTCCACCGTTCCATAACGGTTTCAGGCTTGAGCGAAGACTCGAAGGCAAAGATGACTCCGTAGGTCCCCTTCAGCCCAAGCGGCATGTCGTCGGGCGAGGGCGGGAAAGGCGTTTTCGCCAGATTTCGCAGCTCATGCATCTTGGCGATTCCAACGTCAAGCGTAGTTGTGGTGAGCTGGAACTTCACCTCGATGACACTTGCCACATTATCGTTCGGAAGAATCATACCACGCTCACTTGTGCGGTAAACAGGGCAGTTGTGGGCGTCGTAAACAATGACATCCGTGTGCCCACTGATCTTATCCTCACGATCTATCACGAATCCGTTGGTGACGGCGAACCGTTTCGGAAGGTGCTGTGAAAGGAAGCGCCGGACAATCTCCTCGCCTTCACCGCCAGCCTCCCCTCGATGTGGGACGTTGTTTCGAGCATCTTCAAAAGCCGCTCGCATGGTCTTGGCTGCGTCACGAAAAATTGATTCTCTGGTCGGATGATTCATAGACAGTCTGCTCGATTGGCCCACCTGTCGCGTGCACGATTGCGGAATTGAAATCTGGCCTCGATAAAAGAAGTCAAATTGCTGGCCGGAAACCTTCTGTAAGTAAGCAGGATCAATCTCGACCGTGTTCTTAGGCACATCGCCTTTGCCCGTGTTCGGCCACCACTCAAGGACGAGATAGGCACGTGCGCCCTCCTGCTCGAAAATCAGGTCCGCTTCCATCAAGATGTTTTTGTCCCTTTCCAGCGCAAAGGCCACCGCCTTGTAAATCTTACCGGCCTGTGGTTTGAATCGAGTTCCGCTGGAGATTGAGGCACGCACGGCATCCGCTGCCGTAGCAATCGGCGGCGACTGCAAAACTGCGAAGAACTGCTCTTTTGTGCCGCCAGATTCCAGCCGGGAAGACCAGGCGTAGCAACGCGCAGCCCTGGGATGGCCCTGCATTTTGAAGACTTCAACCTCGCCGCGCCAAGCGGTTTGTCCGCGAAACTGTTCATGAACTGAAACTGTCTCGACGTGCTCAGAATCGCACCCGTGGAGATCGCGGATGGCCTTTTTTAGTCGCGTTATGTAATCAGGATTAGCCACAGCTCTTTACTTGATCGGAAACAGGAACGGATGCTTGAAAGCGACCGCCAGCGGGACCAGGCCCAGTTCGACCCGCACCCAATTCCGGCGCTTCGCAGAAAGGTTCTCCGGCTCCCTTACCCTCTCGATGGATCACCCACCGGACCCAGATCGCTGGCCCGGTCTTACAGTTGGCGGCATACCTCCCCAGAGTCGGAAGGCGCGGCAGCCGCTCGCGCACCATTGGCAACAATGGTTCCCACCGGCGATCCTTGTCCGGCCATAGGACCCCCGCAGGCGCAACCCGCTCATCCCGGTCGTATTCACCGGCCCGGCTGAGCGATTGGATGATGGCGTCCAAGACAGTCATACTTCAGGCCAAATCCTCCCGCTCCCGCCCCTTGCTTTTCGGCTTCCGTGGCGGCAGCCTGCGGGTTCCCATTTCTTCCAGCATTCCTGCGACCTTGACGATCTGCCCCGATATTCGGGTGCTGACACTGCTTGAGCCTGGCACGACCGCGTTCATTGTTCTCTCGGAACCCTTTTCATACAAAAGCAGCCGCTATTTCCGTTCCTCTCCTTGAGCTGCTGAAATGCGCTTCTCGGCGGCTTTTACTTTAGCTCGGCTGACACGATAAGTTGCCCACAGCTTGATGGTTGCCCACCCTGCGATTGCGATCCCGACTATTCCGAGCATTCCAGCGAGGGGCGCTCGGAACAGGCCGACAATCCTTGCAATGAATCCGCCATCTTTAAGTATAATCGGCTTGCCATCTGGTCCGATCCCAACCTTTTTGCCACCCAGTAACAGATCCAATAACTGATCTTTCGATGCGAGGAACGCGGCCAGGGCTGTGCCGTTTCTTAAAACGTGGGGGTGCTGCTCCAGCAGGTCCATAATCTTTCCGGGTGCTTTCCCAATCAGCTCCATGAGTGCTCGCCGCTCGGGCTCGGCCACCTTGGCAATCTTTGGGGCAAGCCTGCTAAGTTGTATGGCCTCATCGGTCGTGACCTTGCTCAGAACTTCCGCGCCCTCTCGCCCCAGCACTTCAACGACCTGTGTTCCCACTCCAGGATGCTTTGCTGCGGCGGTCAGAGCTTCCTTGCCCACCTTCAAGAACAGCCGCGCCATTAAATCGGGTTCGCGAGTAATCGCTTGTGCCGCCGCCTTCTGCATCGCGGGGGTCAGTTCATCAAAGGCCGAGACGAATTTCGATGGAGACTGCTTCGCGACTTTCAGAAGCGCGGCTCCGTGCTCCAGGGTCAGGGTCGCAAGTCTTTGCGCGAGCTTCTCGCCTCCCTCCTGCGCTGCTTTCTCCAGAGCCTCCCTGGCCAAAGTCTCTCCACCAAGCTCCATCAGTTCCTTTGCCCCCTGCTGACCGCCTTTTTGGATCAGCGCCTCAACCAATTCTCTCGCCGTTTTTGCCGCCCAACTCGCTTGGGCGTTTCCCCTGATCGGGGTGAGAATGCAAAGAACGATGACGCAAATCGCCGCAATGAGCTTAGAAATCTTCAATTTTCGTCTCCAGTGATAATTTTCCGTAGAGCCGTTTCATGGCATTTGTGCGTGATCTTAACCGCTTGGCCAAAACTTGAAGCAAGCCCCTGGTTTGGGTCGTTCCAGAGGCTCTTTTCCATGTCATTTAGTATCTGGTTGCATTCGTTGGTGACCTTTTCTTTGAACCTGCTCTCCATCCACCAGTCCACCGCCCACCCCACGACGATTCCGCCGACAATCCCTATGGCTGTTCCAACTCCTGGTGTAACGAGCGTGCCCCCCTCGCCTCCGGCAACCGCTCCCGCCGCGACCGAGCTTCCACGAGCGGCTGCCCCGGTTGCAACCCGAGCGGCCATTGATGTTAGAAGCTTCGATACGATCTTGGTGGCTGCCCCTCCCGCTCCAAGTCCTCCGGCTGTGGCCAAAACCTCGATAACTGGTGACTGCACCGCTTGCTTTCTGAGCAGAGGCTGCACTTCGACCATGAAGGCTCCCGCTATGTTGGTTGAACCTAACTCCGTTGATGCACATGGGACCGAGCTGGTTGACACTTTTTCCTGTAGCTCGCTGAGCAGCTTGTTCCGATTCGCTTCGAGGTCCGAAGAGAACTGAGCAAGGACTGCTGTTACATCTTCTTGCAGCTGCTGATCGCTGACAACGAACTTGGCGAAGTGGTCGGTTGCCACCTTCCTCGCTTCGTTTGATTTTGACCACCAATCTTTCAACAGGGCTTTGCTTATTTCATAGCGTGTGCCCCAAGTCGTCAGATCTTCCGCAAATTTCGGCACTCCACTGTGGTATCGGGAAAAGTGCGCGGCAAGCTGCTGCTGGGCGAGGTCCATTGCTTCGCGATTTCGTTTTTCCTCGACGCCGAGCAGCTCGACTCCTTGGGAGGCAAGAAACTCCTGCCGCTGGCGCTTGATCTTTTGCCTCTCTCGGTTCAGTTTCGTTAACCACCAAGCGGCTCCGACCATCACCAGGCCGACGATTAGGAACAGGACTGGCTTTAGAATACTTGCGGTGTTTCGTCCTGTTTTCATGTTCGATCTTAGTGTCGTCTTGTGGATTTCTGTTTTTCTGCCGCCGTCAAATGCCGGTCATTGTCCCGCTCCTCACCCCAGGGCGAGCCGGGTGGGTTTTTGCCACGATCCTTGCCCCACTTGACGTTCGGGCGCTGGCGGAGCACGTCGGCCTCCATGAACGGTCGGATGTTCAGGCGCACGCTGTCGTTCAAGTCGGGATGCCAGCCGATGGGCTGCTGCTCCAGCGGCTTCCAACGGACAAAAATGTCGTCTGGCCTCACATGTGCCCATATCGGGTTTTTAGGCCCGTGCTGAGCCAAAGTCCAGCCCTTTTGGACGAGCGCACGCCCAGTTGTTTGCATGTCTCCACTTCGGCGCAGTTCCAGCTTTCAACAAGGAGTGCTGTCACGCTGGATAGGCATCACTCGCGCTACCGGAGGCCCTACGAGCCGCTTCTCATTCGCGGCGGGGACAAAGGCGACCGGCTAGAACGCCGGGGCCGTCCTGAACGCTTCTAAGAAGCAGCGTAGCCGATGGCGGGCGCTGCACGAAAACGAAAGTAGAGACGGCGTTCGCCCCAGCACCATCACCCCGGTTCCGAGACCGAATCGGATTTGTTCAAAGCGCCATCGTTGCCCAACTTCATGACAAGCGCACAGGTCTCAACGAACCACTCGCGCATTTTCTCACCGTTGCCATCATATTCTGCGACAACTGGCTGTTCAAAATTGAACCAAGACTGGTCAACTTCACGCACATACCAATCTTCTTTGTAAACGGAACACCTTGCCAACCGCTCATCAAACGTGTGTGCTAGGTCGCTCCGGTCGCCCGGACACATTTGGGAAACGTGCATCACCAGTTGTGTGCCTCCATCGGACTGCTTGAAGGCGAATGCCACGCAGTCAAGAACGTTCGGCTTATTCGCCGCCAAAAACAGGTAGCCAACCTTTTGGTCGGTGTTATATTCGTATCTTGGCCTCTTGCCTCGAAATATCGGCAGAGAGCTGGCCAGGCTCTTGAGAACAAGCTCCAGGGCTTCCCTAAACTTCATGCATTTTACGAACGACCCTATCGTCTCGTTGTCCAATTCATCAATCTTCATGCGGGTCAAGCCTTTCTCCTTCAAAAACTCAGCGAACTGTAGGCATACTCTTTGCGCAAAAGTCATCCCATGCGACGCATCCTCGAAGCCGTTCCTGTTGGTTCCAGTTTTCGCCAGCTCCGCCTGAATGTCGCCCCAGATCAGGTAGGCGTCCACGAGGGCGGGCCTTTCGGTCAACGCGGACAAGCTCACCAGAAAGCGGTTTGATCGTGGGTAACATTGAAATTGTGCGCCGGTTTCCAAGTCACGACGGTATTTGACCAACTGGTCCTTTCCTGGCGTTCCCCATAGCTTTGTCTCAACAACCACCACAAAGTCCGAATTGGCCGCACGGATTATCATGTCGAAGCGCCCTGCGGACTCTTCAGGATCATGCTGCGCATTCTCCTCGGCAGATTCCTCCGTTTCCTCGACTTTGAAGCTGTGCTGAGTATCGATTTCAATCGGCTGTGCATAATCTTGAAGGGGACGCAGGCCGGTAAGATTAAAGACGCTTTTGCGAAAGTCCAATGAGTTACGCAGGCACCATGCGAGGGCTTCTGTGCAGAAATCCTCCAGCGCCGCTCGCCCTTCACGCGGGGTGTAAGAAAACAGGCGCAAGAACAGATTGTCTGCGTTTTGGTCCTGGCTTCTCATGGGCCTTCCACTAGCAAATGCCAGAACTGCTCCATTCCGTGTCCGGCTTTCATCATCGGGGCGAGTCTGAGGCTCGCGCCACTCATTGTCAAGAGAAAAAGGCTGGTTGATTTTTTAGCCAACGGCGGACCAGCAGGAGTCGGTAAGGCAGGTGCCAACAGCAATGCTCGGAATCGGGCTAGTGGTGGGAATGCGGATCGTCCGACCAGATGCTGTTCTTCAGATTTTCGTCATCATTGAGCAGGAGTCCGCTCGGCTGGAGGACGTTCACGGCATCGTGTCGAAGCTCCCCTCGGTCGGGCCGGGTGTTCTTCCTCAGACGCCTCAACGCTAATTTGCAGTAATCGGGAGAGAGGTCGAACCCCAAAAAATGCCGGTGCAAGCGTTTGGCGGCTATAGCTGTAGTGCCGGAGCCGATAAACGGGTCGAGGACCAAATCGCCCGGTTTGGTGAACAGTTTGATAAACCAGGTAGGCAATTCAATAGGAAATGCGGCTGGGTGTGCTTTGTTGCCACATTCCGTTGCCAGGTGAATGACGTTGGTGGGATACGCTTTTTTTCGTCCTACCCATTTGGATACGTTTTTTCCGAAACCGCTGCCAACAGCCGAATTGTCCCGCTGCATATCCGCCGCGCTAAGGTTTTTCAATCTATTTATCGCCCAGTCGCCAATGGGGACCATCACCGCATCTTGATTCATGTAAAACTTTTGTTGCTTCGTAAAATGGTAGCAATGTTCCCACGCATCCCGAAATCGATTGGGCCACTTGCCGGGGAAACAGTTCCTTTTGTGCCAGATATATTCTTCGGTCCAGAGCCAGCCTTGCTTTCGCAGGGCCAGGACTAATTCCAGCACATAAGTCTGACGCTCTCCGTTGTGGACGCCCTCCTTGATGTTCAGGACAAAAGACCCGCAAGGGTTAAGCACTCGAAAGAACTGCGCAGACCGAGCCAAGAACCACGCCACGTAATCGCGACCACGTATGCCTCCGTAAGCTGCCGTCCGCTTTTCCGGGTAGGGCGGCGACGTAAAAATTAAATTGGCGCATCCACGGGAATAACCCGGAAGCAATTCGAGGCAATCGCCAGCGGCGAACTTCTCGGTGACCTCCAGGGTGATTTCGTGCGCGGACTCTTCCTCGCCCGGCAGCGGATAAGGCTCGCCGCCATTACCCGGCTGGACCGGCAGCTTGCGGAGCTTTCCGTCCCTGCCGAGACGCGTTTGGCAACTGGTCAAATTGACCAGTTGCCCGCGCACGGCGGCGACCGAGGCATGGGCGACACCGCACAAGTCTGCTATCATCCGGTCGCTCAGTCGCGAAAACTCTCGCAGGGCGACGGTGATGGCGTAACGCTTATCCTCGTTGGTTCTTCTCAGCCCGTGCTGGTGGTTGGCCGACAGCGAGAATTTGAGCGCGTCCAGGCGGGTGCCCTGGCGAACCTCGGCGTCGATGCGCTCGAACTTCGCAAGCCTCCTGGCCAGAAACCGGTGAAAACCGTCCGCCAGGAGGTAAGTGCCGTTGCTGCGAAAAACGACGACCGGAGGGAACCTGTCACCGGCGATCATCCGCTCGGCGTATTCGGCAACGGTCGCCCCGTTAATCGCCGCCCGGCTCTGCGTCCCGGCGTCGGTGCGGATCAGCGATAACCGCAGCCGCGCTAACCGTGCCGGTCCTTTATGAGATTGACTTCGGGGCATGTGGCCCAAAGCATACCGCGCCTGGTCGCGGTAGCCACAAAAATCGAGGCAAGAGCATCAGCCTCGCAGCCAGGCGTGACGATTGCGGCTATGTAGATGTTCGGGGAAGGCAGGATTGTTGTGAATCCGCGTTTGTAAAACTGCTAAACGGTCATTTAATAATTTGACAAACCATGAAAAAGCGTGTAAAGTGGGGCCTCGTGAACGGAAAATTCGTAGCCTACTACCGCGTCTCGACCACCAAGCAGGGCATCAACGGCCTGGGCATGGATGCCCAGAAGCAGGCCGTGGCAAATTACCTGGATGACGGGAACTGGAAACTGCTTGCCGAGTTTGCAGAGGTCGAAAGCGGCAAGAGGAGCACCCGGCAGGAGCTGGCCAAAGCAATCGCCCTCTGCCGGAAGGAAAAGGCGGTCCTGCTCATCGCCAAGCTCGACAGGCTGGCGCGGAACGCCGCCTTCCTGCTGAACCTCCGCGATTCCGGGGTGGACTTCATCGCCGTGGACATGCCCCACGCCGACAAATTCACGGTCGGCATCATGGCCCTGGTCGCCGAGAAAGAGAGGGACATGATTAGCCAGCGCACCAAAGACGGTCTCGCGGCGGCAAAGAGACGCGGCACCAAACTGGGCAACCCTCGGCCCTCGGAGGCGGTGAAGCGAGCTGTAACGGTCAACATAAAGCGAGCAGGTGCATACGCCGAGAACCTTGCTCCCGTCATCCAGGAGATTCAAAAGGCGCATGTCACTACATTGAGGGGAATCGCCCAGTGCCTCAATGCTCGCGGGTTCAAAACCCCCAACGGGAAGGCGTTTGCCGCACAGAGCGTGAAAAACCTCCTGGCCCGGCTGCCGGGTAGTGGAGCAGCACCCAAACCCGCGCGAGGAAAGTGACTGGCCAGGGGGCGCTGCCAACCAACCCGCCAACCACAATGGGCCAGGAGGAAAACCACAATTCGGAGCTGAACGGGATGGCACCTGGCGGGGTTCAGGGAGCTTATCTGTCGAAGTCCAAGTTCTTGTGGGGGCTTCAATGCCACAAGCTGCTCTGGCAAGCCTACAACGCCAAAGACAAAATCCCGCCGCCCGATGCCCAAACCCAGGCGGTTTTCGACCAGGGACATGAGGTCGGCAGCCTGGCCCAGAAGATGTTCCCGGATGGCAGCGAGGTCGGCCAGGGCGTCACGGACCTGGAGGAAACGATCCGTCTGACCAAAGAGGCTCTCAAGCTCCGCAAACCGCTATTCGAGGCTGCCTTTGCTGCCGAAGGCGGCTACTGCCGCGTGGACATCCTGATGCCGTTTCTTCGCGCTGACTGGGACATTGTGGAGGTCAAGAGCACGACCAGCCTCAAGGATTTCCACCTGGACGATCTCGCCTTCCAGTCCTGGGTGTTGAGCAAAGCGGGGCTGGGAATCCGGGCCTGCCACTTGATGCACATCAACCCGGACTACGTGCGGCAAGG
>Ga0116138_1001388_pt1 | contig 13447 bp, 10 predicted proteins | sample June2015DPH_20_1_2_FD_88971 | JGI IMG/M metagenome (GOLD analysis project Ga0116138, IMG submission 88971) | Peatland microbial communities from SPRUCE experiment site at the Marcell Experimental Forest, Minnesota, USA - June2015DPH_20_150 | ecosystem: Environmental > Terrestrial > Soil >... | reverse complement strand
GAACAGCGGAAACCGGACCGCCGAGACGATCTTCTCTTCCTCGAAGGGCGGGAACTGCTCCACGGGAAAGTCCTCTGAGGCCCCAAGATCTTTCATAACGACAGGTTCCTTTGACCGGACGATCGCGGCGTGCACCTTTTCAAGCTGGAGCGGTTTGTCCGGCATCGGCACCCTGTTTCCCGTCACTGCGCGCCAGCGGGCAAGGTTTGTATCCAGATCCACCATGATAACACCGGCCCAATCTGCCCGCGTCAGTGCCTTGGCGTGATAGGAGATCGCGTCAAGCACTGATTGCAGGTTCACACTGGAGACGAGTTGGCGGTCAATCGTGCTCATGGTCTCCTGTTCCCAGAGCCAGAGGGCCTGCTCACGTTCGAGCGATTTTCTCTTGGTAATGTCACGGAACGATGCCTGCACTGCTGGCTTTCCGTTCCACGAGACCAGCTTCGCATTGACTTCGAGGTCGATCACTCTCCCCTGCTTGCTCAATCCCTTCATTTCGAAGTTTCTCAGCACATCTTCCCCGATCGCCCGTCCCTCGTATCCTTCGAGAACCAGGAACCTGTTCGACGGCGCGACAGTGTCCACGAAGTCTGCATCCTTCATATCGCCCGGCGAGTCATAACCGAAGATTTTCGCGGAAGACGCGTTGACGAAGACCATCTTCCCTTCCTGAACGATGACGATTCCGTCCAGCGAGCTTTCGACGATATTCTGGTATTTCTCCTGAGACTCCTCGAACTTTCGGGCAAGCTCGCGCCGCTCTGTGACATCATGATGAATCCCGATAGCTTCCAGGAGACGACCGTTCTCGCCCAGGACGGGCGAAATGATCAGGAGCGTGTAGCTCATCTCACCATTGCTTCGCAGGAGCTCCACTTCTCCCGACCACGCATGACCGGATTTCAGCATATCCGAAATGAGGAGCCAGAGCTCATCTGTCGCTTCGCTGTGGCGGGGGACACGCATGCCTTCAAAGATCGATTGCCCGAGGAGATCGCTCGCCGTCAACCCTCTCCAACGTTCGAACGCCGGATTGACATAGAGGATCTTCCCGTGGATGTCGACTGCCTCGATCGGGTTGAGGGATGCCTCCAGGAGCGTTTCGTAGCGCCGTTTGCGCTCTTCGTTTTGTTGCCCGCGCGAAGCGATGATCACCGCCAGCACCGCTCCCAACCCAAACAGGAATAACGCGATAAAGAACCCGCGATAGGTAGTCCGCTCCGTCTCCGCACGCATCCGTTGGACAAGACGAAGGTCCTCCTCCAGCTCGGCACGCAATGCCCGATCAAGATTCTCGCGCAGTTTCCTGAAGAATTGGTCAGGGTCGCGGAGAAACGTCGGAGGAGATTGTTGAACGGTGAATGTTCCGGGACCACCTTTGGAAATCAGTGGTACTGGTGAAGACGAGAATGCCTTTGTGGACTTATCGATCAGGTCGTCAAACATGAACCACAGGCGCGCGAAATTGTCAACGAGCCGCTCTTTGTCGGAACCTGACAACTCCGTCAGGAGATTGACATACGCTGTCCCAACACTGTGGAGGGTTCGAACCTTATCGTCAAATATCGGGCGCAGCGAGTCGCGCTCGGCAGGATGGAGGTATGCCTCCTGGGCCACATAGAACAATCGGACAGATTGGTCATATCCGGAGAGTACCAGCGTATCGCGGGCCGTCGCGGAAACGAAGATTCGGTTTTTGTCTTGTGTTGTGATCCAGAAATCAGAAATGAGATAGGCGAGGCCGAGGCAGGTGAGGATAAGAACCAGCGCGAGTGCGGAGACGAACGTCCGCTGAGACCGACTGAGTTTCCAGAACAGTCTGAACACCGATTGTGCGTCAGCCGGATTCTTCATAGTGGCTCATCATTGACGTCTGGCTCAACGCGAGCACTCCCCAGCCAAACAAGCCAGGGAAGCCGCAGGTTGGTGAGTCAATGTAGAGAAACTAGGCCCGACTTCCAAGAATCAAGCGAACTGGGAAGTACCGGGCACTTCCCTTACTTGGCTATAGTCTTCTTGTATGCGGTGGCATCGAACAGGCCGGCCAGCTCGGCTGGATTCCCGATGCGCATCTTAATCATCCATCCTTTGCCGTACGGATCCTTGTTCACGGCATCGGGGCTGGTTTGTACGTCCTTGTTTACTTCAAGAACCTCCCCTGACACCGGAGCGTAAATATCCGAGACTGCCTTTACTGCCTCTATTGTGCCAAAGGACTTGCCCTGAGCGACCTTTGTACCGACTGCCGGCAGCTCGACGAACACCACATCACCCAGCTCACTCTGCGCATAGTCGGTGATGCCCACCCATCCAGTATCGCCTTCAACGCGGAACCACTCGTGGCTTTTTGTGTATTTGAGGTTGTCGGGAAAATTCATTGTACCCTCGTCTGGTTAGCTTCTGGGGATCGTGCGCCCGGGCGACCTGCCCCCGGCGCTCCAATCCGTCAGTCTTTGTAGTTGAATTGCTCCATGAACTTTGTATCAAACACACCGCTTCTGAACTGCTCGTTGAGCATCAATTTCTTGTGGAACGGTATGGTGGTCTGGATTCCTTCGATGATGAACTCATCCAACGCGTGGTACATCTTCTCCACGACCTCCTCCCTCGATTTGGCCTTGACGATAAGCTTCGCCACGAGGGAATCGTAATACGGCGGGATCTCATATCCAGCATAGGCGTGCGAGTCCACTCGAACGCCAAACCCTCCCGGCATGTGGAACGTCACGAGCCTTCCAGGCGACGGGCGGAAATCGAACGCAGGATCTTCGGCATTAATGCGACACTCCATCACATGCCACAGCGGCTTCGCATTCCCCTTCTTGAGCTTCTCGCCGGCAGCCATCTCGATTTGCAGCTTCACCAAGTCGATCCCCATCACTTCTTCTGTCACAGGATGTTCGACCTGAATGCGGGTATTCATTTCCATGAAATAGAAGTTCTTGTTCTTGTCGAACAGGAACTCGATTGTTCCGGCTCCAAGGTAGTGGACACTCTTTGCTCCTTTGACGGCAGCGATTCCCATGGCCTCCCGCACTTCCGATGTAAGTCCCGGAGACGGAGATTCTTCGACCAGTTTCTGATGGCGTCGCTGAATGGAACAATCGCGCTCACCAAAATGGACCACATTTCCGTAGCGATCACCCATCACCTGAATCTCGATGTGCCGGGGCTCCTCGAGGTATTTCTCGAAGTAGACGGACGGATTCCCGAATGCCTTCTCGGCCTCATGGCTCGCCGTTCGAAACGCATTCTCCAGCTCCCCGTGCTCACGTACGATGCGCATGCCCCGTCCACCGCCCCCCGCCGTCGCCTTGATGATGATCGGATAACCAACATCGCTGGCAATACGCTTCGCGTCGTTGAAATCGGAAACGATTCCGTCGCTGCCGGGTATGACCGGAACGCCCGCCTTCTTCATCGTCTCTTTGGCCAATGACTTGTCACCCATTGCTGCGATCGAATCGGGTTTGGGACCGATGAACGTCAGGCCTGATGTCCCACAAATCTCGGCAAAGCTCGCGTTTTCCGACAGGAATCCATATCCGGGATGGATGGCATCAGCGTTGGTAACTTCGGCTGCTGCGATGAGACGGGGAACATTCAGGTAGCTCTCTTTGCTTGGCGGAGGCCCGATACAGACCGCTTCATCGGCAAATCGCACGTGCAGTGAATACCGGTCCGCCTCTGAGTACACGGCAACAGTCTTAATGCCGAGCTCGCGGCAAGCGCGGATAACGCGCAACGCAATCTCCCCCCGGTTTGCTATGAGCATTTTTTTAAACAATTCGATTCCTTACGTAGAAGTTTTCCAGGTTCGGGCGTGAGGGTGAGCGTCTAGCAGCGAGTGCGCGATAGACTACGGTTTTTCGATCAGGAAGAGAACCTGATTGTACTCGACCGGCTTGCCGTTCTCTACCAGGATTTGCGTTATCCTCCCGTTGACATCGGATTCGATCTCGTTCATCAATTTCATCGCCTCGACGATGCAAAGCACCGACCCGACGCTGACGGTCTGTCCGACTTCCACATAGACCTCCGCATCAGGCGCGGGAGCGCGATAGAATGTGCCGACGATAGGAGATCGGACTTCATGGTATTTGGTTTCCGGTTTGGCGGCCGGAGGAGTTGCAGCGGAAGCTGAAGCGGGGCTGGAGATGACTGGCTGAGATTGAAGAGAAGCAGTCGGGCCCTGGGAGGCAAGCTGGGCTACGTACACCGGCTGAGAATTCTTGTGCTTCGCGACCCGTATCTTCTTTCCCTCTTCCTCAATTTCAATCTCGTCTACTTCGCTCTTCTCTATGAGCTTGATGACCTTCTTGACGTATGCAAGATCCATGAATATCCCGGGGTTATGGTTTATAACGAGAGCGTTCGAGCTCGTTCGTTGCACTCTCGCAAACTCTGAGAGCGCGGAGCATTGCCCCCTAGCTTTTTACCCGTTCCAGATAATCCCCCGTTCGGGTATCAACACGAATAACATCACCTTCATTGATGAATAACGGAACGTTCACCACCGCGCCGGATTCGACTGTTGCGGGCTTTGTTGCTCCAGACGCGGTATCGCCCCGCACGCCTGGAACAGTGTCCACAACCTTCAGCTCGACGTTGAAGGGAATCTCACACGCCACGATGTCCATTCCCACCATCATCAACTGCACGGTTTCTCCTTCTTTGAGGAACTTGGCTCCATCCCCCAAAACAACGTCGGAAACCGGCATCTGCTCATATGATTCTTTGTCCATGAACTGATAGCTGGCCCCGTCATGGTACAGGTAGGTGAAGGCCTTCTGCTCCAGACGGACTTCTTCAACCTCTTCGCCTGACCTGTAGCGAGTCTCCGTAACACGGCCAGATTTGAGGTTTCGCAGCTTTGCCTGCACGAATGCCCGAAGGTTGCCGGGAGTACGATGAATGTATTCGTCGATTCTGTGAAGTTCGCCATTGAACTTGATTATCATACCAACACGAAAATCTGCAGTTGTCGCCATAAATCCTTCCAAAATCCTCACGTTTTTGACAAAAATACCCTCGTTTTGCACAAAAATTGGGGTGAAATTATACAGAAAAGTAGTGCCAATGTCAAGACAATTCCCGATTCGCCCATTCGCCAACTCTTGCCACTCGATCATGAGTGAATTGATGAAAGTTGCTCAACTCCGCCGGTTTCTTTTCTTTTCCATATGATTAGTGCTATATTTTGACACTTTTTTGATGAAGATTGCGGAAAATTGCAGGGATTGCGCCGCGGTTTGATGTGATTGAGTATTTCTCATAATAAGCGCGGATGACCGCGGATCAACGCGGATGGGAGCGGATCCTCGCGGATAGGACAGCAGATGGTCGAACTATTGTTCAGTGATATCACTGAAAAAATCATCGGAGCGGCGTTCGGGGTACACAATGCTCTTGGCAAAGGATTGAGTGAAAAGACCTACGAGAACGCACTCGCATTGAAGTTGCTGAATCTCGGCCTGCGCATTTCTCAACAGAAGGAGCTTCCGGTCGTATTCGAAGGCCAGAAAGTCGGCGAACAGGTTGTTGATCTTCTTGTAGAGGAATCTGTCGTCGTCGAGATCAAAGCAGTTCAGAACATATCAAAGTCCCATGAAGCTCAGTTGCTTGGCTATCTCAAGAATACGCACTTCCAGGTCGGACTTCTGCTCAATTTTGGTGACAGAGTTGAATTCAAACGGTTCGTTTATTCCATCGATGGTCGTTAGACTGACAATTGCGACCATGGGCCAATCCATCCGCGAGTATCTGTGAGCATCCGCGTCCATCCGCGAAAGAAAGGATCTACCATGGGGTTTTCCACCAAAGCAATTCACGCCGGCATCGAACCCGATCCATCAACCGGATCGCTGATGACACCTATACACCTGACCTCCACATACGCTCAAGAAGAACTGGGCAAGAACAAGGGCTATGCCTACTCCCGCGTTGCGAACCCTACCAGAACCGTCCTCGAAAAAAACATCGCAGCTCTTGAGAATGGCAAGGAAGGCCTTGCGTTCGCATCCGGAATGGCCGCAGAGGCAGCTATCTTCCACATCCTGAAAGCCGGAGATCATGTCATTGCTTCACGAAATGTGTACGGTGGCACGTACCGGATCGCCAAATTCGTGCTTGAAGACTTCGGACTTCAGTTCGACTTCGTCGACACCACCGATCTTGCCGTCGTACAGCGGGCGGTGAAGCCGAACACAAGAATGTTCTTCATCGAAACACCGACGAACCCAACGATGGAGATCACGGACCTGCGGGGAGCGGCGAAGCTCTCCAGAGCCCACAAGCTGATATCCGTTGTAGACAACACATTCGCCACGCCGTACCTTCAGAACCCTCTCGACCTCGGCATCGATATTGTCCTTCACAGCGCAACGAAGTATCTGAACGGTCACAGCGACATGTTGGGAGGTCTCGTGGTGCTCAACGACCCGAAGCTGATCGAGCGATTGCGGTTCGTTCAGAAATCTGTCGGCGGAATTCTGAGCCCTTTCGAGGCGTGGATGTGCTTGCGCGGGATCAAGACCCTTGCCGTCCGGATGGCCCGGCACGACTCAAACGCTATGGAGGTCGCCAGCTTCCTCAACTCGCACCGGAAGGTGAAGAAGGTCAATTACCCCGGCCTCGTTTCACATCCACAACACTGGCTGGCTCAGAAACAGATGAGGGGATTCGGGGGGATGATCTCCTTCGACCTTGGAAGCCTCGACAAGGCGAAGAAGTTACTCAAGTCCGTCCGCCTCTGCGCGCTGGCCGAGAGTCTCGGGGGTGTCGAGACGCTTATTTCGCACCCGGCCACAATGACACACGCCTCCGTCCCGCCAGAAGAACGCCGGCGGATCGGAGTCACTGACGGACTCGTCAGAATCTCCGTCGGCATTGAAGATGTCGAAGATATCATCGCCGACCTGAAACGGGCGCTCAGCGGACTCTGATCATTCACGCTTCAGAAATCGGAAGCCATGCGCATGAAGACATTCACATCGTTTTTTCTTCTGCTTCTCGCCGCATCCCCCGTCTGTTCACAACTTCTCCCCGAGGACAGTACTTGGGTTGAGAAAACCCTTAAGTCCATGACGCTGGAGGAAAAGATCGGGCAACTTTTCTTTCCGGCAAGCACTTCCTCAGGTCGTACACTGGAATGGATTCAGAAATACAACATCGGGGGCATTTGGTTTGCGAGGGTTGAGGCGAAGAAGATCGCCGAGGATCTCAACGTGTTTCAACGGGCTTCCAAGTACCCCATCCTCGTCACAGCGGATTTCGAAAAAGGTGCCGGTACGTACGTCGATGGCGCAACTGATCTCCCCATTAATATGGCACTGGGAGCATCACGCGATCCGAAGTTGGTGTACGAAGCCGCCAGGCTGACGGCCAAGGAAGCCCGTGCCCTCGGCGTGCATTTGAATTACGCACCGGTCCTCGACGTCAACAACAATCCTAAGAATCCGGTCATCAATACGCGATCCTATGGCGAAGATCCCCAGCTTGTAGCGACGCTTGCGGCTGCGGCAATCCAGGGGTACCAGGAAAATGGCCTTCTCGCCACGGGGAAGCACTTTCCCGGGCACGGCAATACCGGGACGGACACCCATAGTAAAATCGGTATCGTTGCGAGTTCGCCGGGGGAGTTCGAGTCGGCAGAGCTTTATCCTTACAAAGAAATACTGAAGAAGGCAAAGCCCTCCAGCATTATGAGTGCCCACTTGTGGATTCAATCGGTCGACACGGACACCATCCCTGCGACACTCTCAAAAAAGGTTATGACTGGAATTTTGCGCAACCAGTTGAAATTCGACGGACTTGTTTTCACGGACGCGATGGTGATGGGTGGTATCACAACCCGGTATCCGTTCGGCGCCGCAACAGTGAAGGCCATTCAGGCCGGATGTGATGTGATCCTCTTCCCGGGGGATCTTGAGAAAGGAATCAACGCCGTCCGGGAGGCGATCAAGAGCGGCGACCTCCCGGAACAACGGATCGATGAGTCTGTCAGGAGGATCCTGCGTGTGAAGACAAGAGTGGGGCTCCAGAAGAACCGCCTTACGGATGCCGACAAGATTCTGGAAAGGGTTGGGACTCCCGCGAATTATGAAATCGCGAAAAAGATTGCGGCCAGGTGCCTGACGCTCGCGAAGGACGATGCCCGGCTGGTACCTCTGCAAGCGTCACAGAAGGTGCTCGTCCTGACGATGAGTAATAAAGAAGGGAATTCGATGATGTCCCGCGGACTCGTGACATTTCCGGATGAGATTCGGAAACTCTCGCCGGGGTCGACGGAATTACGCCTGAGCGATTCCCTGACATTTGATGAGACCGAGAAAGCGCTCTACCTTGCCCAGAAGGCGGAGGTCGTGGTGATCGCTGCGTATGTCAGAATTGTCCTCAGCAGCGGCACTGTCGATCTGTCACCCGCTCAAGCTACATTTCTGAATCAACTCACTTTGCAGAATCAACGAACAGTCTTGGTTTCGTTCGGCAACCCGTACATAGGAGCCAGTGTCCCTGAGATCCCGACATACATCTGCGCTTATGACAATGCGAAAGTGCTTCAAGAAGCAACGGCGGAAGCTCTTTTCGGAAAGACACGCTTTACGGGAAAGCTGCCAGTCACAATCTCAGAAACGATGAGGTTTGGGACGGGATTGGAAAAGTGAGATGGGTGGATATTTCAATAGGTGTTGAAAAGGCACACCCCTACTGAGTGAGTTTTGACAGGAGTACTTCACACGCGTTGTCGTAGCAACGCGTTATCTGGATTTTCCCCTCACTGATGACGCTTCGAATCTTGTGCATGGTGATGATCTCACCGTCGAGCACAATTGCCACCCTTCCCCCCAGATGCGCCTTCGTAAAATCTTCAAGTGTCCTGATGTACTTCCTGGAGAGGGTTACGCCCAACAGCGTGCGCCCGTTCCCGTCCTTGTTTGTGGTGGGAGAGCCTTCGAGGACAAGTGGGACGAAAAATGTCGTGTCGAGAGCGACATAGCTTGGAGACGCGGACTGGATGGAGTCAACGTACTTGCCGTCGTAGACAAGCACGATATTCGGAATGCTATCCGTCCGTGCTTCATCGCGTGAATTTGCTTCAATCAATACCGCATAGAACCCATTGGGGATCCTGGCGGGCGATGTCTTCTGTGAGGACGCGGGTCCGGCGACGATCAGCAGCAACAGGCCGGCAAAACAGATCGTACGAATGCAGGATTGTCGCATGGTTCTTTCCTTCTTCCCTCTCCGAAGATAATCAAAAACTCATGGAGAGGCTACCCTCAGCTTGTAGGTCCTTCAGATCATCCCATCACTACGACGATATCATGAGATGAGCCCAGCTGTTGTTGAGGGATTAACTTGCTCGCTTTCTGACCGTTCAGAGTGACTGATTTTACTCCCTTCTGAACGCCATCCGGGTTTTTCACGATGATATTATATGTAGCCCCGCGCCAACGTCGCACAATCTCAAACTCTCTCCATGATGCAGGGATACAAGGATCAAGGACGAGGCTGTCGTAATCGGGTCTGACACCCAGGATCCAGTGTGTTGCCGCAGTGTATGCCCACCCAGCGCTTCCGGTCAGCCACGGGTGCCGTGCCCGCCCGTACGCCGTGTGATCCTTGCCCATGATGAACTGGCAGTAGGAATACGGTTCGGCCTCGCGGACCTCAATAGCATCGTTTTGGTTGTACGGAAGAAGTGCGTCGTAGAGTTTCATGGCAAGATCTCCCCTTCCGAGCTTGCATTCCGCGATCATCGCCCACGGATTAGGATGGCTGAAGATTGCACCGTTTTCTTTGATCCCCATATAAACCCGCGTCACATATCCGATGTCATCGTTCGGTTTCGTATACGTCGGCCAAACCAGGTGAATGCCAAAGGGAGAAGCAAGGTACTTGTGGACCGCGTCCATTGCTCGCCGCGCCCGGTCAGGAGAAGCAGCTCCGGAGAGTGCCGCCCAGCTATTGCTTTCAAGAAAAATCTTCCCTTCGTCATTGTTCTTCGACCCGATTTTGATACCGGCCCTGGTCACCCCCCGGCTGTACCAATCTCCGTCCCAGAGTTCCCGTTCGCATGCTTCGCGCACTTTTTCCGCCATTGCCGTATAGTGCTGCACGTCGTTCATGCGGCCGAGAAATTGCGCGGCAGCGATGAATTCCTGAAGAGCCCAGAAATGCATAAACGACACCATGGCACTCTGACCACCCCCCAGGTTCAGGCAGTCGTTCCAATCAGCACGGAGCCCGAGGCAGATGCCGTTCGGCCCGACCTGTTTCGCGGAAAAATCAAGTGAACGCTTCAGGTGTTCGTATACTGTCCCTTCGCCTTTGTCGGCAAACGGGATCACGGTGTCGAAAAACGGGACGTCCCCGGTTTCTTTCACATACTCACAGACCGATGCGATGATCCACAGCGCATCGTCAGAACAGACGTCTTCCATACCATGAATGATGTCCGCCGCGCTGGGAGTCGGAACGACTGTCGGCAATTTGACACCGGGAAGCTTGTCTTCTTTTGGCTTGAACACATCCGGATCAAACAGATGCAGGCCGTATCCCGCACTGACCTGTCCATGCAACAATTCGATCATGCGCTCCCTGCATTTATCGGGATTCGTATGTGGAACAGCCATAACGTCCTGGGAGGTATCTCTATACCCGAGGCCCGCTCGACCACCTACCTCGATGAACGAAGCGAATCGCGACCACACAACGCACGTCTCTGCCTGGAGAAGTGACCAGGTATTAATCATGGAATTCAGTCCGACGTTCGGGGTCTTGCATTGGAAGACGTCCAGCTTCCTCTTCCAATACGCCTTGAGGTCCATGAAGGCCCGATCTACCGACGAGAGATCGGAGTACTTTTTCCGGATCGTTTTTCCTGCAGCCCGATCCCCCACGCCGAGCATGAAAACAAATCGCGCTTCCTTTCCTGCTCCAAGCGTGAACCGCTTGTGCAGCGAGGCGCAATGGTTTCCTCCCAGCTCACTGGAGTTACTGCAGTTACCCTTCTCGACCGCAATCGGGTTTGTTTCCGTCCTGTAGGAGCCGAGAAACCGGTCACGAAGACAATCATACGAGTCGGGATCAAAGCTCGACGTAAAATAGTGGTAGGTCCAGGGCTCATAAAAGAAGTCGTACTCGACAATACCGTCGGCGTAGCTCGAGCCGCTCGCATAAAGCGACATTTGGAGGTTCTGATTGTCGATTTCTATATGATGAAACGAAAACTCGACATACGAGAACACGCTGAGTTTTCTCGGCCTGTTGCTCGAATTCCGGATCTTCACATCCCACAACTCGACATCATCTTCAAGGGGGATGAAGATCAGTTGCTCGGCTTCGATTCCCTGATAGTCCGCGCGAAACCTGGAGTAGGACAGGCCGTGACGGCATTCGTATTTCGCTTTGCCTAAGTCCTTTCCGACGGGTTGCCAGGACACGGACCAGTATTCACCCGTCTCATCATCGCGGACGTAGACATAGTGCCCCGGGCGATCGAGCGGGACGCCATTTTGGCGAAAACGGGTGATGCGGTGATGTTCCGCAGATTTATAAAATGAATATCCTCCGGCATTGTGCGAAAGGACCGTACAGAGGTCCTTCACACCAATGTAGTTGGTCCATGAAACAGGAACATCGGGTCGATCAATCACATACTCACGGTTGTCGTCATCAAAAAAACCATATCGCATTGCATCTTCCTTTTGTTGTCAGGATCCACTTCTGGGTTGTCCCTATTGCTTTTTCTCGGCTGCGCCGAACTTCCTCGAGATAACATCGAGAAGCGGCGTCCCTCCGTCCGGCATAGAGTCTCCGGTGATTTCCCAGACAATCACCCCTCCGGCATTCTTATCCAGAACGTACTGCGCTTTGTGCCCGACCGACTCTTCGTCGTCGTATGAAATAAAGGTTTTCCACTCCTGGCTGACAAGGTATGGCACTTTTGCCCGGTCATCCCAGAAACGCGTAAACTTGTCCATCGAGTGAACGATGTCGTAGTAGAAACACCCGTGGGCTGAAAAATGAACCGTGTCAGGACCGGAGTGTGACGCATATGGCGCTGTGCAATTGGCAAATGTATGTCCGTAAAAAGGGACTCCGATGTTGACCTTTGAGGCCGGCACCTTGTGCGTAACCGTGAACAATCTGAATGCGGCGTCGATATTACGCGAGCTGTCAATGTCGTTGGGTGAGAACAACGGTGCGTTGTGGCCGCTGACAGGATCCCAGGTCCCACTCAGATCGTACGTCATCACATTGAGCATGTCGAGTAGATCTGTCACCTTCTCCAAATCGAAATTGGACAGGTTTGATGCTCCAGCGGGGAGAGCCGCTGTCAGGAGGAGTTTCTTGCCCGTTCGAATCCCATGCGCCGTCAAAGAATCGCGAGTGATCTTGAGCAGCAAAGTCAGATTCTGCCTATCCTCTGGAGTTCCCTTGTGATCGACGTAACCGGGGTATTCCCAGTCGATGTCGATGCCGTCGAAGTCGTACTCGCGGATTTTGCTCATACAGGAATGCGCGAATTGCTCCGTCTTCGTCTCACTCGCAGCAACCTCCGGAAAGTTCGATGAGTCTTCCCAGCCTCCGATGGAGAGCAATACTTTGACACCGTGCCGGTGAGCGAGCTCGACGAGGGCCGTACCCGGCTTGTACGTGCGCTTCTCGATGTCCCGCTCTCCTCTCAGAAATATTTCATCCCCGACCGTATCGCGACCGACAAGTCGCCCATCCGGCATGGGATAGAAGAATGCGTAGTTGATCATCGTAAGTTTTCCGAACGGGATTCTGGCAGGCGTCATGACTGTGCTCCGGGAATCCCATTTCCAGGAGGGATAGTAGCCGACGATCTCTTTCCTCTGTGCCATGATGGATGAGGCTGCTAGAAGCAGCGAAAGCAGGCAAATCCAGTTCCTCACGCTTTTCATAGTATTCATGCTTGTGCTGCAGATTGAGTAGGCTCATCTGCCTTCGTATCGCGGAATGGGACGAACCATGTGATCAGGAATGAGGGGATTGTGGCAATCATGACCCAGATGAAGAACTCTCTGTATCCAAGAAAATCGCTGACAAAGCCGCTGATCATCGACGGGATCAGGAATCCCAATTGCATCAGAGAGGTTGCAAACGCGTAATGCGCCATTTTGTATTTCCCCGGGGCGATCTGTTGCATCATAAAGAGAATGAGGCCGACAAATCCAAATCCGTAGCCAAAATATTCGAAGACAACCATTGCCGAAATGGTGATAAAATCGGTTGGCTGTGCAATCGCAAGAAACGCATAAACGGCGAACGGGATATTGAAGAACGCACAGAGAACGATCAGCGACTTGCGCAATCCACGTCGGGCGGAAAAGTATCCCGACAACACAGAACCGAGAATGAAAGCGAGCGGCGGAAAGAACCCATACAGAATGCCGACATCTTCCGTGGAGAG
>Ga0116138_1001381_pt1 | contig 13488 bp, 14 predicted proteins | sample June2015DPH_20_1_2_FD_88971 | JGI IMG/M metagenome (GOLD analysis project Ga0116138, IMG submission 88971) | Peatland microbial communities from SPRUCE experiment site at the Marcell Experimental Forest, Minnesota, USA - June2015DPH_20_150 | ecosystem: Environmental > Terrestrial > Soil >... | reverse complement strand
CAGCGCACCGGCAAGCGACTCGCTGTGTGTCCGCATATCTCTGCCGACGCAGATTGCCCTTGCGTTGGTCTGCCCCCTGTCAAAACCGTGAAGAAGAGCGGGCAGAAAACGCGCCGCCGCAAAACCAATCTTCCACGCATCTTCCTCGTTAAACTGCTCGCCATAAATACCCCTGATGTCGTATGCCTTGAAAATCGCTGGATCCATTAAATAACCCTTTCGCTGTTCATTTCTTAAAATAAATACGGTTAGCAAAAAGGGATACTATAAGAGGCGAACCGGCCTTGTGTCAATGGCCGAAGAACCGAGGGGAGAACCGATCTCGCATCCGCAAACTGACTTTAACCAGCATAAGCATTACGGGAACTTCCACGAGCGGGCCTATGACGGCCGCGAAGGCCTGACCGGAGTTAATGCCAAAAACCGTTACAGCAACAGCAATTGCCAGTTCAAAATTGTTACTGGCGGCCGTAAGAGACAAGGTTGTCGATTGAGCATAGCCGGCCCCTGCCTTTGCGCTGATGAAAAAGGTGATAAAAAACATCGCCACAAAATAAATGAGCAAAGGCACAGCGATACGAAGAACATCAACAGGCAGAGAAACTATAAACTGCCCCTTCATACTGAACATCACCACGATTGTGAAAAGCAGAGCAATCAATGTAATGGGGCTGATTTTGGGAATGAATTTATTTTGATACCAATCCCTGTTTTTAATCTTTATCAAAGAAAACCTTGTAACAATGCCCGCTATGAACGGTATTCCCAGATAAATGAAAACGCTTTTGGCAATCTGGGAAATAGAAACATTGACAGCGCTGCCGGCCAACCCGAAAACGGGCGGCAAAACCGTTACAAATACGTAAGCGTAAACGGAAAAGAACAACACCTGGAAAATGGAATTAAACGCCACAAGGCCCGCTGCGTATTCCGTATCGCCTTTGGCAAGGTCGTTCCAGACGATAACCATTGCGATACATCTTGCCAGCCCGATTATAATCAGGCCGACCATATATTCCGGATAGCCCCTCAAAAACACTATCGCCAGGACAAACATCAAAATGGGACCAATTACCCAGTTTTGAACCAGAGACAATCCCAATATCTTATAATTGCGAAATACCCCGCCCAGTTCCTCATATTTTACCTTCGCCAAAGGCGGATACATCATCAGAATCAGCCCAATTGCGATGGGGACATTAGTTGTGCCGTATTGGAAAGTGTTCCAGAAATTCACAATCGAGGGATAAAAATAGCCCGATGCGACGCCGATACCCATCGCTAAGAAAATCCATAAGGTCAGAAATCTGTCTAAAAAGGAAAGTTGTCTCGCAATTCCCTGCGACATTCTTAACTCCCCCGTTAAAGTTCTGCTAAAAGTTTTTTGCTTTCTCTGGCCTGCTGCTTTAGCATATTTGACATACAGGAAAAGAAATCGAGGATACAGGGGCATTTGAGCCGATAGATAACTTTCAAGCCCTCTTTGCGATGCTCCAACACCCCCGCCGCAACCATAAGAGACAAGTGCCGCGAGACATTGGAACGCTCTGAGCCGATATATTCGGCGATATCACAGACGCACTGCGGCCCGTCTTTCAGAAAGTCGATGATTGCCAAACGCAACGGATGGCCGATTGCCTGCGCAACCTGGGCCTGTTTTTGAAACAACAGTCGTTTTTTCGAATCAGGCATATTCATTTCCCATAAATGTTACTATGTGATTATATACTCACATAGTATCAAATATGTTTGCCCGGTCAACAACGATTTTTCAGTATTTTTTACGAAGTCGAGCAGGGGGAATCTTGAGCAGGCCGCGGTATTTGGCAATTGTTCTTCTGGCAAGGCCCGTGATGCCCGCTTCAGTAAGTTTGGCTTTAATCTGGTCGTCGCTGAGGGGCTTGGCTTTGTCTTCGGCGTCGATTATTTCCTGCAATTTGCCCCTGATTGCCTCCCAGCTTTTCTCGTTACCCTGCGTATCCTCGATGCCGCCGCTGAAAAACTTCCTCAAAGGCAAAATGCCCCATTCGCACTGCACGTATTTGCCCGCGACCGCGCGGGAAACGGTGGCGATATGCACACCGACATCTTCGGCAACCTTCGCCATAGGCAACGGCTTCAAATACAACTGCCCTTTGTCGAAAAATTCCCTCTGCCGATTGACAATCGAACGGGTCACCTTGAGCAGCGTGTTTTTGCGCTGCTGTATTGCGTCGATTATCCACTGGGCCGAGCGAATATTGTTCTGCAGAAACTGTTTTGCGTTTTCGCCGACCTTGTCGGCCGATGCCATTTTGACATAGTCATCGCTTATGCGCAGCCGGGGCAAACCATCTTCCACCAGCCGAACCGTATAGTCGCCCGTTTCTTCGGAATATTCCACAATTACGTCGGCGGTAATCGGGTGATTGTGGTTTCTACCGACTTGCAGTCCGGGCGACGTATCGAATTTGCTCAGCCGTTCAATCGCGTGGTTAATGTCCTCCATAGTGCAATTCATCTTCTTCGCGATATCAGGCAGCCGGTTTTCGAGCATCTCCTCCAAGTGATTGGTAACAAGAGCCGTCTCAAAGCTGACATCCTCACTGCTTTGCCTGATTTGAATCAGCAGGCACTCTTTAAGGTCGCGTGCGCCGACGCCGGGCGGGTCTAACTCCTGGATCAACACAATCGCCTTCTGCAAATCCTCAAGCGTAAAATCGGTCCGGTCATTGCTGTGCAACTGCTCTAATCGAACCGACAGATACCCCTTGTCGTCGATGTAGTCGATAATCATACTGCCGGCTTTTTTCACCGGCTCGTCCGCTTCGACCATTCGCCACTGGTCTTCGAGATAATCGTGCAGCGACTGCGGCAGTGCAGCGGTGTTATTAATCGCGGCGAGCTTCGGGTCCGGCTCGTCCGACCGAGGTATCGGATAATCGTCACGATGCTCAATATAATCCCGCACCTCTTCATCCATCCGGTCATCGCCCTTGTCGTCCTCTGCCGTCTGGCTCTTGGACTCGACCTGCACCTCCGGCTCACTGGTCTCAGCGGGTGTCTCCTCCTGCCCTGTTGATTCGTCCGCTTCCAAAACCGGATTGCTGTTCAGCTCCTGCTCTATCCTTTCCTGAAGCGCAAGCAGCGGAAGCTGGAGTATCTCCATCGACTGAATCATATGCGGAGCCAGCTTCATTTGCTGCTCCAGCCGCATTTGTCCTCGCATTTCCAGCTTCATTTACTTACAATCCCGAATATCTTAGTGTTTTCGTTCACGGCCTATTTCCCCCTATTATAACAAATGGCGAGACAAGTTTCGGCAAGATTCCGGCAAATAGCACTCTCTACCCGCCCCGCCTGTCCCGCCCGCCCCGGCAATCCGTAGGCCGGGGAGCTATTCGAGGGGGAGCGTAGCCGAGGAGTCTCCATAGCACGAAGCGCGACGTTTACCCGCCGCAGGTGGGGAGGGTCGAATCCACCCAAATTCACAGGTAAAAAGGTTGACAGAGTGCGTCCCATAAAGTATACTGGCTGTAGAGTGTGGCGGTTTCGTTTCCGCGCGCAACGTTATGATATTTAAGTCGTTAAGGAGAACCAAAATGACCTCTACAAAAACAAAAGGGTTTACAATCATCGAACTGCTCACGGTAATGAGCATTATCATTATCCTGATGAGCGTCCTTGTGCCGGGGTTAGCAAGGACCCGTAGATACGCCAAGGTCGTAGTCCAGCAGGGCCAGTTCCACGAAATAGCCAAAGGACTCGAACTATATCGCAACGACCATCAGGAAACCTACCCCGATTCAGGTGCAACAGATACCAATGCAACACCCGTTGGTTACTGCGGGGCAATGAAATTATGCGAGGCCCTATTAGGTCAGGATGGAATGGGCAATAGTCCACTGTCAAATTTCCAGGCCAGCCAACCAACCACTTATCTGTTTGACCTTTGTTATATAAGCTCGCCGACCTTATACACAGGCGCCTCTCCCTCCAGGCTGGATTTAGCGGCAAGCTTGCGTAACAGAACCAAGTATGTCGAATCTGATAGTGTCAAGGCCTACCGTCTTCAGGATATATACAATTGGGTCATTACTACTGGTGTGAATTTCTATGCCCCAACAGCAGCATTCAAGACCGATGATGGCTCAGCGTCAACACCTTCAACTTACCCAAACGCGGTTATTGGCGATGTCTTTCAAAAAGCTACTATAAACGCCACACATTGTCCAGCACGGGCAGGGCAAAAGGTAGGTATGCCGGTGTTATATTACAAGGCCGACTCGTCTAAAATTGCCCATGACACTACTACTGACCCCTTAACTACAACCGCCAATATCAACATTTACAATTTTGATGACAACTATGCAATCACAAAACTTGGATGTCCTTGGGAGAGTGGAGTTGCGAAAATAACCGACCATCCAATGTTTACAGACCCCAGATTTTTCCTTACTGCTATCACTAATGACAAGATTACATCCACTCCACGGCCGCACAATGAAGATGGTTATATCCTCTTGTCAGCCGGCTGGGATGGCCTTTACGGAACACAGGACGACGTGTATAACTTCGCCAGATAAAACCACAGATTACACAGATTACGCTGATTTTTACTGCCGCGGGATAGAAGGGCCTCGCGGCAGTTTTATTTTCAGACACGGACACACACTGACTTAAAAAAAACACTGACTAACACCCGCCCTTGGCGGGCGTAATCTGCGGTTAAAAATCTTTGAGTTTTAGCATCCTGCTGGTAAAATTTCAGTGTAAATCAGTGAAATCAGTGGTTATAATTTGGATTTACCGGGTAGGTAGCTCAGGTGGTAGAGCAGTGGACTGAAAATCCACGTGTCGTGAGTTCAACTCTCACCCTGCCCATTAAAAACAAGGTTTTTGGCGGCGGGAGATTTTCACCTTGCCTGTTGTTTGTCTTTTTTCGCGGGCGAAGAAAAGAAACATTGAAAGGAGGCGTTTATGAGTAACACAGAAAGACGATGTTCTAAGTGTGAGTTCTATGACGCAAATTATGGCCAGTGCCGCGTAATGCCTCCAGTTGTGCAACACGCTGGTATTCCCTACGACGAAGGCGGAAGAATACAAAACGAAAAAGGGTGGCCAAATGTGAATCCTGATGATTGGTGCGGCAAATTCAATTCAAAATAAAAACAGCCAAAATTCGGTTCACTTATTGAACTTAGAAATGGAACAGAAGGATATTATGCATGGGCACAAACAACTGCCATTACGAACAATACGCCCACAATGGCCCATTCCCACCAGTTGGGTTTCGATGTTTCACTAACGGCCTTCATCATATTGCCTCCGGGTCACTTTGACGGGATTCACAAGGTTCCCTTTTATTCCTGCCTTTTCGTAATATTCCACTATATCGGGCAAAAGCCTCTCCTCATATAGTATAGAAACGAGTATAGTGATATAAAAACGCATATCCAATCAACCGGCCATATAAAACGTGAGCGATTTGACGGTTGTATCGATTGCGCCGAATAGCTTTCCGCTATGAAAAACAAAAACCCGCTTTTCAGCATTGTTACACGACAAGCAGCCTTTTTTCAATCAATCGGCGTCTAAATTCCTTGACAGGACTATGGGTAATTTTGTAAATTGCTTCTTTATGACTTTGTGAATGTGAACACAAGCACTAACTGGGCATAATATACATTGTGAGATACAGCAAGATACCAAATGAGACGGTTCGTCGCCTGCCGGTTTACCTTCGGGGGCTGGCCCTTATGTCCCAGCAGGGGCTCAGCAGCGTCTCCAGCAGCAAACTGGCGGATTTTGTCAGCGTAAACCCCTGGCAGATAAGGAAGGACTTCTCTTACTTCGGCGACTTCGGGACCCGCGGGGTCGGCTACGACATCGAGAACCTCGCTAAGCAAATCAAAAAGATATTAAAGCTCGATACGACGCGCAAAACCGCCCTGGTAGGGGTCGGTAACCTGGGTTCAGCAATAATGGCATACACGGGTTTTGGAACATACGGTTTTCAAATTACCGCCGCATTTGATAATGACCCCGCCAAGATTGGCCGCAAGATGAATGACGTCGCGGTTGAAAGTATTTCTATGCTCGATACACTGGGCAAGCGACAGGTAGACATGGCGATTATCGCCGTGCCCGAACAGGCGGCGCAGGACGTGGCGGATGCTCTGGTCAGAGCGGGCATTAAGGGGATATTGAATTTCTCCCCGCGAAGAATCGTCGTCCCGAAAAAAATAAAGGTGATAACAATAGATATAGCGACGGACCTTGCCCGTCTGCCATACTATATTCCTTAAAAAATGAAACCGGCAAGCATTAGGATTTTGACGAATAAGGTTTGAGAACATTTTTAACAGAGGCGTAAAATGAGAACAGTAACAATCGACAAAAACGCTTTCAGGCGGTTTGTGGATGCAATCATAAAACAGCGGCGAGTCATCGGCGTCTGCGCCAAAGGCGACCGCTTCGATTTTGACCTGCTCGAATCAGCCGACCAGCTTCGCCTGGATTATGACGTAACGCTTCAGCCGCCGAAAAAGTACTTCCTGCCGCCGGTTGAAACGCTGCTGACTTTCGAAGTCGGTGACGGCTACAAGTCAGTTTACGATGATACCGAATTTGTCCTCCTGGGCGTTCATCCGTATGATATGGTGGCGTTAAATCAGCTTGACCAGCTTTTCAGCCAGGACAATTACGATACCCACTATATGAAAAGACGTCACAACGCGACGATAGTCGTCTGCGACGTAATCGCCCCATCCAAAGACATTTTCGCCTCCTCGATGGGCACAGCAACAGTCAAGGATGGTTTTGACGTTCTGCTGACCGATATAGGCAACGCGTTTGTTATGGAAAGCGGCTCAAAGAAAGGTGATAACCTTATCGCCAAGGCCCAGGACGCGGTTGCTTCAAGCGAAAAGGACCTTCAGGCAAGGCAGAAAATTCAGGCCGAAAATGAAAAACGGCTTAATAATCACAAACTGAAATGCGAGGCATCCTATCTGCCCAAACTCCTTGAAAGGGCATACGACCATCCCGTCTGGGAAGAAAAGGCCAAGACCTGCTTTAGCTGCGGCTCCTGCAATCTCGTATGCCCGACCTGCTACTGCTTCAACGTGCAGGACGACGTAAACTGGGACTTCATATCGGGCAAAAGAGAGCGCGCCTGGGACGGCTGCCTGCTCGATGGTTTCACAAAAGTGGCAGGCGAGCACGAATTCAGGAAGAAACGAGCCGACCGCTTCAGACATCGCCTGTATCGAAAATGCAAATACGTGCCTGAAAAAATAAGCAGCCGGATAATGTCCTGCGTAGGGTGCGGGCGATGCGTAGGAGCGTGCCTGCCGGATATCGCAAACCCGGTCAAGGTTTACAACAGGTTAGTTGATGATTTAGGAATAAAGTAATTCAAGTCGAGTGATTCACAATAAAATATAGGAGCGTTAACAATGTGCGAACGTTGTGCTGTTGAAAAAGACATTTACCTGCCCCGACTGGCGACCCTCGAAAAGAAGCGGCTGATGAACCCGACCGAGATGTATCTCCGGCTGTCAATAGATGACGGCGAGCCGTTCGACTTCATCCCGGGTCAGTTCGTCGAGGTATCAATCGCGGGCATAGGCGAGGTGCCGATTACAATCTCGTCATCACCCACGCAAAAGGGCTACTTCGAGCTGGTCGTCCGCAGAATCGGCAACGTTACCAACGCGATTCATCGGCTGAGAATCGGCGACAAAATCGGGATACGAGGCCCGTTTGGCAAAGGCACATACCCGGTAGAAGAGGCAAAGGGCAAAAACGTCGTGTTTATCTGCGGCGGCATCGGGCTGGTGCCCCAGAGGTCTTTCATCAACTATGTTCTCGACAACCGCGCCGACTACAAAGAGCTTGCCGTCCTGCTCGGAACAAAGTGTATGGCGCAAAGGTTCTTCCATTCGGAAATCGACGGCTGGTCGCACAGGAACGACATACGCTTTATGGAAACGATTGACCAGGTCGACGACTGCTGGCTCGGAAACGTCGGCGTCGTTACCACTCTTATTCCCAAAATTGAAACCGAGCTTCAGTCGGCGCTGGTGTTTATCTGCGGGCCGCCGGTTATGTATAAATTCGTGCTGATGGCCCTGCAGGAAGCGGAAGTGCCCAAAGAAAGAATATTCCTGAACCTCGAAAGAAAAATGAAATGCGGCGTAGGCAAGTGCGGGCACTGCCAGATTAACAACTATTACGCCTGTATAGACGGGCCGGTGTTCCGTTATTCCGACCTGCGTATAGCCCCGGAGGCAATCTGATATGGATAGACCCAGAGTAGCGATTTTCGACTTCGCCTGCTGCGAAGGATGCCAGCTGCAAATCGTCAACCTCGAAGAAGAATTGCTCGACCTCATCGATAACGTCGAAGTGGTCGAATGGCGCGAGGCAATGAGCGAACAAAGCCACGAATACGACATCGCCATAATCGAGGGCTCGATTACCAGGCCTGAAGACGAGAAACGACTGGAGATTATCAGGACAAGGGCAAAAACACTCATCGCTCTTGGCGCCTGCGCCACAATCGGCGGAGTAAACAAACTAAAGAACAACTTCGACCTGCAGGACGTCAAACGCTGTGTTTACGGCAAGTCAGCCGATATGCCTCATCTTGAAACCATGCCGACAAAAGCGGTGGATGAGGTGGTCAAGGTGGATTACAAAATCCACGGCTGCCCCATAGACAGAAAAGAATTCACATACGTGATTCGCTGCCTGCTTATGGGTAAACGGCCTGAAATACCCGAATGGCCCGTATGCGTGGAATGCAAATCAAAAGGCAATCCGTGTCTGTGGGATTATGGGCAGGTTTGTTTAGGACCGATTATCAGGGCCGGCTGCGGCGCAAGATGCCCGTCATCGGGTTTCAGGTGCTTCGGCTGTCGCGGCTACATCGATAATCCGAACGTCAATGGAGCAAAGGATGTTATTGAACGATATGGCCTGAGCGTTGATGCGCTCAAGGCAAAGATGGTTCTTTTTGGAATCGGTCAGGGGCCAACAAATGCATAACAATCTCGATATCAACATTCATCATATAACCCGCGTCGAAGGACACGGCAACATAGTCGTAAACGTAAAAAACGGCAAAATAGAAAAGCTCCAGTGGCAGGTGCCCGAGGCACCGCGATTCTTCGAGGCGATGGTCCGGGGCCACAGCTACCAGGACATCCAGACGATTGTCTCGCGAATCTGCGGGATATGCTCAATCACACATTCGCTCGCCGCTACCAAGGCGGTGGAAGCCGCGCTGGGCATCAAGGTTTCCGAACAGGCGGACAAGCTCCGCATCCTTATGCATTACTCCGAGCAACTGCAAAGCCATACCTTGCACGTCGGGTACTTGGCAGTGCCTGATTTCTTCGGCACGCCATCCGTTGTGCCTTTAGTCACACGGGTGGCAGACGCCGTAAAAACGATTGTCAAGGCCCACAGAATCGCGAATAACTGGTCGGACCTCATCGCGGGCAGAACGACCCATCCGGTAACGCTCATACCCGGCGGGCTGACTCGAACGCCAACCGAAAAACAACTGCGCCAATTGCAGCAAACCCTCAAAGACGCCGTGCCCGACCTCAAAAAAATCGCCGAGGTAGTCCTCAGCGTCGCGGCAAACATCCCCAAATTTGAACGCCCCACCGAATACGTGTCGCTCAAACAGACCAACCCGCCAACATATACCTTCTATCATGGCGGCATAACATCCAACGACAACAAAGGCGCCGCCCTGCCGATTGAGAAATGGCACGACGTCGCGAACGAATACGTAGTTGAGCAATCGACCGCCAAATGGGCAAAGTGGCACCGTGACGCATGCGCGGTCGGCGCCCTGGCCCGGTTCAACAACAACGCCGAATTATTGTCGCCTATGGCCAAAGACGCCGCGAAAATGTTCGGACTCCAAAAGGGCTGCTGCAACCCCTATATGAACACCGTAGCCCAGCTTGTCGAGTGCTTCCATATCGTTGAGACGAGCATCGACCTTATCGACCAGTTGCTGGTCAGGGGCCTGAAGGCAGAAAAAGTTACATCCTCGCCTAAAGCCGGAAAAGGTGCCGGCTGTGTCGAGGCGCCTCGCGGGATACTGTTCCACGAGTACGAATTCGACAAAAAAGGCAACTGTGTCGCGGCCGATATCTGCATCCCGACAAACCATAACCACGCCAATATCCAGAAGGACTTCGAAAAACTGCTGCCCGAAATTCTCGACCAGAGCGAAAAAGACATTCGATTGAAACTGGAAATGCTCGTCCGCGCTTATGACCCGTGCATCTCGTGCTCAACGCATTTCCTCGATGTGCAGTTCGTAAGGTGACAGACCAAACGCATAGAAAAAACGTCGTCGTCATAGGACTGGGTAATCCGCTCTTGTCCGATGAGGGTATCGGCGTTCATTTAATCCGAAAGCTTTCTGAGCATCAGGACAAATTCCCTTCCGTTGAATTCATCGACGCGGGCACGGGCGGCATGAATGTTCTGCATTTAATAGCGAACCGCAAAAAAGCCGTAATCATCGACTGTGTTAAAACGGGCAAGAAGCCGGGAACAATCAAACAATTCGAGCCGGCTGATGTCCAAACCACAAAAAAAATGACGCATTTCTCCCTTCACGAGGCGGATATCCTGCGAATTATCGAGCTTTCCAGGCAACTCGGTGAATGTCCGGACCAGATAGTAATTTTCGGTATTGAGCCGGAATCGCTGGAATTGGGCCAAAGCTTAAGCAGGACACTCACCAACAAAATTGACCTTTATATGGACACCATAAGTAAGTCGTTTTCTTGAACTTTCCCTTTTTTTGCAATATACCCAATTCGATAACCGTCATTGCAATAGAGATGAAAAACAATCGAATGGCAGTCGATATGAAATTAACCGACGATATAACAGTATCGCGGAATGACGGCTTTACGCTGGTAGAGTTACTGGTGGTTATAAGCGTAATAGGCCTTTTAATGGGAATACTGCTCCCCGCGTTAGGCAAAGCGAGGGCCTCGGCCAAACGAGTCCAGTGCATGTCAAATCTCCGGCAAATCGGCGTCGCAATGCGGTCATATCTCGATGACAACCGCGATATATTTCCCCTTTGCTGTGCTTTTCCCTGGGATATCACCGATACAAGTAACCCCGATTACACCCCTCCCATAACAAAGGTTTTAGCTCCGATACTTAAAGAGCCGAAAGTTTTTATATGCAAGGCAGATAACGTCAAAAAATATTACTTAATGGTGGGTAATACCAGCTACTGGTATAATGGAATAATACCGGGTGGCTCGCCGGGTCTGGGCGGAATAACGATAAGAGAATACCCACTTGTGCAGGCGGGCGCAAAAGAAAAAGACATAGAAGTCATGGGCGATTTTGACCCGGTTCACCCGGGGTTTACAGGAACATACAGAAAAAGAGTTGGTCAGAAAAACTATCTATACGCGGATTGGCACATAAGCAATTATGTAAAACAGGAGTAAGGATATGACACAGAAAAACAAAACAATTCTGATAGCGGCAATCGTTCTGGCTGCGGGCGTAGCAATTGCGGTTCCAATAGCCGTCAAGCATTACAGCAAACCCGATTTTGTGAAAATGAATCCCCGGCAGATTCGCGAGTATTTTGACTCAAACCAGTTCCGCGGCGCCAACGAAGATAAAAGACGCGAAATACGTGAGCAAATGGGCGAGGCAATGCAGGCACGAATGGAAGCCCAGGCAAATGAGTATTTCTCGCTGCCTGATGCGCAAAAAACTGTTTACCTCGATAAAATCATCGATGATATGCAAGCCAGAAGGGCCGAGTTTCTCGCAAGAGATGCCAACGACGCCAACGGCCCGCCGGACCCGAATAGATTCAGAAGATTCGGCCCCCGAGACCCCAATTTCATGCGGCGACAGCAGGGACAGCAAGCCCGGCAGTTCCGCGCACCTGAGCCGTCAAGAATGAGGGAAAGGTCATCAAGAATGAGCGCCGATTCGAGGGTAAAAATGAATCAATTCCGCCGGGATTTAATGAACCGTATGCAGGAACGTGGTATAACTCCTGGTCGCGGTGGTTTCGGCGGCCCGGGAGGCCCTCCCCCCGGCGGTCCGGGCGGCAGATAACCTGACTAAAATCGAGTCATAGAAGATAACACTCAGCCGGGCCGACGACGGATTTGTAAAGACCTTTATCAAAAAAGAACTGGCGGATTGACGTGCAGAGATGGCATTTCCCCGCGTAGCATTGGGCTGGTTTGTAACCGGCCTTGATTGCCTCGTCTAATAATCCCGCGGGGCCTGAGGTAAACAGCATTTCAATCAACTTATCGTTACCCGGCTGCCAGTTTTGCCAGATTTCAGCTAAAGGCCGTTTGGAGATATTTCCAACGATTATCCCGCTGCAGGTTCCGCTGAAGATATTGCCATACGGGTCAATATGCACGCCCTTGGCGTCGAGAAATGCGCCTGAGCAATTTTGGGCTGCAATTTGTTCAACTGTCTGCGACGCGACCAGTTCAGTAATCTCCCTGGCCGCCCTGCCCGTGAATCGGCAGGGATAATCTTTTAACGCTTCGACATACTGTTTATTTCGTTCATCTGCCGAAATGTTTTTCATCTCAATCGGTTTATCAAGATATTTTTCCCATCGCACCAGAACACGGTCCTGTCCAATCACTTCTTTTGCGGTCTTCGCTAATCGCCTCACCGGCTCGATATCAACGTATTCCTGATGAAACGGGTCACAACTTATCTTGAGCCGACGCATCCCAAGTTTATCAAGCACTTTTATCCGGTCCTTGACAATCTTTTCATCAACCACCCAAAAACCGTTGGTCTCAATCATATCAACAGGGCCAAGGTTGCTCTTTTTTGCTTCCTGCAGAATCTCCACTAAGTGGTCCCAATATAAAAATGGCTCGCCTCCCGTGATATGAATTTTCGCCGCGTCCCCTGCCAATTCTTTCAGCGATAGCCAGGCGTTTATCGCCATATCGACAGGCATCAGCCCCTCCTGCTCCGGCGAACAGTTGTAATAGCAGAACTCGCACCTCGCATTGCATTTATAAGTCAGCAGAAGGCCGGCATTACGCCAAATTTTGAACTTCGGCTTATCCCGTCCTGCCCGCTTATTATAAATATTATCTGAAAGCGAACTCATAACCAACAATTCCCTGATACCCTGATTACCTGATGTCCTGATAATACTTTTTTAGATGTATCTGAATTACGGTAACATCGGCTGGGGTAATGCCGGAGATTCGTCCCGCCTGACCAAGCGTTTGAGGCCTGAACAGCGTTAATTTTTCCTTCGCCTCCGGCCGCAGGTGCGTTATCGCACTATAATCCAAATCCGCCGGAATTTGTTTCTTGTCCCACGCCTGCAGGCCGGCGGCAAGACGCTCCTGTTTGACAAGATATCCCTCGTATTTGGCGTCGATGACAGCCGTCTCGATAACTTCTTTGCTGAAGCCGGCGTCTTTTATTTCGGGCATT
>Ga0116138_1001377_pt1 | contig 13502 bp, 11 predicted proteins | sample June2015DPH_20_1_2_FD_88971 | JGI IMG/M metagenome (GOLD analysis project Ga0116138, IMG submission 88971) | Peatland microbial communities from SPRUCE experiment site at the Marcell Experimental Forest, Minnesota, USA - June2015DPH_20_150 | ecosystem: Environmental > Terrestrial > Soil >... | reverse complement strand
TTTGGAGGTGAAAAGACAAAATTGGGCTATCATCTTCTCTTCTGCTTCTTTCCACCACGAGCTCTTCTCGTTTGATGGCCTTAGCTCTATCACGTCGAGCGCTATTGATAGGTTTTCTGCGGGGATTCTGTTCTTGTTCTGGGCGATACTGAACTCCTGGAAAACTCTTCACGACAGCGTTTAAGTCAACTTTTTGGTTCAAGGTGGCAGCGGCAACGACGTTTTGAATGTTTATTATGGCTTTAGTCTTCGGCATTAAAAACCACTTCCTATGGTGCGAGCACGCATTCGATGACGCTTAAGCTTCCGCTTCTCCCCAGTCGCAACTGCCTTTCACCGCTGAACCAAGTTACTGTACCATTTTTGACGTCAATTACGTCGCCCTTATGCACCGTGTTGATCTGCTGGTTCCATAAACTCATTTTCATTGAACCAGTTTCGTCTCTGATGAGTGCGTTTGATACACAAGCCGTTGTTCCGTATCTCGTGTAGACGATTTTGGATTTTGGAATCTCAAGCACCTCTGCTTTGAGGCTGACCTTTTTCATTCCAACTTTCAAGTCCCCAATCTTAGAGTTTACACCTTCGAAATTCTTGACTGAAGAAATTCTGGCAAAAATGGTTTTCGTGTAGCTTTCGAGCTGATTCTTTCCTTGCAGGATGGTAATCGATATTGGAAATTGAGCTACAACCTCTCGATCGGTGGTAAAGAGAAAAATCGCTGAATTCTTCGTCCTCTTGCGACATTCTATAATCACCTGCTCACATTCTGACCCCTCGTGATTCCAAGCTTCCACAATGCGATTGAAAAATTCACTTGCATCAACCTTATGCAACACCGCGATTCTGGCAAGGTTCTCCAGAACCCTTCCATCTTTGTGTGAATGCATCCTCTTAAGAGGCCTGCCTCTACCTCTCCAAATATGTTTCGCCATCTAACTTGTTTCCACTCTGTTGTTTTTGACGCGCAAATCCATCACTAAAATAATAGATCTAGAACGTGCATCTCAGTATTCTCAACATCACTTATATAGCTTGACTGCCAGGCGCGCGCTACCACGATATACAGAAGAAAACATCGGTAGCTTGGGGTTATTATGCACACAATACAGGTTCTATCGATCTTATCGTGGTCGCTATTTGAAAGGGGACTTGAACCCGTTTGGCGCGGCCGCGCTAAAACGACGTAATGGCAAACAACTGGACAGGTATCGTGCTCTCCTCCTCTTCAAACTACAACATCATTTCTGGAAACAACGCATCATCAAGCAGCAGCTACGGCATGTGCCTCCTCTCCTCTTCAAACAACACCATTTTGGAAAACAACATAATAGCAAACAGTGGTTACGGCATCTCCCTCTGGTCCTCTTCGGATAACGTGATATTCCACAATAACTTCGTAAACAACACTCAGCAAGCGCGCGCTTCTGTTTTTCTAAGGCTTCTTGATGAAACGACCCGTCTTAAGGTCTCTGTATCGGTCTTGAGATTTGCCATATATCATAACTGACTCATGTCTCCATGTCATTTTAGAAACCGAAGGAAAATAGCCGATTCTTCTCCCTCTTCTTCCCACCATAGACGGGGATTCCGACCGTTTGTGATTTTGGCCATGATGAAATCGTCATAAATCACGCGCGCGCGCGCGTCGAAAAGTGATTCTAATTTGTGACTAAACCGTGGTTTTTTTGAGGCTCAAACCGTCGAGTGGGGGTACGAATCTTTTGTTTTGTGTTCGATTCTTTTTTCTTGCTTTTCATGCGTGAAGTGTTTAAGAGTGGCTTTTGCTCAGTATTGGTTATTTGAGATGGGGGGTTGGCCATGAAGGTCACTTTTTGGCTTCTCGATATTAACTATGAGGCCAAGGATGAGTTGTCGGAAATTTGGGTCTGGGGCATAAGCAGCGCGGGCGAGAGAGTGCTTATCGTCGACAGGAGTTTTGTTCCGTACTTCTATGCGGTAGTTGCAGATGATGCGGATCCTGGAAAGGTTGTTGAAGAAATTGTCGCGAGCCATTGCGTTTTGGCGGCGAAGCCTGAGGTTGTTGAGCGCAAGTTTTTTGGAAAACCTGTGAAAGCAGTCAGGGTTTACTGCAAGAATGCTGAAGGAATAGCGAGGTGTGCAAAGCAGGTTCGAGAGTTCGAAGGCGTGAGAGAGTGTTTCGAAGATGACGTTCGTGTTGCCATGCGTTACCTTATTGACAACGATGTTGTTCCGTGTGGATGGCATGAAATAGAGGCAGTTGAGGAAGCAAACAGGCTGGGCGTCCGAATAGACAAGGTTTACCTGGCAAAATCGTTCCCAAAACCGGTTGAAAAAGCTGAGGGTCCGCCGCTGCGCGTGCTGGGCTTTTCTACAATATACTATAGCCGAGAAGGCTCTCCTAAACCCGACAGAAACCCCGTTGTCATCATTTCGGCTGCGACGAACCGTGGCGAACAAAAGCAATTCTTGGCGGACGAAAGCAGAAGCGACAAGCCAGTCCTGGAGGCCTTCATGAATTATGTTGAAAGCGTTAATCCTGACATTATCGTTGGCTATGGTGTGAATGGGCAGGAATGGCCGTACCTCACTGAAAGGTGCAAGAAGCTTGGTATGCATCTGCGCATTGACCGAGCGAAAACGGAACCGCACACGAGTGTTTACGGTCATATCTCGCTTAATGGCAGGGTTAATCTGGATTTGGTCGATTATGCGGAAGAGTTTCCAGAAGTTAAAGTGAAGACTCTGGCTAATTTGGCCGACTATCTTGGCGTCATGAAGATTGAAAACCGCGAAATCGTCGAGGACATAAACTTCGCAGACTACTGGGACAACAAAGAGAAACGCGGAATCCTGAAACAGTTTTCCATGGACAACACTTGTTGTGTCATGGGAATAACTGATGCAATCTTGGATTTTGCCATGCAACTCTCTAACCTTGTAGGTCTGCCGTTGGATCATGTCGGCACGGCAGCAGCAGGCTTTCGGGTTGAATGGTTTCTGATAAGGCACACTCACAAACTCGGTGAGCTTGTGCCTAGGAGAATCGAGCAGCCTTACAGACCGTACGCTGGTGGCCTTGTGCTTCAGCCAAAGCCGGGATTGCACGAAAACATCGCTGTCCTCGACTTCAAGTCTATGTACCCTAACATCATGATCACCTACAACCTCTCTCCAGACACTTACGTAACGCCGAAAGAACCTGAACCGCCTGGCGGAGTTTACGTGACCCCAGAAGTCAAGCACAAGTTTCGCAAAGAACCTCCCGGCTTCTACAAGGAAGTCCTGTCCTATCTCATCAGCGTACGGGATGAAATCCGTCTAAAAATGAAGGAGCTTCAGCCGAAAAGCGTTGAGTATCGTGTTCTGGACGCGCGGCAAAAGGCCCTGAAGGTTATCACTAACGCGTCTTACGGCTATGCTGGGTGGACGGGTGCAAGGTGGTACGTTAAGCCCGTGGCTGAGGCAGCGGCCGCTTGGGGAAGACACACCATACTCACAGCGATTGACATGGCTGAGAAGGACGGGTTGAAGGTCGTTTACGGCGACACAGACAGCATATTCATAGAGAATCAGCCTGGCAGAATTGAGAAACTTGCGAAGGACATCGGGAAAAAGTTGGGATTGGAAATCAAGCTCGACAAGGTTTATGTGAGAATCTTTTTCACAGAGGCCAAGAAGCGGTATGCTGGACTTCTGCCTGATGGTCGGCTTGACATCGTGGGCATGGAGGTTGTACGGGGAGACTGGGCGACCATTGCCAAAACGGTTCAAGAGAAGGTTCTGGAAATAGTTTTGAAGGAGCAATCGCCTAGGAAGGCTGTGGATTTTGTGCATCAGTTCATCTATGAGCTTCAGCAAAAGCGCGTTCCATACCATGATCTTGTCATCTGGAAAACGCTGAGTAAGCCTGCTGAGCAGTATGAGGTTAGAGCCTCGCATGTTGAAGCTGCAAAGATGCTGAGGGCGAAGGGCTGGGAACTGGCAGTGGGGGATAAAATAGGCTACGTGGTGGTCGGTGGCACAGGCCGCTTGTATGAAAGGGTTAAGCCCTACGTGCTGGCTTCTTACGATGACGTTGACATAGAGTACTACGTGTCTAAGCAAATTGTGCCCGCGGCGGCCAGAATTCTTGAAAGCTTCGGGGTGGCTGAGGAGCAACTGTTGGAGTCTAGGACTGGTGGGAAAGAAACCAGGAAACTCACAGATTTTTTTGGCGGTTAGCCCTCGGTGACTTCTGCAAAGGTCATGAGCTGCACCGTTAATGACGGTCTAACAGCGTCCGAGACGCGTGAAGCGATTATTCTTTTTATATTCTTCTCGCTTGACACGTCGACGATTCGCTGTGTTATGATGCCGTCGAAGACTATGGTGTCCACGCCTTCAGCCTTTTGGAGTTTTTCGGCAAGTTGGCTCACCGGCAACCGTTCCATCTGTTCCGATTTTTCGTTCAGAAGCACGGCTTCCAACGTGCCTTCTAATGATTTCATTGTTTCAACGATTTCTTTTGGAACCTCTATTTTCTGCTTTTCCCGTTTCGGCGGTTTCGGCGCTTCCAGTTTGGTTGGTTCTTGGATGGAGATTTTTGCCTCGAGGGCTTCGAATATTTCCTTGCAGTTTAGTTCCTCAACTTCTTTTCCTCTTGGTGCTCTGGCAATGTATTTTATGTCGGTGACCTGTAAGAGTTCTTTGAAGATTAGATCTCCGCCTCTGTCTCCGTCAAGGAGGGCTGTTGCTTCCTTTTCCTTGCAGAGCGTCTTTATCGCCTCTGGAACCTTTGCACCTTCCAGAGCCACAGTGTTCATCAGCCCGCAGCGCATGAGGTTTATGATGTCTGCTCTTCCTTCAACAATGATTATTTCTTTTGCAATTTCAAGTCCAGGGCCTGAAGGCAGTTCTTCCGTGCCGTATTTTCCAACTTTGCCCATTTTGAGTGTTTCAGACACTTCCTTGAACACTTCGTCCACTGAAGGCATCGACTCGATTGTCCACTTGTGAAGGATGTCTTTGGCTCTGTCAATGATTACCTTTCTTCGGGCTTCTCTGACATCCTCGACCTTTTCAAGGGTTACCTTTGAAGCGCATGGGCCTACCCTGTTTATGCTTTCGATGCTCGCGGCAATCAACGCTGTGGAAACCCTGTCTAGGCTTGTTGGAACGGTTATCGTGCCAGTTGTCTTATCGTTTTTTGAGTGTAACTCTATTTCTATTCTTCCGATTCTGCTCGATTTTTGCAGTTCCCTCAGGTCAAGCTCTGGTCCAAAAAGGCCTTCTGTCTGCCCGAAAACTGCGCCTATCACGTCCGGTTTTTCAACTACTCCTTCTATTTCGAATTGCGCGTGTATAACATACTTTATGGTAAACGTTTGGGATGAACCCGTATTAATGCACCTCCGAGTGATTTGTTAAGGGTTAGCGTTAATCGCGTGACTCGAGATTATTTGTTTTCGAATCACGAGACTGTATCTTAACGTTCACTATATATTACGTTTATGAATTATTGATCATGCTCTTTAAGGTTTTCTTATTTGGTTCTGTGTAGTCTTCGTCGGATGGTTTTCTCTGTGAAAATTCGTCGGATAGCTTTCGGTGTTGCAGAAACAAGGGCGTATCTTGAGTGATTATCTCCTCAATTAATGTTTGAGCCTTGTTTATGAGAGAATTGTATCTCAAGCTATTGGGTAAAACGATGGAGTGTTTATCTGCGTAATCTCAGCCATAACATTGTTGCTTGAAGCTGTAAAGTGTATGAAAGCTTCATAAATCATATAATGTTTCAGACTTGTTGTTAGAACAACAATTAAATAACTGTTTCATGTTGATATTGGCTAATGGGAGAGAGAAAACATGCCAACAGAAAAGGATGAATTGTTCAAGCTTTCAAGAGAAAATTTGGAATGGTTTAAGGAGAATTATAAAAATATAAGGAGAGATTATAACAATCAATGGATTGTAATACAAAACAAGAAAATAATTGCAAAGGGTAGCACATACGAAAATATAACCAATATGCTCAAGAAAGCAGACAAAAAAGCTGCGATAGTAGAGTTCATAGATTCAAAGCAATTGGCTATGTTCTTCTAGGCCCATTGTGAGGGAAAACTTTTCAAGTTTACTGGGTTAACTATTAACAACAATCGTCCGATAATCCCTGTTTTATTTGAGGTACCTGCTTTTCATTGTGGTAGAATCATTAATTTTCTTGTTGATACTGGTTCCACGTATTCTGCAATAACTGAAAAAGAAGCTAACCTTCTTGGACTTGAGTTTGCGCTTCTGCCAGAAGCTAAAAAGGGAGCGATAGGATTCGGTGGGACGTTCAGGAACAAGATAATAAATCGCTCAGTCATTTTGACATTCAAGTCTCCAAAAGAAGAACACAAGATTACATACGGTGGCGGTTTTCAAATAATCGGCATTCCTGCAGACGCAACAGAGGTGGAGAGAGAAAAAATGCTTAGATACTGTCCAAGTGTACTGGGAATGGAAGTCCTTGCAAAGTTCCAAGTTTATGTTGATAAAAAGAAAGTAGAATTAACATTAGTCTAAGATTAGTCATCCGACGATTTTTCGCATGAACCCCTAATTCGACAAAGACTACACAGAACCTCTTATTCTTCTCTAGGTTTTGTCAAAGGTTCATTTGCCGACGAGTGTTTCTGCGGCGAAGCCTTGAGTGCTATCGTGCTGAGAGGATCGGGTGATGGATGTGGTGTGGACCGACTGGAAGCAGGTCAGGTTTCATGTTTCGCCGAGTTTTCTACTCAACGTTTGCAAGTAGGCCGCCAAGCCTTCGATGTCCTTGAGTTCTCTTCCCGCGAACCTCAGGAGTTCTTTCCGGAATGTGATGTTGGTTTTTATCCTTGCTTTTTCCAGGTTTTCTCTCAAGATTGCTGTCCATTCTTTTCCTCGTCTGTCAAAATCCAGGAGCAGAATGACTTCTCGGTTTCCGGTTGTCTCTATTTCAGAGATGAGGTCTAAACGGGATTTTCCGCCGGTTTTTGCAGTCACTATTTGTCCTTGCACTCCCAGCGTTCTCAGGGTCTCTACGTCTTTTTTTCCTTCAACTATTATGGGTGTTCCTCTGGCTGATTCTTCTGCTAGGCATTCTAGAATTTGCTGGATTTTTTCTTGTCTTTCCCTGAGATGTGCCGACAAGGTTTTTACCTTGTTACCTTAACGTTTTTCACGGTGTTGAGGCATTCTTTTGCTTCTTTGTTGTTTTCAAAGTATTTTCTGACGGGTTCGAGGATTCTTGCGAGTTCCTCTGCGACAGCGTTCTTGAGGTCTTGCGGGTGCAGTTTTCCCTCTGCATAGGCTTTCTGAAGTTCTTTGAGGTTGTCGAAGGTGATTGGGCCGCCGAACTTGTCTGGTCTTTGTATGGTGAAGGTTTTGTTTTCTCTGAAGATTATGAATTTGCATATTTCTAGGATTGGGTTGTACTCCACGGTTTTTTCGGGGCAGAAGGCCTGTGAGATTTTCTGTTTGATTTCCTCAGGGTGGTCATAGATGAAGATGCAGGTTTCTGGTTTGCTTTTTGACATCTTTATTGATGATAATATTTCTCTTTCTTTCTCTTTCGGAATGGGCCAGACGGGCGGTTTGGCGAGGCCTTGGAGCTGGCTGTGATGGACGCACACGGGTTTCCAGCATCCGAGTTTTTCGCCCAGTTCACGTGCTACGACGTTGGCTTTGCGTTGGTCTATGCCGAGTTGGCAGATTTTAACTTCCATGTGGAATATGTCGGCTACCTGCATGGGCGTGTACAGGTAGTCTGAAACGTGTTTGGCTTCAGATTCCTGTCTTCCCGCGATCTCGAGTGTGCGGGTTACTCTGGCTATTGAAAGGTTTTTTGCTATCAGTACCATTTTTTCCCAGTACTTCAAGTCATCGTAGAGTTCGTCTGAGTAGATGAATTCGACTTTGTCTTCTGGAACACCCAGGGCTATCCATGAGTGTTTGAAGAGATCTGCGGCTTTTCTGATGAGTTTCAGGTCGCCGCCCATCTTATTGTTGAGCCAAGCATGCCACGTAGAAAGATAGGCTTTATACCGTATTCCTGCTTCTATGAAATCCTTCATCTTGTACGCGCAAACCAACCCGGTTCCAAGATGCACCAGGCCCGATGGTTCCCAGCCGTTGTAGGCTATGGGATGCTGCTCGGTTTCCAAAAGCTTCCGCAAGTCTTCCGGGGTTATGACTTCTTCCGTTGGCGGTCTGCACACGAGCTCGATTTTTGTTTCTATGTCCAAATTCTGCTCTGCCTGCTTCAGGTTTTACCTATCTGTATGCATATGACAAACTTAAGAGTTGTTTTTCGCGGGCCTGCTTGTTTCCTACGTAACCTAACACTTAACTTCACTGTGGGGCGTTGCGCCCTTCTAGGTTAAGCTCTCTCCGTCGTAGGGTTTTTGGCCCGCGCCCGCCGTGTCCCATGCTTGGGTAAACTCGCCATCACAAGAACCGGCAAGCCTGAGGCTTGCCCTCTTCCGTTGAGTCCGTCTGCGTGGATGTATCGGCGGGATTGTGAAGGGCTCGATTTCTTGTCATCGCCAAGGAAGAATGGAGTGGCTGAAAAGTTAAGGGTTACTGTCTCCCGCTCCACACGTCGCGGGTTCGAGCGCGCGCTCTCAATAATCCGAGAAAACTGCGATTCTAGCCGATAATTGAGAGTCAAGGTCAAGGCTCGGTATGTGCCGTATGTGCATTTGTCATTCTTCTAATAGTTAGACTATCAGATACAACAATCTTGTTCTGTTAACACTTTCTGAAATACCATCAAGACTAGGGAGATATCAGAGGCAATCCCGAACTACCATCAATGCCAAACATCAAGTTCAACCATATCTCACGCCATCAGTATAACCAAGGCATGCAAAAATGGCACGCTCAGGGGTCTTGAAGCGTCATGGTATCTAAACGACCCTAGCCCTAACGTTTTGGTGGGTGGTTTTCAAAGATTGTAGTCAAACACAGTCTTCTAATTACTGCGCTTTCCTTCTTGCCTTACAGTTTGGACAAAACAGAGAAGAACAGACAACTGAACCTTGCGAAGTACATTGTCTATCGATGGAAGGAACGCGTTCTCCTAAAATACTAGTTGTTTTTTCTTTCCGTGTTTTGCGTCTAATTGCTGTGAAGAGAGCGGACAGCATTATTGCCATAGTGAGATAGAATGAAGTTGGTGTTGTTGTGCTATGTCCTTTCATAGAAACGGAGTAGCCCCCGACTACTGAAGGAATCGGTATCGGTGATAGAACAAGGACGAGGGTCATGTTCTGGTCCACGTAAACGTTGGCTGATCCAGACTGATAACCTTGTTTATAGGCGTTTATCGTATAGTTGCCCTTTGTGAACGTGAACACTACAAATCCGCCGTCCGTCAGTTTCGATTCTAGGTTGGTGTAAACGGCAGCATTTGATATTGGATTTCCCTTGTTGTCAGTCACATTGACTGTGACGTAGAACTTTTCTTCAGCTTGCGCTTGAATCGACACAGTTCCATCGACTTTCACGTTATTAGCTGTGTTGACCTCATTAGGAACTTGGCCAGCCTCCCCTTTCAGGGTATAAACTCCAGGAGTAACAGTTGAAGTATTCCAGGCAAACGTAAGGATCTGAGTATCGGCTGGGTTGAGAAACACGTTATTAATCGTGCCTATTGCTGTAGTGTTATAGTATGCTTTGACAGTGAATGTTTCTGGTTCTGTTCCGTTGTTTTTGACGGTGACGTCGACATTCACCACGGCACCTTGAAACACTTGAGCAGCGGAGGATACGACGTCAATCACGGCGACATCATGAATTGGAATTCGGACTGAGAAATAGACGAGATCGGATGAGCCCATATCCCCCAAGCTATCATTCGCGAAAACGACGACGTTATGAGAACCATCGAGCAAGCCGATAAGGGTTGTGTTTCCGAGAACTGTGATATTCCCAGTGTTGTCAAGGTTGTATCCGATCCAAACGCTAGGTTTGTTGATCGTGAAGTTGAGCGCAATGGTATTGGTGGCATATGTTGTGTTTTGGGGAATAAGAACTTGGATTTGAGGAGGAGCCCGTGGCGAGACATCAATCGCAAAAGTCCTCAGATCAGTTGCGACCAAGCCGTCTAAAGGCGCCATCATGCTGGAGACTGTAACGTTGTAAGAGAAATGCCCCTGACTGACGTTTCCAGGCGGTTTTATCGAAAAGTGCGATTTCATCATATTTCCTGGCGTCACATTAAGATCGTTCTCAGAAAAGCTATATTGCCAATCACTTGGAACTCCTTGAAGAGACAATTCAAATGTATCGTTAACACTGCCTGTGTTCATTATTGAAACTTCGAATAAAGCTGATTCAGTGGCTTCTATACTCGCGACTGAGGGGTTAATCTGTATTATTTGAACACCATAGTTCTTGACGAATAGATCCACGTTGACGCTGTTTGGATATCCAAGATGCGTCCCCACATATCCATTGAGGTTTCTGACAAGCCAGCTAAGATCTAGAGTGTAGATAGGTATCTCTGGGTCGCCTGTAAGCCAGTCTATCCATGAATTAAAATCGAATTTCAGCCAGAACCGCATATAGAAGTTGGTGAAGTAGTACCTGAAATTTGAAATGCTGATATTTGCGTAACTAGTCGTCGGATCCAAGTTGTTGGCAAGCACTGTGAATGGTAGACGCTGGCCAGGTGCTGTCCATGTTATGTTGGATCCAGCCACTACTTGGCCGTCTCCTGTTACGTTGGCCACGGCAGTAACTCTGTCTGAGCCGAATCCGGGTTGACCTCCCAAATAAATATCGAGAAAATCAAAAGGACAAACCCAATCTGCCTCAAACACTTTCGCATATATTGGGCTAATTGGAAACGCTATAGCGTGACCAAGAGGCGTTTGAAAACTCTGTGAAAGATCATAGTCAGGCCCATACTGTGCACGATACACCACCCAACCTGTAAAAGGTGTCCAAACTCCAGCTTCCGCCCATACATACGCTTGGAACACGCATAGACCCTCATTGAAATTGGGTTTGTCAATGGGTGTAATGGTCGCGTAGAAGGTGTAATTACGACCAATGGTCATTTGTTCGGGATATTCAACAGTTATGTTTACAGGTAATCTCAGCCCAAATTCAATGTCTACATTGATTCCTACCTCAACATAAGCCTGCAGTAACCATAGATTTGTGCTCCAATCCCATTGCATACGGTATTTGGCGATTTCATATGTGAAACCCATGAGCAGCTGCTGCTCCATCATTGCTGTTTGGGTTGAGTTTTTGTAACTCGTATGTTCCTGTTCAGAAGTGAACAAGGAGATAGACTGATTCGACGCGTCATTCAGAACGTTAAGAGTTGCGGTTTTGTTGACTAGGGTCTCGAAAGTTTCATCCAATGTCCCATTTCCAAAGTCGACGACCGTCAACGTCGTTCCATTTTGGAAATCAGTGAAATTTGAAATTGGATAAGTCTCTGGTGAAGACTGAGTACTACTCGCGTTAAGACTACTTGCACCTTGAGCCTTCACCTGTGTGAAGACTGAAAACATGGAAAAAACAACTACTAGCATCGCTGTTACCGCTAGTACTCTCTTCGTATTCTCCCTTCTCCTGCTGCAGTTTAGTTCAACGAACAGGATAAAGCTTATGGAGAAATCTTCTATTGGTTTTGGTGCATTGCCTATTGACGCACTCTAATCTGCAAGCCTAACCAGTTCTTCTTTACAAAGTTGCTGAAATTCATAGTGGAAGATTGTTCTCTGCGTCTTTGTAAAGTATGTTTGACCCGTTGATTCTCAGAAGAAAACTCAAAAAGGGCAAAAACGAAGAGAAAAAAGGGATTGTGCTGGAGAAATCTCCCACACCTTAACTTTTTGCACTATCGTTTCCAGTTGTATTCTTGTGCTACACTTTCGGCATATTGTTTCTAAGCGTCTGGTTGCTCATGGTATATCGGAGATATCTAAAATGTCGAGTCTAAAGCGAGTTTTCGGGAGATATCTCCATTTGTCCTGAGTTCAAATCCCAGCGATCCCACTGCATCATCATCTGGACAATCCGATCTTTTTGGGAGAATAGACATCACATGTATGAGCGATAAGAAATCCGAGAAATAAACGATATAAGACACATATGGGGCATTTTTATAGATGCGTGTATAGTTCATTTATCTCTTACAGAAGGGGATGGCGTTAACTGACAATAATCGTCGATGATGCTGGCATAGGCGACCTGCTTTTTGGCGTGGTCATAGGTGCCTATCGCTGCGAGACTCAGGAATTTAGATACGACGTCTTGGATGTCAAATACTTCAGATACCCGCGATTCCGATCAAAAGAGTACCTGAAGCAGGCTTCGACAGTCGTGTTTCAACTATTGAGTAAACTCGGACTCAAGAAAGACGAACGAATTCAAATCTGCAGAGGCTACATCTTCGACGAAGCGGTAAAAGGTCTAAGAGAGATGTATGGCGACAATCAAATCGACAGAATCACAGTCACCGGCGAACCGCAGAGGCTTACGGAAATAGCATACCTTGACGAAATCAGAAACTTGGGTTATGAGCCTATAAAAGAGAGAGACGAGAAAAAAGCAAAGAGCTTCTTCCACATGATGAACTGGCTGAAGAGAAATCCAGAAAAACTAATTTACGCAAAGACTGGTTGGCCACGCCTGCAGAGATACAATCTATTCAGATCTTACTGTCAAAAGCAGTCAACAGAAGATACAGAAATCCGTTCTTGAATCTGCAAAGTGCCCATTGGTCTTATGCAATAAGCAAGAAGAGCTTGCCGAAGACATCTCTTTCAATGCACTCGTGTAATGCATTATATTTCTAAAGCTATGAAAAAGGGGGATTTTTCGGGAGATGTCTCCATTTGTCTCGGGTTTAAACCCACCAGGGTCTTGAATAATACGAGGGCTGGTCCGAGTACACACACGCACGTGCAACCTATGGGTTTTTGAATACTCAGTTTACTAGACCTCTTTCTTGGGTACACTTCGGAAAGATTAATAAGCCCTTTTTGCGAATGGCTGTGGCTAAAGTAATGTGATAAGGCTAAGCGTATGTCTCTCCTTGGTCTCCCTCCAATCTAATAATACCTTTCTTAAGAGGTAACTTTATGTCGTATGGGAGAGCTGCTCTAGCCAAGATCGAAGATCTCTTCAAAGAACTTCAAACTGGACCTGAGGGTCTTTCGGATGAAGAGGCGAAACGCCGCCTTCTGAAGACCGGTTTGAACGTCCTTCCTAGGGGCAAGAAGACCAGCTTGGCTAGGAAGATTATTTCACAATTCAAGAACATGTTCAACATCCTTCTGCTGGTCGCTTCATTCCTCTCGTTTCTAAGCGGCTTCACCTCCAATGATCCAACCTCAGTTCAGATGGGTCTTGCAATATTTTTCGTAGTTGTTTTAAACACAATCTTCAGCCTTTTTCAAGAGTATAGGGCCGAGAAGGCTGTGCAGGTGATAAGAAGCCTAATCCCCACCAAGACGAAGGCCATCAGAGACGGTCAAATGAGGGAAATT
>Ga0116138_1001368_pt1 | contig 13534 bp, 14 predicted proteins | sample June2015DPH_20_1_2_FD_88971 | JGI IMG/M metagenome (GOLD analysis project Ga0116138, IMG submission 88971) | Peatland microbial communities from SPRUCE experiment site at the Marcell Experimental Forest, Minnesota, USA - June2015DPH_20_150 | ecosystem: Environmental > Terrestrial > Soil >... | reverse complement strand
CGAGATAGCGATAAGCTCCTGCTTTTCCTGGTCATTGATTCCTGAGCCGGAGAGGACTTTTCCGTGGGTGATATTGTCGAAGCCGATGACTTCGAGGGTGCCGGATTCGTTGCTAAGGCGGAGCGCCTTGAGCGAGGTATTTCCGATATCGATGGCCCAGACCGACCCGATTTTTTCCGCCATAAACTACGCCTCCTGCCCCAGCGAACTGGGACTTGTTTTCGCCTGCCAACGCAAATAGTATAACACAAAGAACTATATTATTATAGGAGCTATGAGAACTTTTTCCATATATACGCTTGGCTGTAAAGTGAATCAGTACGAATCGCAGCAGATAGCCCAGCTTCTCGAGGAGCTGGGTTTGTCGGCGGCGGTGTCGGGTGAGAAGCCCGATTTAGCCGTGATAAATACCTGTTGCGTAACAGGTACGGCGTCAGCCAAGAGCAGGCAATATATACAAAGAGCGTTAAAGGCCAATCCTGCCGGCGTAAGGGTCGTCTGCGGGTGTCTTCCGGCGATGAATAGCCGGGAAAGCCCCCCTTGCGACGGCGATAATGTTCATATCATCAGTAGCCGAGATGATTTGGCGCAAAGAATCGCCCAAATTATCATCGGCGGTAATCCCCTTATTAAAGCAAAAAACGGCTCAAAAATCAAGGATGGAATGGCTAAATTCGCCAAATATCCCAAATTGCCACAATTAACCAGTTTCAAGGGGCATACAAGGGCGTTTCTCAAGGTTCAGGATGGCTGCGATGGCCTTTGCACGTACTGTATTGTACCAAGGGTCAGGCCTGATGTTCAAAGCAAGTCGATTGACGAGGCGGTTAGTGAGGCAAGGGCCCTTGTGGCGGCTGGGCATAAGGAAATTGTGGTAACGGGAGTCAATTTGGGAGCTTACGGAAGAAGCACAACGAAGAAAGCCCAGATTGCCGATTGTCGATTGCCGATTGTCGATTTGCTAAAAGAATTGGCGGATATTGAAGGATTGGCGAGGATAAGGGTGAGTAGTTTGGAGCCGGGGGACATTAGCGAGGAATTGCTGGACGTGTTCTGTGCGCATTCGAATATTATGCCTCATATTCATTTGTCGGTGCAGTCGGGGGCGAGCGCGACGTTGAAAAGAATGTGTCGGCAATATAACGCCGATGAGTTGCGGGCGAAAATTGAATTGATTAAACGTCGATTGGACAGGCCAGCGATTACCTGTGATATTATCGTTGGTTTTCCCGGCGAGACGGCTGAAGATTTTCAAGAGACGGTGGAACTTTCAAAGTGGGCGGGGTTTTCGAAGATACACACCTTCCCATTCTCTTCGAGAATGGGGACCCCTGCTTCAAGGATGAAAAACAAGGTAGAGCCAAAGATCATAAAACAGCGGGCACAGATTTTGCGGAAAGTTGGCGATGAATTGGGCCGGAAATTTGTGGAGCAGTTTGTGGGCCAGACGTGCGAAGTGCTGATTGAAGATGCTGAGCCGACGAGTGGGAGGTGCGAGCGGTACTTCATAGTCAAAGTAGAATGTAAAAATGAAAAAGTAAAAAGTAAAAATGAAAAAGTAAAAATGAAGAATGAAATTATCCTGGTTAAAATTACGGCGGCAACTTCTGAGGGAGCGGTCGCGGAAGCGGCAAGTTCTAAATCAGCCGGAGACGAACAAGCTCTAAACTCTAAATCCGAAACAAACACAAATGTTCAAAACTAGAAATTAAAAATGGCTGTCATCCTCTCAATTCAAACAACTTCAGCAAAGAAGTAAAACGGGTGTTCCCGAAAGCAGCAAGAAAGCACACAAAATATGCGAATAGACAGTACCGGATATATTCAGGATTAGCAGTTAGAGAGTATTCAGAAGTGTATAGATCAATGGTTGGCTATCAAGGCTACCAGCAAACCTTATCTTTAGTTGAAACAAACTCAAAATTAATGACGTATAGAAATAGAGAAACCGTGGTAGCGATGGTAGTATAAGGGAAGTTATAAGAATAATTTATGCCAGGCAAGTGCTTCTTCATAAAGGACTTATACGCAAAAAAGATGAAAAAGAAGAAATAAATAGGCAAGGGGGCGATTTAAGCCGATAATATAAATGTACATCTACCTAGAGTAGAAGGTACTCGGCGGCCGGTTTCGGTTAAACGAAGTCAGGCTGCTGCTTTTTTTTAAGGGCCTATTCTTCTCTCATACCGTTTTTGAAGGTCTTTTGTTTTCCATGAATCCACGTAGAATGCTGTGACCCAAACATAGTACGAAGGTTTTCGTTGTAATATGACTACATACTGATATTTTTCAAGCCAGATATAATGCCTGATTCCCTTACGAGGGTCTGTTTCCTCGTAGAAGAAGAACTTGATTTCTTTGTGATGTGGGTTTTCCATTATGGGTTTGGCCCACGGAAGGCGTTTTGCTCGTTCATGATCAAAAAGGCGTGTTGCCTCTGTAGGATCCTCACGTTCCACTACATGCCAGAAACCATTTACTTTGCCTTGGCTACGTTCGTCAATTACGCCATTGAATGTGACATTTTGTCCAAGATGGATAGCTCTTCTTTCAATAAAATCCCGACGGAAGACCGCATAAAGTCGTTCCATTATTTCCTCATAAGTACCATCGAGATTCAGCAATGGCGGAAGGAAATCAGGATTATCAGGCATTGCCCGGGCTCCGTGGTTTGAAAATGAAAAGGTTGAATTTTTTCTCCCATGGCGGAGATGTGTGATGCAGGTCAGTCCTTGAAAGCTGTTTTATCAGTTCTACAATTTGAACCTTTCCGGCATTGTTCTTGAGAATGTCGGTTCTGTTTTCGTAAGCAATCGCGCCTGTCAAGAAATCGGCAAGTTGAATCAGTTGCGACTCATGAGACCGAACGAGTTGCATATTTTGTATGACGTTGCTTGTCCGGTTTCGTAGTTTGGTTTCCAATACGTCACGGAGGATCGCTAGTCGTCTGCTTCCTCGCGTGTCTTTTATATCCAGATAGATGTTGAATAGGCTTTCTTCTTGGTCAACTATGTTCAAGAGCAATTGGTAATACATTTTGTAGTAAAAAGAATCGTGACTACCTTGATTGAAGTAATTGTGATCGAGGACTCCCTCTTTTCCGGCGACGACAAGACATCTGAAATTTAAGTTATCGTTGTCGAAAAAGTAACGCACTAAAGCTTCATAGAATGGCAGACGGCCCTGTGGTGAAATCTTACTCCACTTCAATTCGCCATTGGCATTGTGCTGGTTTTTAAGGCCTCTTATTTGGCTGGCGATATCTTGGATTCGTTTTTTCGGACACCATAAGGCTCCGAGAAGCATGATAGGAATATGGTCATGCTCCAAGTGGCAGCTTTCGTCGCAGTATATGTTATATATTTGGCACATATCTTGTCTCCTGAATGAAATGATAGGATATTATCATATTTGCAGGAAAAGTTAAGAGGTTTAAGTTGAGACACAAAACCCCACCATCAGCGGCGCAAGCAAAGACCTCTACCGCGAACGTCAAGCAAAGGTCACAAAACGTTCCTTATATAACTTCTTTAAATAGAAACAGCCTATTCTTAACTATTTTGATCTTGGGGGACCTTGTTGCACAATTCGTAGGATTATGAGCAATCCTACGAATGCGATCAAGGAATTTAGAATATCCATGACAACATTCGCCTCTGTGCGAAAAACGAGTTATACCACAGATAGTAAAGGCAGGTGAAATAATACCATATAGTGTAACACCCGCGAAATTAGTATCCACAGATTAACGATATTTCGAGAATGTGTAAAGGGCAAACTAACGATTTTTCATCGTTTTTTTTGCGCGCTTTTCATATCTCTTTATTATTTCACAATCTATGGCGCGAAATATTTTTTAAGTTCTACCACAAATACACATAGAAACATCGGATTTGAGATTGCCGCAGCCTATCTTTGGCGGATAAGGAGTCCCATCACGGGTTAAAGTTCAAACATGCATACTCTCCAAAAAACTTCCTCGCGGCTTCATCGTATGTCAAAGCGGCGTCGAGTTCGGAGGTGAATGAGCCGAGGAAGATTCGTTTGCCAGCGACGGAGATTCGAGCACGCCAAAGGCCCGTGGCTTTGACGAAGTCAACGCCTTTGAAACGGGAGGTGGTTTTGGTGATTGATTTGCGGGCGTTTTGCTGGTTGGTGGAATCGGTGGCGAAGCGGAGATTTGAGCGGCGGTTGTCGAGGCCATTGTGGTTGATGTGGTCAACGAGGAGGTCGTCGGGGGGATTGGCAACCTGGCGGTGCATCCAGATTACGCGGGGTTTGAGGAGCGGGCCGCGAGAGACGGTGCAGAAGGCGTAGAATGTCCGGGATGAGCGATTGAGCCGCCATTTGAATCGGCAAAGTCCGTCGTAGTCGGCGGGGTCAACGATGGCGAAGCGGAATTTTTTGATGTGGATGAAGCAGGCGGAATGGCCGAAGCGGAGGCGGTAAAAAGTGAGAACAATCCAGAGGCACAGCCGAGAGAACCAATCTGGAACTGTTACTGTAAATTTAGCAGACATAATTATTTCCTCCCTTTTGCCACTAAGGCACTAAGTTTTTATGACCCCCGGATAAATCCGGGGGCTAAACAGGGACCTAAAGGTCCCTCTATAATTGGCGCGAACTTGCGCGCTTTTGACGAAAAATCCGAAAAAGAGCACAGGCGCAAAAGTGCATAAGTGCTTATGTAATAAGGAATAGAAAAAATTTCAGAATTTCCGGATTTGCCAAAAAACACTTGCGCGAAATCGGCGAACAAATGTATCATACAACTGTTTTATACGACTTTTTTAGTCCTGTTTTATGTCCTTATTTTGCAAAAGGTTACAGCAAAAGGTCTGCGTAAAAAACGCGCAAAAAACAGGGTAAAAATGGATTAGACGCTGATTAACGCAGATTTACGCTGTTTTTTATTGATTCACAGAAGGGCAAGCAGGAAGAATGGGACGCTGTATGTCGGGATGACAGAGGATATAGCGAAGCGGGTAGTAAGGCATAAAGATGGTAAGGGGAGCAAATTCGTAAAAAAGTATAATATTGGGCGGTTAGTTTACTTTGAAATAGCAAAGGATTATCGCGAGGCACGCAGCAGGGAACGACAATTGAAATGGTGGGAGCGAAAGTGGAAACTGGCGCTTATAGAACAGATGAATCCGGAATGGAAAGATTTAAGTAAAGAAATCCTGGACCCCAGATCGTAGTCTGGGGCCTTCGCTGCGCTACGGGAGGACAGGCGGGCGGATGAGGAAGTGTTTATGGCTGAGCCCAGAGGCAGACGGTGCCGAGAAACTGGTGATCGTGAATGACGGGTTCGGAGACAACCATGTAGCCGTCGCAAGAGACGAATTTTGCCTTTGTAGGGGGCACCAGTTTGAACTCCTTGTTCCTGACGTCATCGCGATGGTAGGAGGAGAAGAGTTTGCCGTTGCAATCGTAGATGCCGGCGAAGGCGATATTGTTTTGAGTTTTGAGGGAATCGAGAATTCCATTCGCGTCTTTGGCGTCCTCGAAAGACAGTGCGCATTTGACGTTTGAGGAAATCAGTTTTGCCTGTGTGGAGGTAAAATACAGAAGGTTGTATTTGCTGTTTTTGTGCTGTGAGTTGATAAATGACAGGGAAGCGAAGAGCAGGCCCATAGACATACCTGCCGCAAAGATGATTATAATGAACTTTTTCCTGGAACTATCAGCCATAAATTTCCAGCTCACCAGGCAATAATTGTTTTAAGTCCCTCTTCTCCGCTGGGGATTGCGACCCGCGTCATATATTCGGGCGAGTTGCAATGGCGCATCGTTATTTTCGGCGTTTGGCAGGCGTAACTTAATGACTGTTATAACGTTATATAAGCTTAAGGCCGGTAAAAGTGCGGGAATCCGCGTTGCGAAGGGTTAATTTTTTATCTGGCGTGGATGCCGGCGGGGGCGGTGGCGCAGCAACTGGAATACTCTTCCATTAAGCCATCGATGAGGTCTTTTACGGAGACGAGTTTGTTCACTCTATAGACGTTTGCGCCGGCGAAGGCGAAGCCGTCTTTGAGGTCGCCGTTTTTGGCGTTGGTAAGCGCGATGGCAATGCAGTAAGGGACGTTTTTGAAATCGCAGCTTCTCAGGCATTTCCAGGGGCACTGGAAGGGTTCTTTTTGGCCTGAGGCGATCCTGTCGAGAAACTCGCAGCGTATGGCCCTGCCTGGCAGGCCGACGGGGCTGTCGATAATGATGATATCGTCTTTTGTGCAGCGGAGGAAGGCCTGCTTAAATTCATCGGAGGCGTCGCATTCGAAGGTCGCGACAAACCTTGTCGCCATTTGCACGGCACTGGCGCCCAACTGCATAAATTTATAGATGTCTTCGCCGGTGTATATGCCGCCTCCGGCGATGACAGGGATACTTTTCTGGAACTTCTGCTCGTAAGGTTTTATCGCGGAGATAACGGGGGGCACTAATTTTTCGAGGGCATGTTCGGGGTCAGCGATATCCTCTTTTCTGAAGCCGAGGTGTCCGCCGGCAAGGGGGCCTTCGACAACGACCGCGTCGGGGACATGATTGAAGTGTTTGGCCCAGGATTTGAATATAAGCTCCGCGGCCCTGTCTGAGGACACGATAGGGACAAACTTTGTGTGCAGCGAGCCCAGGGCATCGAGAGGGAGCGTTTTTGGAAGTCTTATCGGAAGCCCGGCGCCAAGAAAAAGGAGGTCAACTTTTTCATCTACGCCGCACTGGACGAGGTCGTCAAAATCCGAGAGGGCGACCATTATATTCAAGCCGATGATTCCGCTGGTTTTGGCCCTTGCCCTGGCGAGTTCTTTTCGCAGCGCCCTGTTGTTCGCTTCGTTGAAATTCGTGTGGGAATCCGGCTCGAGCTGGCCAATTCCAGCGGTGGCGATAACGCCGATGCCGCCGGCATTTGCGACGGCCGAGGCCAAACCTGACAGGGAGATACCAACTCCCATCCCACCCTGAATAATCGGAACCCTGGTTTCGAGATTTCCTATTCGCAGTGTTGGTATATTTTTTAAGCTCGTAAACAACCTCACTTAATATTCGCAGCGAAGGATCTTTCAGCATGTGAGAGCCCAACGCTTACGGGTATTATAGCTTATGGCAAATCTCCTGGCGAGCAAAAAAAATAACTGCGCAAAAAAAATGCCGGAGCGCCAAGTGTCGTTCATATATCGCAAGAAAGCCGGGCGGGATACAGCGTTTTTTCTATTGGTTGACACGAAGAACGCCGAAATGTATAGGATACAGTCCTAAATACCCATAAGCGTATAGGGATATAATATGAAGAAGTGCCCGTTTTGCGCGGAAGAGATTCAGGATGAGGCGGTGAAGTGCAAACACTGCGGCGAGTTTTTAATCGACGCGGAACTGAAAAACCTAAAGAAGGGCGGCAACATCAAATGGTATCATAAGACGTCGTTTGTCGTTATCTCAATATTGTGTTTCGGGCCGCTTGCGCTGCCTTTGGTGTTGTATAATCCGCAATACAGCGTTGCCAGCAAGGTAATCTGGACGATTATCATTATTGTGGTCACAGTGCTGCTTTGCGTAGGGTCCATTGAGATGTACGGACAGCTTTTGAAGAGCATTGAGCAGATGGGGCTGTAGGGATTGCCGCCCCCTTGACTTTGCTCGCGGCAGGCTGCCGACTGGAGTTATCCGCGTTTTCTGACGGCTATTGTGAAAATAGGTCTGTTTTCTTTGAGGTATTTGCGTTCGAAGTTTGAGCCGACCCATTCGCCGATTTGAGCGCCGGCGTTGGGGAGAAAATCGATTTGCTCAAGCCGGTCTGCTTTCGATACAAACACAGATTTTATCTGCTCGAAGTATTCCCCAAAGTCGGTGGCGACGCGGATTTCGCCGGCAGGTTTGAGGCAGCGGATGAGCTGATCGGTATTGGCGTCGTTGATGAAGCGTCTTTTTTTGTGGCGTTTTTTGGGCCAAGGGTCGGGGAAGTAAAAGTGGAAGCAATCGACGGAGGAATCGGGGACACATTCGGCGATATAGCGGACGGCATCGGTGCGGATTATACGGACGTTAGTCAGATTCCATCTGCCAAGTCGGTCAACTGCGAAACGGTAATATTTGCCTGCCCATTCAATCCCGATAAAATCGGCGTCGGGCCGGCATCTTGCCTGGTTTACCAAAAACGTCCCCTTGCCTGAGCCAATCTCGATGTGGATGGGGGCTAAACGTCCGAAAATATCACCAAAATTAACCCTGACAGGCGGGTTTTGGTGCTCAAGGACGAATTTAGGATAGTGATTTAATTGTCTTGACATTTTGATAACCAATCAGTATAAGTCCATTTTTTGTAACATTTTGGCTGATAATGGACTTTATTATAAGGGACTGGCGGGGTTTTGCCAAACCTCAGTATTGGGCGGAGTAAAAGCGGCAAAATAAGGGCTTAAAGTCGATGTCGAGGGTAAACGATATTTATGACGGCTGGGTTGTGAGAGAGGACAAAATTTTATCGGGTAATTTTTTGCACCAGGAACGGCTTTGGGACGTAATTATATTAAGGGCCTAAGGCCAAGAGTAAAGCTCAAAGAGAGCGGCATCTTAGAGAGAAGGTTGCCAAAATGATACGGCAATTAATGAAAATTCGTCGCAAGCAGGTCTTGATAGACATCAATACGCAGAGGGACTTTTTCCTGGATGCCGGAATGGCGCGTGTTGGTAATCGCAGAAGGGTTCTAAGCCACATCAGAAGGGTAATAGCTTTTGCCCGCGCCAGGAAAATTCCGGTCGTATCGATATGCGAGGTTCGTCCTGAGAACAACGGCGGGTTCTGCATAGATGGGACGGAAGGGATGGAGAAAATCAACTACACGCTTTTGAACAACCGGGCGAGCTTCGCAGCGGACAACAACACGGACTTGCCGGTGGATTTGCTGAGGAAGTATCGACAGATTATTCTGCACAAGCGGTGCTTAGACCCGTTTGATGAGCCGAGGATAGACCGACTGCTGAGCGAAATCCGCGCAAATGAATTTGTGCTGATAGGCGCCTGTGCGGAAGGAGCTATTGAAGCGACGGCACTGGGATTGTTGCAGCGAGGCAAGCGGGTTACGGTCGTGGCCGATGCGGTCGGGGCACAGGACAAACAAAAGGCAAGGCACGCATTTCGCAAGATAGCGGCCAAAGGCGCCCGGCTTATCGATACGAGGAAGCTGGCGGGCATATCACATCTCAAATCGGTCGGCACTTTCCGCGACGACATTATGCAGGACAACCCCGACGCAGTTACCGCGGACCTGCTGGTTGAGTAATACACCCCTTCAACAAGCTCAGGGCAGGCAAGACACCGGACTCAAGACCTCATACATCAGCTAAACGCCCAAATTGTCTTGCAAAAACATCCCTTAATGCGTATAAAGACACCGTCAGGGCTCGTAGCTCAGCGGTAGAGCAGTGGACTCATAATCCATTGGTCGAAGGTTCGATCCCTTCCGGGCCCAGTCAATTTCCGCATTTCGTCGTTCGTATCTCGTATTTCGCCGACATTGATAAAAAAGGTTGCAAATGAGGGCGGGAAGAATATACTCACGCATTATAAGGTATATTTTGGGGAATGGCTATGTCGGAAAGGAATCCTAAAGTAGTCGTTGTCGGCAGTGTATACGTTGACCTCGCGATAAAATGCACAGAGACGCCGACAGCAGGCCAGACAACAGCAGGCACGGCGCTATCGTTGACGGCGACGGGACCGGGAGTCAATCAGGCCATCGAGGCAGCGCTCTGCGGCTGCGAGGTGCATTTAGTCAGCAAAATCAGCAACTGCCCGCTGGGCGCGACGATAAAAGCCATATTAGAACAATACGATGTAAACACTAAATACGTCTTCACCGCGCAGGCGAAAAACACGGGCGTCATCCTGACGCTGGTGGATACCAAAGGCGAAAACGCCTGTGTTCAATACGACGGGGCAAACAGCGCGCTTGTGCCGGCGGACATCGAACTGGCGGAGCGTGCGATAGCCGAAGCGGACGTATGCCTGATTCACGCACGGCTGCCCAAAGAGGCGGTGGTCAAAGCAATCACAATCGCCAAGCTGCACGGCAAAAAGGTCATTCTTGACCCGGCAGGCGTACTGGGACCTTCAAGCCCGGGAGTTGAAACGTCGCTGCCCGCAGAATACTTTTCGGTCGATGTGATGATACCGAACCTTTACGAGGCGTCGCTGATTAGCGAGCACTCCAGCGCGAATATCCGCACCGCCAAAATGGTCGGCTCAGACCTTGTCGCCCGAGGCGCGGCTGCCGCGGTGATAACAATGGGCAGACGCGGCTGTATGGTCGTTGACAGAGACAACGCCGACCATATACCGGCTTATCCAATCGACCTGGTTGACCACACCGGCACGGGAGACGCATTCGCAGGGGCACTGGCGGCGTCGCTGGCGGTAGGCGACGATTTGCGGAAGGCCGTCAGATTCGCATCGGCGGCGGGTGCGCTTGCCTGCACCAAATTTGGGTCGGTTGACGCAATGCCCACAAAGGCCGAGATAATCGAACTGATGCAAAAGCAGGAGCCGGAGTAATCCGGCGGTTGTCCGCGTTTTCCCCGCAAAAATCAAAGATGCCGCCTGACCAAAATCACAAAACGGGCTTAATATCGGCTAAACCCTGAATAGAAAAGGGCTGTGTTGTGTGAACACAGCCCTCTGTTTTATAAAACAGATTGTCGCCTTTTCGAACTTTTTACGCTCTGCGTTTTCTCAACAGAGCCAAAGCGCCGAGACCGAGAATTCCAATCGTTGCCGGCTCGGGAACAGCATAGTCCTGACCATCAACTGAACTGGTTGCGAACACAAATGCGTGTGGGCCAGTACCATCCAACTCTGCAAGCCAGCTATTGGCTAAAGCAGGCAGTGCGATTGCACCAGAGAAACCTGCACCACTGGTAACATCCCAGACGGGGTCGGTTTCGTAAACAATCTCCCATATACAGGCGCCGAAAGCTTGTGCCATTGGGTTACCTGCACCTGCGCCGGTTGTCCAGGCGGGGTCAAAATGTCTGCCCCAAAGCTCACTAATGGCGTTGGCTTTAGCAATTCCCATAGGCGTGCCGAACTGAGCCGGCATAGGCGCTTCGTCCAGGGTGAGAACATTCTGCCAGCCAGCAATTGGCGATTGAGGCAATTCTATACAGAAGCCCCAATTAGGAACCAGTGTGCCCAAACCGGTGCCACCTGCGTTGGTCCACGAATAGACGCCCGTGTAGAAGGTTCCACCACTTTCACCACCAAGGGCGGGACTCCAGAGTTGGCCTGTGGAAGAAAGACCATTATTGTGACCCTCGAGGTCCACAGTACCAACAAGTTCTGCACTTGCCGTTGAAACCAGTGCAACACCAACCAAAATAATTAATATTAACTTTTTCATTCTCTACTCCTCCAAAAATTCACATTAGATGTCATTTAACAAAGAGTTCGAGCAGATGGGGGAAAAAAAGAGAATTCAAAAGACCTACGGCCGGTATAGCCGTAGCTGACATGTCCCTACTCTTTCCTTCTTCTTCATCACTCTCACTCTTCCTTCTTCTTCTTGCCGCCGGCTGGCCTGGTGTGGCTCTACGCAACCGACAGTTACTATCAGTCTATATACGGATACCTATAATGTCAAGCAGAAAATCGGAATTCTAAGCATTTTTTTTTAGGGATCAGGCAAAAAGATGGTGAATATCAGGTAAACCCTTATTTTGGGCTGTAAAGGCCAATATAAGCTTAAATATAAATAGTATTAGTAAATCTGAACAGGCCTCTCCAGGCCCGGAAATCCGGTTTTTTGATAATTTTTCCGACTTTCCCAAACGCCTGTTTTAGCTCAAAAATGCGGCAAAATTCGCCATAAAATTTGATTTCAACGCCTAAATAGAAAAGGGCTGTGTTTTTTGAACACAGCCCTTTTTTTTGTAACTGCAGTTAAAGTTTTGTTTTTACGTTTATGCTCTGCGTTTTCTTAACAGACTCAAGGTGCCGATGCCAAGCAATCCAATCGTCGCCGGCTCGGGAACAACCCATGCGATGTCGTCCAACGTGGTGACGGCATAATACGTACTGGGTGAAACGAATGTCACCTTGGCGATATCCGCTGCGTCGCTCTTGACACCCCAGTATCCTTCCGTATTGTCCGTGTTCGTCCAAACGTTCACCTGTGGGTTCACCGTGGCAAGCAGGTTGCCTGCGGAGTCGTACAAATTCACCGTTAAAGTGTTTTGGGCCGGCAAACTGTCCGCGATGAAGCTACCGATTTCCATCACCGGATTGGTAAAATAGACGATGGTTAGGGCAGTATCGGGGTTGTCATTGTAGACCTTGTTGTACAACATATTGCCGGTAGGCTTTCCATCCACATAACCCTGGATCCAATTCCCATACGCTGAACCGTTAGCTTGCAGGATGGCCACCTCTCCTTCACTGGAGAATCTGACGCCCTTGCTTGCGAGGTAGAAATCCCCAACAGGAGACGTGCTACCCGGTGTAAACTCTTCAAATGTAATCACATCACTGGTGGTTCCCATAAACGCACTGTACGCGGTTTGCAGATCACCGATAGTCGCATACCCTGCACTGCCGTCGAATGTGCCGACAATCGATGCCCCTGCCGTCCCGCTGATGGCCAACATCAGGCCTGCTACTGCAAAAATTGTAATTAAGTTCTTCACTCTCTACTCCTCCAAAAATGTTAATAAAAATAGATTTGAGGCAGTGAGGGCTGATCTGACGTAGCGGGAAATAAAAAGGGGATACTCATTCTGACTATGAGTACAAAACCAGCTATCTCTTTCCTACTTCTCATCACTCTCTCTCTTCGCCCTTCTTCCTCTTGCCACCGGCTGGCCTGGTGGGGCTCTACGCAGCCGACAGCTAACATTATCTTATCCGCGGAGACCTATAATGTCAAGCGCAAAATCGAAATTTCAGTAAAAAACTCTTGTGAATTAGGCAAAAAGATAGTGACTATCAGGTAAGCCCTGATTCTGGACTGAAAATAGTATACAATCTACAGGTGGTATACAAGCTACAGACGGTAAGGATGGTATTAGTAAATCTGAACAGGCCTCTCCAGGCCCGGAAATTCTGTTTTTTGATAATTTTTCCGACTTTCCCGAACGCCTGTTTTAGCTCAAAAATGCGGTAGATTCCTTCATAAAATTTAATTTCAACGCATGAATAGAAAAAGGGCTGTGTTGTTTGAACACAGCCCTTTGATTTGTAAAACAAATTGTCTTTTCAAGCTTTTTATGCTCTGCGTTTTCTCAACAGACTCAAAACGCCGAGGCCAAGCAATCCAATCGTCGCCGGCTCGGGTACCTGAACCAGGTAGTCCTGACCACCATCCGTGCTGGTTGCGACCAGATTGTTTGCGAAATACCTTGCGTCACCGTTCAACTGGCTAAGCCAAAGATTGGCTGTAGCCGCTTGTTCGATGCCTGTAGCAGAGAAACCTGTACCACTGGTAACATCCCAGATGGGGTCGGTTTCGTAAATAATCTCCCATATAGCGGCGCCGAAGGCCTCCGCCAT
>Ga0116138_1001365_pt1 | contig 13546 bp, 29 predicted proteins | sample June2015DPH_20_1_2_FD_88971 | JGI IMG/M metagenome (GOLD analysis project Ga0116138, IMG submission 88971) | Peatland microbial communities from SPRUCE experiment site at the Marcell Experimental Forest, Minnesota, USA - June2015DPH_20_150 | ecosystem: Environmental > Terrestrial > Soil >... | reverse complement strand
GTGGGAGTAGCTCAGTTGGTAGAGCGTCGGTCTGTGGCACCGAATGTCGTGGGTTCAAATCCCATCTCCCACCCCACTTCCTAACAAGTGGCTAAATTTTAAGGGGTTGGGCAATCCAGCCGAAATTTTCTACATCGGGAAATTCCTCAAAACTCAGTATTAGGGAAAAGAGGAAAATCCGATGGCTAAATTCACCTTATACAAACACATCAAGATTAACGGCGCATGGCGCTACTTCCGTGCCGCCGTTGGCAGCAACAACAAACTCAAGCCCCATCTGGTCCTTATTGACGGAGCCGAGCAAACGCACGAGGGCGGCTCCTATTGCGTCCGCAACGGCGGCAAGTGGATTGACGTGGGAAACGACCCTGCCGAGGCGCTGCGCCGCCGCTCCAAGCTGATGGAAGCAGGCTGCGAGCCCGTTCCGGCCACCCCGATTGCTGGCAAGACTCCGCTCAAGGATGCCGCCGAGAAATATTTCGCTAACTGTGAAGCTCGGGGCTTGGACGCTGATACGCTCCGAACGTACCATTCAGGAATTGACCCGTTCGTGACGCAATGCAAGAAAGCATTTGTCGAGGACGTGACGAAGCAGGACATGATCGACTTCATGGGCTGGCTGCGGAAGCAGCCGGTGCCCATGCGCCTGCATGGCAATCCCGAGCGCACCCTCGCCAACAGGATCGGGTATGTCGCCATCTTCTTGAAGGAATTCGGCGTCGAGAAACTGCTCAAAAAGAACGAACGCCCCAAGTACCACGAGAAGAAAATCGTCGCCCACCCAGACGACGAACTGGATGTGCTGTATGGCTCTGCCGACGCCGAAGAGACTTTCTTGCTCGACTTCTTCATAGGGTCTATGGCACGTGATTGCGAAGCTTACGGTTCGAGATATTCCGACCTGACTGGCACCACGCTCACGCTCTATGGCAAGCAGCATAAGACCAGATGCGTGCCGATCAGTCCCCGCCTCGCCGAGGCAATCAACGCCCGCAGGCAGCACAGCAAGTCCGAACTGCTTTTCCCCAACGGCAACGGGAAGCCCAATCAGCATTTGCTCCGTGACCTGCAATCCCTCGCCGAGAGGGCCGGGGCGAAGTTCCATACCGAGCTTCATAAGCTCCGCAAGACTGGAGCCTCTCGCCGCTACTTGGCTGGCGTCCCGTTGCCGACGCTCATGCTGGAACTGGGGCACAATTCGCTGGCGACCACGCAGCGGTATCTCGCTGACGTGCGACGAGAGGATGAGACAAAGAAAGCCGTGGCGGATGCGGACTTCATTCCCAAACCGCAGGTCGTCAAGACGGGCACTGCGGGCGACGATTGATTCGAGCATCCTCTTCGTCTATTGACAGCTAACTTTGTTGCCTCTGCCTACGTGGGTCTACGGGATTGGGTGCTTTGACCACCTGAAGATTTTTGCCTCTGTGTTCTTCTTTTGCCAATAATTCGTTTCTGCGCTCTTCTGCGTCCGCCACATACTCCAATGCGGGTGAAATCGGATTGACCTTTCCGTCTTTAGAAATTTCCGCTACGCACCAGAGGGTCATTTTTCCTGCACTTTGACGACGGCGTATCCCTTGTCGAGGCGAATGGCAGCAACTTGCTCTTCCGGCCCGGTGCCGCCTTGAGTGAACTTCATAATCTTGACATACTCACCGTCTTGCTGCATCGAGTCGCCTTCGTACTCCCCACAGACACGATTGTGCCCCGCCGCTTTCAATTGAAACTTTGCCGGCTCTGCACAAGAATCTGTAAAAGTGCTCAATTGGCGCGGGTTTTTGAAAACCGGCGGCTTTGGAGTTTAGAGGATGGGTTTCGACCCTGGGCCATGGGCATGGCGACTTGATCGAAGGCTGTGGTGACCGATCGAGACCCTCTTGAGCCGTTCCTCTATCTTGAGAGGTTACGGTAAAAGCCCTGGCAGGCAGATGTGAGGCTCTGATTGGATGGGGGATGTTCACGGATGCGAGTTCTATCCTGAGGATCTGCAGACTTCCTCGATCCGTTCGGACAAACAAGCTCGCGGTTTAGGGAGGGTGCTTTGTACCGAGCGAGCTCACCGTGAGCCAACCTTTTAGGGAATTGGGCAACAGAAAGAAATCGCAGCAAATTTGGGTATAAAAAGTATCAGAAAAGGCTTGAAAACATTGCCGATAACGCAGGTGGACAATGTACAGTGGCATGGGTGGCCCCACCAACCAGCCGGACAAAAACCCAACAAAAACGCACGTCTTTACAGATTCTTGCTCAGAGCCGACAAAAGTTTAGATTCACGCCCGCCTAAATGGGCGACGGACGGCAGTAACATTCACACCGCCGATTTTGGCAACCTGCGTTTCTGGGCGTGGGTTGATGATGTGAAGCAAGCCACCTAAATAAAGACGAAAGTCAAGAGAAGACCATTGGGGCAGGTTCAGCAGGCTTTGGCGACGGCATCCAGAATTTTTTGAAGGTACGGATCAACCTCGCCATCCGCACGCGGCGAGAGTGCCAAATCCTCACGCAGGATGAATCCGATCTGCGTCAGCCTGTTTCCGTTTGTTGTGTGGATTCCGTCCGATGCGTACGCGGGAAGGCGGAAGTTTTTTGCCGTCCGCAACTCGTCAACGATTGCAGCGATCCGGCGTGGCGAGAGTGCGATGATCGCATGATCCACCCGGCGGCTTTTGGGAATTTTGCAAAGCTGCATCACGCATTCCGTTGTGTAAAGACGCCAAGGTTCGTGATGGTTGCGACCAAAACTTTCCATCTGTTTCGTCCAGAATCGCCAGCATCTTTCCGTTTCGTACATCGCGTCTGGACTGTTGCAATCCTCGCAGCAAATTCTGCGAAGCACGGACCACATTGAACCAGCACGGGATTTAGAACACGACACATCGTATTCCGCGTCCAAAGCGTATGCCGTCAAAAGTGCATTCCACTCTTCACCGCGACGGATCGATTTTTGAAGCGAAGACAAGAGGTCCCAGATAGAAGCGTCCATAAAATCCCCTGGCTGTCTAATACTGCAACTTCGGCATTTCGTTGTGCTCCCGCCCGTCCAGGAGTCGGCTCAGCTTTCGTCCCCGTCCTGCGACATGCGAAAACCAAAACGGAATGTTTTTCTGTGCGCAAACATCGCGCACTTCGCGCGCCCAGTCTGGATTCCCGGGCCGCGGGTCCACTACTCCGCATCCCGTTTCGCCGGACGCAACGCACCACCCGATGCCGTCAAGCTGATTCTCAAGCTCGGGCATCAGGCTTTCCAGCATCCCCAAGCTATCCGCATAGCGGAGCACGCAAGGAATCTTGCGCAGGTCGTCAAGCCTGTAAAAATACCGCTTGAGTTCAACGGACGCTCCGAACCACACATTTGGATAACCTTGTCCCCAATCGCCGGGCAGATGATCCGCGATGCGGTGGGTGCGTTTTGTTTGGATTTGGTAAATTACTTTCGGCGTGTTTTTGATGATTTGCCAAGCTTCGTTCCGCCACTCATCCGCTTCAGGAAGGAAGAAATCACTATAGCCGCAAACGAAGCAACTCAAGTTTTTTCCCGCCGCTTCTGCTTGTTTTTGCAGCCGATAAGGCTTTCGCCAGGTGCTTGTCGCCCGGCGGATATTCGTTGGGTCGTGGATCGCCTGCTGGCCGAAGTTCTTGAAGCGCTCGCCTTGCGTGAGGAACATCAGGCAATTCTTGCAGGCGGCGCTGCATTTTTTGCAGCCCAGCCACGGATTCCAATTTGCATCGTGAGGTTCGTTGCTCATGCCCGGAACACGACTTCCCGAACCCTTCCGTCCTTGACGGTCAGCGTCACGGCGCATTGGTCGTTCGCTTCGAACACCGAGCCATCGCCCATTACATAAATCACGTTGACAACATCGGACTGCAAATCGCCGAACGCGGTTTGGTCGCCATTCCTAGCGGCGACGGCCATTTTTTCTGCGTTGGTCATAGCTTCTCCTTGGCGGGCTTCCGTCCGCGCGGCCGCAGGACGCCGCATCTCTCTTAATACTGTGATTCAAGGAATTTCGGCGGCGGGCTTCAATGAAAATTTAAGGCACTCGTGATCTGTTGGAAATATGGATCGATGATGTCCGCTTTCGGTTTCAACGCGGCGTTTTCCGTAAAAATAAATTCGGCCTCGGTTTTCTTCGGCCCGGAACAGTGGATTCCGTCATACACATACGGCGGCAGCACAAGCGGACGGGGATTTTCACGCCACTCGGAAATGATCTCCTGCATCCTTTCTTTGTTGATGGCAATCACCGCGTGATCCGTGATCCGGGACTTCGGACTTCGGCACAAATAAAGAACCGCCGTGACCGTGAAAAGGCGGTGCGGTTCGGATCTGGCACGCATGAGGCTTTCAACCTGCTTCTGCCAGAACCGCCACTGGACTTCCACAAACTCCCCGGCGTCTGGATTCGCCAAGCTAATGTCCTCCGCGGCGATGCGGCGTAAAATCGACCACATTGCACCTCCCCTTGAACGTGTCCAAGGCTTCGCGTATTCCGCGTCAAGCTGGAACGCGGCGTCCAGTGCGTTGGATTCTAGTCCTCGCCTGCAAGATTTTTGCAGCAAAGAAAACAAGGTGTAAACAGAGCAGTCCATAAAATCCTCCTGCGGATTAATACTGCTTTTTCTAGTGGGATGAATTATTCCGCCGCTGGCTTCCTGCCGCGCGGTCGCTGGACGCCGTACTTCACAGCAATCTGCGCGACCCTAGTGGTGGACAGCCCGTACGTCACCGCGATGGTTCGGTAATTTTTGCCGGGGTGATTTAGGATCTCGTCCACGACTTGCATTTCAAATTGCGTTTGAAGCGCCCTGACTTGGTCCCTGGTAATCATTGGATTACCTCCAGCGGATTTTCAGCCATCCACACGCCGCCGTTTGGTGGCGGCGGGAACTCGTGATAAATCTGCCCGAGCGCATCGATACCCTGACCGCTGCGCGTCGCGGTGACCTGCTTGAAGTAAAACGGAATCCCTTGGCGTCGCGCCGCGAGCATCAGACGGTAGGCCCATGAAAGGTCCATCGTGCGCCTGCCGTGCTGCTGCGGCCCGTGCCACTGGTCTTCCGGCGTCCAGCGGTACTCGGGATTGTCCCCGGACTCGCCGCCGACGATAAGCCAGCCGATGCCGTCAAGGTTTATTTTCCTGCGGATGTCTTCGAGCAACGGCTCGCAGGAAAGGAAGCGCACGGCTTCCTGGTGCATGGGGATTTTCCGCAGGTGGTCGATGCGCGCGAGCGTTGCGTTGCAGCCGACACTGGTGCCGAGCCAAACATTTTTGTAGCCTTCGCCCCAGTCTTGGGGAAGATGGTCCGCGATTCTTTCAGGTCTCTTCGTCAGGATCAAGTAGACGAGGTTAGGCGTGTCGTGGATGATCTTCCACGCCTCATCGCGCCAGCCGCGCGAATCGATGCGCCTGTCGAAGAAGTCGCCGTGGCTGCAAGTGAAGACGCGCGCGTAGGTGTTGGCTGGCAAATCGCGCTGCAAGGCGCGCGGATTTTCCTTGGTGGTTTTGGTCTGGTACGGGCCGTCCGCGGCGAAGGCGTCAAGGTGGTGCTTGCGAAGGTCGCGATAGATGAAGCAAAACTTGCATTCGTGACCGCACTTCTGGCAGCCCCACCAAGGGTTGTAGCTGTAATGCGTCCACGAAATCTTTGATCTGGCCATTTCGATTCTCCTGGACAAACGAAAGGGGGAAATTGAGGACTTCAATTCCCCCCGTTTCTTTAATACTCTAGGCTGCTGTTGCTTTTGAATTGTTGTCAGGCGTGATCACGCCGTAGTTGTCATCAAACGCACGCAACTGACGGTGCAATTCCTGAAGGTAGAGTCTGAGGCTTTCAGGCTGAATGAGGTTGCCGTATTGCTTGCTGAGGCTGACAATCTTCTCAAGGACTTCACGCTGCTGTAAAGCAAGCGTGCAGACTTCACTCAAGTCATCATCTGCTTTCTTTGCTGCGTCAGTCGCAGTCCGCAACTGATGCTTGAGTGCAGTTTCACGCCTCTTGCATTCAAGGTGCTTGTCGCTAGGCTTCTCGTCTTCAAGAAGTGCAGGCGTCGGCGTCTCTGGAAGCGGCGGTGCCACTGTGGTCGTGATCGCAGGTGTCTCTGCTGTCTTTGGCTTTTCTTTTGGCGGTTTTGGCGGTTCTGGCGGCGCTGGGGGATTCACGACATTTAACACGAATTGTGCTTTGTGGAACTCACGCAGCTTACGGCAAACGTAGTCGTAGTTTTTGCCTAACTCTTTTTCCGACCAATCCGTACCACGATGGTACTCGCCGTGTTTGCCAACCAACGGCGGATGCGACGGATGGTGGTGCTGGAAAAACTTCGTAACGGTCTCTATGTCGGTGCGGAATTTCTTGTCATTGACAATGCGGTCGGAAAAGAATTTGTCCACTGCCGTTGCCGCTTCGTCTGCGGCTTTGCAGAGTTGGTTGAACTTTTCCAAAGCTTCGACGACGGCTTTCGCCGCCGTGCTGGCTGTCTTGGCATCTTCTGCTGGTTGCCGCTTGGCGGCGTCCGCCTTTTCGGCTTCGGTGAGGTGCATTGTTTTGCAACCCTCACCGCTGGTCTTTTTCTTGGTCTTTGCTAGGCTGGATTTTTTCTCTGGTGCTGGCGTGCCATAGCTTTCGCCGCACAAGTCGCAGTTGAAGCGACCTTCAACGCCTGCGACAGGTGTTGAGGCTTCGTGCGTGCAAGGATTACCCAAATTACTCTGCCTTTGACGCCCTGGAAGCTGGCGTCGCGAGACCCCTATGAAGTCTCTTCAACTAAATACCGCCTACGGAACCATCCCCGGCAATTCGCGGCAAAAATATTTTCCTTTTGTTTTCAATGGTTTAGCGGCACGATCCGGAGACTTTCGCTTTTTCTACACGCATAGATCTGATCCCTAAACCGACTTAAGTCGGTTTGTCCCCTGGGGTGCGCCCCGCGGGGCGCTCCTTTTTCGCCGGCGCGAAACTTTGGCGGAAATTCCCCGGGCTGAGTATTAGGTGAAAGCTGCGATGATCGGCCGCAGAATTTGGGGGCAAGATGACACGAAACGAATTTTACGAAGCGATGCGTGACGGCGGTCGCTTGGTTTATGCGGGCGATCCGCACCACAGCAAGCACGAAATCCTAGTGCATCCCAGCACAGCAAAAGCCGAGTTTGTGCCGCGAGAGATTCGCCGCACGAAAAATTTCATCCTGTTTACGTCTGGGTATTACATCCGCTACGGCAACGGCACCGACGATGTGTATCTCAACCTTGAAGAAAACGGCACGTGCAAGGTGTCGCCGGTGCCGGGACGATGATGAGTAACAAACATTACTGCAAGGTGCGTGTTTACACCAACCGGCTGTGCGACCTGCCGGCGGTCGGAAAATCCACGCCGCCGGAGCCATACGCCAGTGTCCACGGTTGGCGGAGTTTGTGGATGTGCCGGGTGCATTTCGAATGGGCCGAACAGAGATTTTCCAAAACCAAGTATTAGTACCTCGACGGAGGACTTATGACCAAAGAAGAAAAACTGTTGCACAGCGTCCTAGACAAAATTGAACGCGGACGCTGGCGGTGTTAGTGGGGACAACTAGATTACAGGCGTGGTGCGACCGTCAAGCTTACGCGCGACGTATGCAACGCGATCACGGTTTGATTTGCAACGAGTTGAACTGGTGCACAGCCAGGGACGTTGAACGTATTGAGAAAGATTTGGACAAAGTGAAGCTATGACGCACTACTGCGAGTGGGACGATCATTTCTGCAGCAGCAGCGATTGCGAAGTTGTGGGTGAACTTTGCGGCAAGGTCGCGCACTTCAAGGTCGGCAACACTTGGTTTTGCGCGGATCACTATGACGAGATAGTTTCCGTCAACGGCGGATCTGATCTTGAACCGCTGGATTCACTGGAGGATTTATGACCTACGATCAACTCAAATTGGCGTACCGCCTGTGCGGCGATCCGTCGCTGACCGTGATGCAGATCATGGCCGCGACAGCCTTGGCGGAAAGCGAGGTGCCCGCCATCGACGAGATGCGCGCGAGTGGCTTGCTTAAAGAGGATGTCCTAGAGGAGATGGAGACTCTATGAACGACGACGGAACAAAAGAATTGGATTTCAACACGCCAATCTGTGCAGTATGGGGATGCGGCGATCTAGCAGTCGAACAGCGCGACCAGCCAGGCACGGAATACAAGGTTTGGTATTGCGCGAAGTGCCTGGCCGAGCACGACGCCGCCGATCCAAGCTACCGGCTCTGCTGCTGGGGATGGCCGGATGCGCCAGCGCCGCTGTGCCGCGAGCGCGCGGTCGAGACGATTTTTGTTTTCAGCAACGGGTACAGTTGCTCGGGGCCGCTGAACGAAGAAAGCCAGAAGGCCTGGGACGCCCGCGGCACGTACAGGATTCCGCTGTGCCCCGAGCATTTCAAGGAATGGGAAGAGTACGAGGACGAGGTATGAGCGAACATTATTGCGAAGTACGGTTGCGAAATTCCAAGCGGCCGGGTGAAGACTGCGAAAAGCCCGCGGCATACATCCTGCCGCACCCGCGGAACAAGGACGGCGATCCGCCGCAATATTATTGGCTGTGCACCGCGCATTTTGACGAACTCCAGCGAGCGTGGAAAGATGCGGACGAAATGTTGGTGGATCGTGTGAACCGTTGCCCGTTGCGTGGCCGAACAACGGACCGGCCCGAAGGCCCGTGTTTGGGGGTTGAGTGATGGACACACAAGAGCGGTTTCTGGTTGTGATCGTTGACGAGTCCGCTGGCGTCGCAGGGACGTTCCAGGTGGTGGCGAAACTGGACCACGAGCGTCCCGATGCCATGCGGGATAAGTTGACCCGGGCGTTTACGGTGGTGGTAGCCTCGCTGGCTTGTTGCACTGGAGCAAGGCTGACTTGGATCGGCGTCCAACGGCTTTCATGCATTGGTGCTTTCTCATCGAAATTTTCACTCCTATTCCGCCACCAACCCTTTGCTTTTCGCGATCCGGTATAGACTCATGTGATCCATGCCGATTCGCCGCGCCAGCTTCCTCCACGGCACAGCTTTCCTGGGATCGCGATTGAGTTCGATATATTCGACAACCAGTCCCTCAAGCTCCTTCCGCTTCCTCCGTAGCTCCTCGCGGAGCCCGACGATGCGGGCGATCTTTCCTATGTCCATGTTTCTCCTTCTGCCTCCATCAGAGCCGCCACCTCGACGCCTCATAGCGGTGCTCCTCAGAGATCAAGTGCGCAGGCTGGGCTGTAGTGCCTTGCCTACATAGGAGCAGAGCATATCGGCGAAATTCTTCATTCGCGATCCGCAGGAATTTTCGAGGTGTGCCGGGTTCCCCTGCTACCAACACCATAGGTAGAGCAGAGCGCGGTGCCGAAGCACCGAAGCTCCTCAGAGATGGGGCTGGGGGAAACTCTGAGCCCCGACGTGTTTGTGCCTCCACGAATCGCCAGTTAGGCAAGAAACTCCAATTTCCAATCTATGGGTGTTGGGATGGTGCAAGCCATTCGGGGCAGGCTTCTTTATCCTCCTGCCCCACCTTTTTCAACACGGATAGAGGGGACTCAACAACCTGACGGTGAAAAAGGCAATACCAAGGATAAAGGCAATGAATCAAAACTCGAAAGCTGCGGCCTTATTGGCTCGCATCAAGCAACAGAAAGAAGAAGTAGACGCGTTGACCGTTCTCTGGGGCGAGACATTCCCACAGTTCAATGCGCCGGACACACGCCAATTCAAGGTGTGGCTCAACATCTACGATTTCGACACCGTGGTGGTGGGCATCGAAAAAACCCTCAACTGGTATAACAAGGTTGTGCAGGCTGAAGCCACAGCCGCGGCGGGCGACGAAACCGTCGCTGCCAAAGCAAAGCTGGCAAGCATCGATAGCACGCAAATCGTCAAGTATGCCTCGGGGTGCATGAAAAAGCGCAAGGCGGAACAGTCATGCGAGACCGCCTAAAGATACTCGACTGCAACCGCAAGAACATCCTCGGACTGCCGGACGGTGCGCTGAAGCTCTGGCTCACCTACTACATGAACGAGGACGACGATGACGAGTCTTGGATCAGCATTCCCGAGATCGAGGCTCAGACTGGCATGGGACGGACTTCCATTGTCAAGTGGACGGCATTCCTTCGCAAGAATAAATGGCTTAACGACACGGGCAAGACCGCGGCGGACAAGCTGCTGGCAAGAGGCCGGATGCCATCAAGCAACGCCCATCAGGTCAAGGTTTACCGTGTGGACGACCCCACCAGTTCAAAAAATGAACTGCTCACCAGTTCGGAAGTTGAACTCAAGGTTTATTCTTATGGTTCTGGTTCCGGTTCTGCTTCTAATCCTCTTCAAGTTCCCGTTGGGGTTCCCATCCAATCTGAATCTACTCAGCAGGCGAAAAGCGAGCCTGCCTTGGAAGAGATAAAGGCAACACCGAAACCAAAACCTAAAACCCAAACCCCTCGGGAGTCCGTTTCCATGCCTAATGGCATGGGCACCAAGTCGGAACCAAAAGAGGAAAAACCCAAAACCAAAAAGCCCCGCGCCTTCCCGGACGGAGTTCCTTGGCCGAAGAACTTCGACCGCCTGACCAACGCGGAGCGCACGGAGCTTATCCTTGCCCACACGCCCCCGCCCCAATGCCAAGCCATCTTGGATGATGGTAGTGACTTCTGCAGGGAGCCCAGCGCAGGCAAGCATCAGCAGCAATACAGGAATGGCAGGTATGGCGACTGGTTCGAACTTTGCGCCCACCACATGAGGCAAGCTAGGCAACGTGACTACGAACGGAGCATGGAAATAGCGGATAGGCTGGAGGATTTGTAATGCCTAGGGGAACGATAAATGAACCGGTATTCAGAGGCGAGCGCGAAACGGCGAACAGTCCACGGATATGGGTATTAAGTTGAAGGATGCAAAAAAATGGAGGCAGAGGATCTTACACAGCCATTGACGGAAGAAGGGCGGAAAGAACCAAAGGAGAACATGCGATGGGATTCAGTGAAGACACTTGCCGCCGATGCGGCAAGAAATTCGTGGACAAGTCGGAGTGGCAAGTGCCTGGAGAGCCACCGGCCTGCCCAGATTGCGAGTCGGTGCTGTGGTATTTGGAGCGTGAGCGCATGGCGAAAGAGGATGGGATGGTTCTCTGCGCATGGTGCGGGGATGCGCTCCTCCCTGAGGACCGCGAATGGGCGATCAAACACAGCGATACGGGGCAGGTCGACTACATGTGCTCTCCGCGCTGCGACACGAAGCACCGCGCTTACGTGCGCCAATGCATATGCGGCTGGTGGCACAGCAACAAGCGTTGCCCCAAGTACGGTAGTGCTGAGTTTCGCTGCGCGCCCTTGACCCCTAGTGAACTTTCGGCGCTGCGCGGAGGCAGCCATGAGTGACATGCGCTGTACGCAATGCCATAGGCCGCTTCCCGCATGGCAGCGGGCGGCAATAGAGAACAGGCTGGTCGCCGCACGCCGGGCCTTACTCGCTGCGGGAATGACCGATGCGGACATCAACCGGGCGCTACTAGGCTGGGCGGTATTTTGTTCACAGGCATGCATGGACGCCTGGCAGGCGGTGCCCCGATGACCAGGAAGAAAGCGATGCATCAAGTGATGCGCACGATGGAGGCTGTGGGTCAGGCATATCAGGTGGGCTCGGAGGAGTTCGACGATCAACAACTCAAGGCGATACAGGCTCTGTTCCGCGTACCCATGCACCTGGAGCCCATCGAAGGGGGCAACGGCGGCTCCTACCTTTATTATACGGAGAACCACGAACTCATCGGCTGGGTGCCGGAGGATTCGTCCGGTGGCTTCTACGAGGAATGCTGCTGCTCTGGCCTAACCGGAGACCCTAACGGCGTCTACTGCAAGGGCGAATGCTTTTGCGGCGCATGCGACGACCACCACGATGACGGCTGGAAGCCCGGCATGACACGCGAGCAAGCCGAAGCTTGGGAGATCGAGCGGATCAAGCAGGCGTATGCATTGTGCCATCTCGACATCAAGACGCCGTACGAAGAGCAAAATCCCGGCAAGGGCGTCGTTGACCTGATCATGGAAAGGCTTGACATGGGCGAAAGCTTGGCGACCTACATCGCCGACGCGGTCGAGACCGACCAGGTGCCGCTGGATCAACTCATCGAGGAAGTCCTAAACGGAGAGGCGGAGGGCTACGCGGAATGAGCGAGCATCGCTGCGAATTCGACATGCACCACTGCTCGTCGTCCGATTGCGACGTTTACTGGCCCTGCGACAAACCCGCCTCGCTCAAGCTGGAAGTCTCCCCAGGGCGCTGGGAGTGGCTCTGCGCGGAGCATTACGACTACCTGGTGAGTTGGAGCAGGAAGCGATGAGCGAGCACCATTGCGAGGTCAACGTCGCGCCGATGTGCACGGGGCCGGACGACCCGCGCTATCGTCCGTGCGGCAAGGTCGCCAGGTTTAGGGTTGAAAGCGACACCTGGATGTGTGCGGACCATTATGATGAGTACCAAGAGGCAATGAAGCAAGTCACCAAAAACTACTCCGGCCAGCCCATGGACGACTTGTGAATGATCACTCCTCCGAATTCAACCTGCACAACTGCTCGTTGTCCGATTGCGAGATCGAGGAGCTTTGCGGAAAACCAGCTTCCACCAGGCAGAAAGTGGACAGCGGACGCAGTTATTGGTATTGCGCGGAGCACTACGACTACATGAAAAAATATTGTAGCCCCGGTTGGCCGCAGCACAACTGAAGACGTTCCACATCTACCTTGTGCCCACCTTCCACCAAGTATGGGAAGTCGAGACCGAATCGGAGGAAGCCGTCAAGGACGCCATTGAGGAGAACTATGGTTTCGTGCCCGATGACGCCGTCCTGGTCGCCGAGCAGTGCGTCACTGGTAGTGAGGAAATCATGGACATCAAGGAAACCTGACCGACGTGCGGCAATTGCAATTTCTATGCTGGTCCAAGGGATTGTACTTGCCACCTTAAGCCGAAAGATCTTGAGATGAAATTCCTTTCCGGCACGGTGCCGCAAGAGTTCACGGCTGCGGGCGACGCAGGAGAAGACCTATCCAAGCCACGCCAAGCAGAGCTGACCGCGGTCCGGTTCAAGCTGGCTGACATCACCGATCAGTTAGGCGTCGATGAGTTAGACGTCGTTCAGGCGGTGAAAGTCGTCCGTGCCATAACGGATTGGGGTCTCAAAGAGAGCCTCGACTTTGTGAAAGGTGTTAGGGCAAGCCGGGCGGATTAGCTTTACCAGGGTCTGGCCCAGTTGTCCCATTTGCCCTAAGTGTGGCGTGATGATATGCCCCGGATGCGAATGCGACGATGACTGACTATTGCGAAATCTTGGTCACATCCATCGGTTAAGCGCGCCACGAGAAATCGTCCGCACGCAAAAAAATCAATTCAGGGAGCAATAAAAGTGGAGAATTTTGATACGACACAAGAATTCAGACCGTGCCCGGACAGCGATGGCCTAGGATACTGGAGCAATGAAAAGATTGTAGTCGGCTACGTAAGCGAAGTGAATGGACCCGACTCTGCGGAGATCCCGGAT
>Ga0116138_1001345_pt1 | contig 13674 bp, 10 predicted proteins | sample June2015DPH_20_1_2_FD_88971 | JGI IMG/M metagenome (GOLD analysis project Ga0116138, IMG submission 88971) | Peatland microbial communities from SPRUCE experiment site at the Marcell Experimental Forest, Minnesota, USA - June2015DPH_20_150 | ecosystem: Environmental > Terrestrial > Soil >... | reverse complement strand
TCATTTCGACAGTCAGTACCATACCGACTTTTGACGAAAGCTCAGCCAGTCTTTTCGACGGATAGGGAAAGAGGGTGATTGGACGAAGCAATCCGACGCGCAACCCTTTCTCACGCGCCAGCTGCATTGCCTTCTCGCAAATTCTCGCAACGAGACCGAACGCCACCAACAGTACGTCGGCATCTTCGACATCAAACTCCTCGTAGCGAACTTCGTTCTCTTCCATCAGTCGGTACTTCTCCTGAAGATGCAGGTTGACCTCCTCCATCTTCTCCGGCTGCATGAAGAGCGATGTGATGAAATTCCTTTCCCGGCCCTTCTGTTTTCCTTTTGTCGCCCACGAAGAAGTATCGGGATACGGCAGGGAGCCCTTGACGGGCATTGCAAGCTTCTCCATCATCTGCCCCAGAGCCCCATCGGTCAGAATCATCGCAGGATTCCGGTACTTCTCAGCAAGGCGGAAGCCTTCAAAAACGAAATCCGCCATTTCTTGAACGGAAGCAGGTGCGAGAACGATCAGGTGATAGTCCCCATGGCCTCCCCCTTTCACCGCCTGGAAATAATCACCCTGCGACGGTTGGATAGTTCCCAGGCCCGGCCCGCCGCGCTGCACGTTGACGACCAGGCAGGGCAACTGAGCAGATGCCATGTACGAGATACCTTCCTGCATGAGACTGATTCCCGGCCCGGACGACGAGATCATGACTCTCGCGCCGGCACCCGATGCACCAAAGACCATGTTGATCGCTGCGACTTCACTCTCGGCTTGCAGGACGACACAATCATGGTTCGGTTGTTCAGCCATCAAATATTCAATCACCTCTGATTGAGGTGTGATGGGATATCCGAAGTACGCTTGCATACCAGCCCGGAAGGCAGCTTCGGCAAGCGCCTCGTTTCCCTTCATAAGTCGGACTTCAGATTTTTCTTCGAGCGTAGGCATAACTTTTTTTGGCTTGATGTGGGATTAATCGGCGTCCGGCTTCAAACTGCGAGTCTGACTTCTGGACTGACGCCCTTGGCTGGTTTCTTTTGACGATAGACTGTGATCGCTGCATCCGGACATACGAGAGCGCAATTGACGCAGCCTGTGCAATTGTCCTGAACCAGAACAGCAAAGCGATAGCCTTTCAGATTGATCTTATCGGACAAGGCGAGACTGTCCTGAGGACAAGCGGGAATGCATAGCTCACAGCCTTTACAGATCTCTTCGGCGATGGTTACCTTACCTCGGATCATAAAGACCTGCCCCTTTCGTTATTTGAGTAGGAGACCTTTAATTACGGGCACTTAGGCCACTGATTTTGAATATTACTTGACAAGTTATGTGCCAATTTATTGGTGAATTGCAACCCTTAACCAGATAAGAATCTCCTAATTTGGGCGACAGCCCTTATCAGAAATGGGAACAATAGATAAGGCCTTTCTTGATTCCGCCAAGTTATGTTGAGGAATTCAACTACATGGTTGCATCTTCAAGGCACGTTCATTACGGCCGTGCGCGGTTCAGATCAATCGCCTCGACGCGAGTCGCAGACCGCACAGCACAGTCGGTTAAAAGGCAATTGTGCAGACAGAGCAGATTCCCCCGGCCGATGCGAAGAAATAACATTCGCTCGTCTACAAGTACCGGTGCATTGACTATGATGCTCGCGGAAGCTGATCAGGTCTCTTATCCAGCACTTGGTCTTTTCAACCCGTACTTCTCGATTTTGTTGTAGAGCGTGACCCGATCGATTTGCAGGATCTCAGCAGAACGGGAGATGTTCCAGCGATTCTGATCCAGAACAGATGCTATGTGTGCTTTTTCAACCGCTGCAATCGATCCTGAGGGAAGAACATGATTTCGCTCCGTCAACTGATATGGCAAATCCTCCGGCCGAATGGCGGGAGGTTTCCCAACAACCATGGCCCGCTCGATGGCGTTTTCCAATTCCCTCACATTGCCGGGCCAGTTGTAACGGACGATCGTATCCATCGCCTCGGGCGAGATTGAGGCAATCGGTTTGCCCATCGCTCGGGAATATTTTTGCACAAAGTAGTTCGCGAGAAGTGGAATGTCCCCTTTTCGCTCGCGCAGCGGCGGAATGAAGACGGAGAACACGTTCAGCCGGTAGTAAAGGTCTTCGCGAAACGACCCGTCGGCGACCGCCTTCTCAAGGTCCTTGTTGGTGGCACATATGACCCGAAAATCGACCCTGATGACATCGTTTCCACCCACCCGAGTGAACTGTTTTGATTCGATGACGCGCAAAAGGTCCATCTGCGTCTTCACATCGATGTTCCCCACCTCATCGAGGAACAACGTGCCCCCGTCCGCCAACTCGAGTTTTCCCTTCCTCCGGTATTGTGCACCGGTAAACGCGCCCCGTTCGTGGCCAAATAGTTCACTTTCGAGGATCCCCTCAGCCATAGCACCGCAGTTGACAGCTACAATCGGGAAGTACCGCCGAGAGCTGTTGCTGTGAATCGCCCGGGCGATCAGTTCTTTTCCTGTGCCGCTCTCGCCGCGAATCATGACAGTCGTATCAGTCTTGGCTACGGTCTGTATGAGCTCATAGACTTTCTGGATCTGTGCAGAGTCCCCGACGATATCGTCGGCACGGCTAAACTCAGAGATTTGTTCTTTGAGCTTGAGATTCTCTTTTGCAAGGCTCCGCGCCTTCAGGGCATTCGACACGAGGTGCGACAAGTAATCAGGGTCGACCGGCTTCGACACATAATCAAACGCCCCCTCTTTGAGCGCTTTGACCGCAGTGTCCACTGATCCGTGCGCGGTAATGAAGATAATCGTTGTCCCTGAGTCAATTTCTTTGATCCGCTGCTGCAATTCCATGCCATCCATGCCCGGCATCTTGATGTCGAGCAGAAGAATATCCCACTTCTGGCCTTGTAGTTGCTGCAGGGCATCCGCAGCTCCCCCGGCAGTTCCCACAGTGAATCCATCTTCTTTGAACCATTTCGAGAGCGAGTCTCTCACCGCCTGTTCATCATCAACGATGAGTATCGAAGGATTTGCGTTCATTCTACTCCTCATTCAGTGCTTATTCGACTTTCTGACCCTTGACTTCCCTGAGTTGATCCTGCAGGGAAACTGCTTCGCTCCCCTCCTGTCCCAGTCTTGGGAAACCTCATGCTGAAGGTGGTGCCTTTGCCGACCCCGGACTCGACGGAGACTACTCCTCCGTGCCGTTCCAGGATGCCGTACACTACCGACAAGCCGAGTCCCACCCCTTGTCCATCTTTTTTTGTCGTGAAGAAGGGCTCAAAAATGTGCGGAAGATCCTCCGGCGGAATGCCAACGCCTGAATCCTTCACGTGGATATTCAGATCACCATTGTTTGGATCCGGAACGACACGCACGGTGAGCTTGCCACCTCCGGGCATCGCTTCGACCGCATTCACAAAGAGAGCGACGAGAGCTTGTTGAATCTGGTTCTCATTACAGAAAAGCGAAGGTTCATCGGACGGTAGAATCGCCTCAAATTGAACCTTCGATATCTCGAAATGATGCCTCAAGATCTGTTCGGCCTTCCCCACGATTTGCCCGACCGGTATCAGCGCATACTCCGCAACTTGTTTTTTCGAGAAGACGAGCAAATTCTTGACGATGTTTCCGCACCGTGCAGTCTCATGCTGGATCAGATCGATGTCTTCGATTGTCTGCTGAACCTCCGGCGAATGCTCTTCGATCTTTCTGAGTCGACGTCCAATCAACTTTGAATACGTCAAGATCCCTTCAAGCGGATTGTTCAACTCGTGAGCAACTGTTGCGGCAAGTTTGCCGAGGGATGCCATCTTTTCGATCTGTAAGATCTGCTGATGTACCTTCTGCAATTCGGCAGTTTTGTCCCGGACGCGCCGTTCGAGCGTTGAAGACCATTCGCGATTCTCCTCTTCAGCCCGCTGGAGCGATCGTGTCATCGAATTGAACGACCGGGCAAGTTCCGCTATCTCATCTTTCCTGCGTATCGGGATTTCGTAGTCAAGGTGTCCTGACGATACCTCCTTCGTCGCCGCAACCAGATTTCTGACTGGCCGGAGGATGGTCGTTGAGACGACATACGCCGATGCACTCCCTACCACGAAGAGAAGGAAAAGCGCAACGACGATGATCTGACGTTGGGAGTTCGCCATTGCTTCATCGACCTGCCCTAGCGACATTCTGACGTCGAGAATGCCAAGAACTGTCTGTTCTGCTGGGTGCGAATGGCAGCTGGCACTCGAGCACTGATCCTCATTGTGTATGGGATTGATGAGACCTAATACTCTCTTTCCGTCCTGGCCCACATAAATTCTCGTACGGCTGGGTGGGACAGACACCGGTGGCCGTTCAGCGTTGTGGCAACCATTACAGGCTTCCCCTTTCAGATCAATAATCTTACCCAGCTCCGCCTTTTCTGTTGAAAAGGTGATTTCTCCTCGCTTGTTGTAAATCCGAATGCCGTTGATTCCTGGTTGCTTTCCCAAGTCAGTTATTATCTCGTGAACGTCCCCCTCCCGATTGAGGAGCATACTGAAGTGCGTAGAGCTTTTGATCGCATCACTGATGCGGTTGGCGCTTGTAAGCACCTGAGACATCATCTGATCGGTGTAGAAGCGCACAGAGAAATAGGAATAGATCCCGAAGAGAATCAGGAGGAGGAAAGAACCTAGAAGGAGGCGGCCTTTGAGAGTCTCAAACCATCGCATGGCTACATTTCACCGCCCCAAATATGTCAGAAACTATGCCAGAGAAGAGTGCTTAAAAATACAACAATTGAGCAAGTGCCACATTCGGGAATGCAAACTTAGGAAGCGCAAGGCGCCTCGTTGCCAAGCATAGGAAAGGACTCTTGGCCTTTTTTGCGGTTGCCCCGTTGGTTTTCGAGGGATTTGGCTACGTGTAAATATTGCGAAGGAGCTTTAGGTACTCGGTCGGACCAAGCCTCTCTGAAAGCCGCTCAATCGCCCGACCATGCTCCGTTTGACTCTGGTAGTGCTCAGATTGCGCGTTGCCGGGGTCGGTGGAAAGCAGATGTGTAAGGGCACGTTCGTCGTCCGCATAGATTCGTGCCACGTCAGCGGTTGCGAGCACGTCGGCATCATCGACGTCAGCAGGGCTGACGGAAAGTTCAAACAACCATCCTTCGTCAAGTGGCGAGGCGCAAACAGCATGAGGGTGTTCTGCGAGCATGTTATTCGTTGCGGTTACCTGTCCAGTAATCGGTGAGACCATCGGCAACGTGCCCCCCCCAAGCACGATCCAGGAGCAGGCCTTGTTGCGGGCAATCTGTGCCCCAAGCGCGGGCAACACTATTGCCATTGGAGAAACAAGCACGGACGCCATGCCAGGCTCAATCCCTAACCGCACCTTATTTTCCCCTCTACGCTTCATCCAAAGATGCTTCCGGCCGAAGAGCACTCCTACGCGGGACTCTTCCGGTTCTTTCGGCGAAGCAGCTGGCCGTACCCTATTGACCTTTGGTTGATGCTGAGTGAATCGCTGGCGAAGCGCTATGTCAAGTGGACATCGTTCGCACTCAAACTCCCTGTCGCAGAGTTGATACGAGAGAATGCCTGCTGTCATCCACACACATTTGGATTCCTCGGGGGGAATCACATGAAACAGCTTCTGTTCATCTGAGTCAATCATGAATCCTCCTACTGACGCTCATTGCAGCACACATGATCCTCGCGCCTCCTCGGCGCTCCGCGATGCCGGGATAGCAACCAGCAATGAACTGCACCCCGGCGACGTCCCTTCTTCTTGTGACCACACTCTATGTGATTGCACGGTTATCTAATGCCTGAAGAATTTATTGGCGACCTCGTTCCACTCATTGTCTTCAAGGCTCTCCATGTGCCCCACGTGCAACTGCTCGCGCGCGATCTCTTCTGCATTAGCTCCTGCACGCAGAGAGTCCTTTACAGACGCCAAGAAACGATCGATCTCCGTTTGATAGAAGCTCACTGCCGACTTGCCAATTTTGAGCTTCCCGAGCTCGCCGTCGAAATCGTCTGCATCAATAGTGCAGATCCAATTCTGGCCATAAGGAGTCACATCCAAAGATTCAAGATGTTCACCTAAGTATTTGTTGATTTTTGTAACCTGCCCACTGATGGGCGCCTCAAACGCCATGGTCCGTTTCCCTAGTCGAATCGAAAACAGGGATTGGCCCGCTTTCACTTTCATGCCAAGATTCGGATACTCGATATCATCGATCTTGCCAAGCAACTTCTTCGCAAAATCGTCGATCCCAACTTTCACGGTTCCATCTACCTCCAACGTCAACCAACAATGCCCCTCAGAGATGAACGCCCCTCCCGGAATCACGAACTCCGCGGCTGGGAAGCTACTGAGCTCCGATATGTGGCTGATGTGCACCCGGGGCTTTAGCTCTTTCTCAATCCTCTCTTGACGGCGGTACACGAATTTCTTTACCAGCTCGGTTAATTCCGCCTCCGTAAACGGCTTCTGGATATAGTCCATTACCCCATGTTTCATGCATTCCACAGCCGACTCGACCGTTGCATACCCTGTGATGACGATAACATCAATATCGGGCCGGAGATGCTTTGCCGACTTCGCCACGTCTTCTCCGCTCATCGACGGCATTTTCAAGTCCGTAAAAAGGAAATCATAATTATGTTGCTGAATCAAGCCGAGCGCTTCTACACCGGCTTCGACCGTGTCGACCGAATAGCCATCCAGAACCAAGATCTTACGAAAGCTGTCGAGAATGACCTGTTCGTCGTCCACACAAAGGATTCGGGCTTTTGGATTCTGCACTTCTGCGCGTTTGAGTGTTTTTGCCTCCCGACTGAAATCGAGTTTCAGACTCTCAGTGAGTGCTCCTTCCCGATCTTCCCTGATTTTTTTCTCGTTCCTTTTCTTGGCTACAGCGCGGATGACAAGATCTGCCAGCACAAAGACGATGACTGCAAGAATGAACAGTGCCATGAATGCTCTCCTTCCAACATGCCGATCGAGGCAGGATGGCTCGACCAGAAAACGATTCCTGCGATTGGTTTCAGTTTAATAATCTTGACTACACGGTATCAGATGATTCAGTTCGTACGCGAGGTTCGTTGGTACAATTTGATATAGCCAGCCTGACGAATATGGATCCTGCTCGAGCAACTCAGGATGAGGGAGAAGCTGCTCGTTCCGCGTGACAATCGTCCCGCTCATCGGACAAAGAATTTCATGGACCAGACCATCCTGAGACGTGACGGTGGCACACGGCGCGGCCTGTATCAGGTCTCGATTCATTTCGACGAACGTCAGCTCTTTCACTGCAGCGACGGACTTCATAAACAAGTCAGTTACTCCAACGAGCCCAATTCCATTGTTTTCGATCTTCACCCAGCTGAGTCTTCCAAGCCGGTGGAACTCCCGGGGACACGGGCGGGAAATGTCTGATGCTTTCTTCCCAAGGGATCTCGGGAATGCACCTAGGTCCATGAGCTGCTGATACCGCAAACCACGCTGAATTCCACTTTCCAGTTCATCTACGGTGAACGGCTTTGGTATGAAGTCAATTGCTCCTTCCTTGAGAGCATTGACGGCGTTCTGTAGCGTCGAGCATCCGGTTATCATGATCAAGGGAGTGGTGATGCCAGCCTTTTTCATCATATCCAAAACGTGAAAGCCGTCAAACTCCGGGAGCATGACATCGCACAAGACAAGCCGATAGACTTCCTTTCGCAGTCTCTCCAACCCCGATGCAGCGTCGCCAACGGCTTCTATGCTGAAACCCCCGGCCTCACAGACGCGACACACTCCTTCCCTTACGACCTGTTCGTCATCGATGACAAGAATGTCAACTGCTTTGCTCACGGCATCGATCCTTTTTCATTGAATGTATGATCTTTGGGACATTACGCCTGAGCAGGTTGGCGCTTCAAAGGGAGTCGGATTGTGAATGTCGTTCCAACGCCAAGTTCACTCTCAACCGAAATTGTGCCGTCGTGGTTGTCGATAATTCCCCAGATTACCGCCAAGCCGAGCCCCGTCCCCTTCTGGCCTTTGGTCGTGAAGAATGGCTCGAAGATCTTAGCGAGGTTCTCCTTCGAGATACCGACCCCCGTATCCGAAACAATAAGTTCAACGTACTCCTGCTTCCCTGCCGAGTCAACGGCAAGCCATCGCTGCCAACCACACTCCTTACTGACACAGGCCTCAAACTCACCATGCGAAGGAACAACGAATGACAGAAGTCGACTCCCGCATTTCTCGCATTTGCCCTGCTCCTCCAACAGTGAAATCCCGCATTCTGGACAGACCATCTCGAATTCAGTCCGTGCCTTCACATTCAGATCGAAATGGTTTCGATTCCGCCCATACACCGGATCAAGCATCATAAAGCCTTCCTCTCCTTCATATCGGGCCTTCACCCGGATCGCCGGCAACCCGTCAATTTTGAAATCATTCGTGATCAGGTTGTGTCCTTTCGGGCAGCACGCGGACTTAACTTGAGCAACTCCCTGCGGAGCCAGCTGCAACAGTTTTGCCGAGACAGTCACAGTACCTCCTCCGCTCTCAATTGCATCGGCAGCATTGACGATCAGGTTCACGAATACCTGCTGCATCTGATTCGGATCAACTGTCATCTTCGGCAGATGCGGTTCCAGCGATTTGACGATCTTGACTCCCTTGATGCTGACCTGATGCTCAACAACCGCTACGGCCCGGTCAATAATTTCGCTCATATCCGAAGCCGTCTTCTTAGGAATAGATTGCCTGGCAAAATCAAGAAGACTCTTTACAATTTCCCTGCATCGCAGTGTCTCACGTACCACAACTTTGAGATCTTCCTGCAGCTCGGGGTGATTTTGAGTCCTCTTGAGAAGAAAGCTCCCATACGTGAGAACCCCCGTCAACGGATTGTTGATTTCGTGTGCGACACCTGCAGCCAGGCGGCCAAGAGAGGCCATCTTGTCCGATTGAAAGAGCTGCAAACGCGCTTCGGAAAGCTTCATAGTCATCGTATTGAACGACTGTGCCAGCATCCCGATGTCGTCTTTCCCGAGATCCGGCACCGTGTAGCTCAGGTTGCCTCCGCCGACTTGTTTGGTCGCATTCAACAATGCCCCCACAGGGAGGCTGATCCACTTGTTCACAAAGAACCCGATGATGAAACTCGCAGCAAGAATGGCGCTGATGGCGAATATGCCCACCTGGAAAGCGCTGGCCCTAATCCGCTCGTCTGCGTCGGCCAACGAAAAAGTCACGTCCAGTACCCCTAACACTTGCTGCTGCTTTGAATGGGCGTGACAGTCCGCATCCCAGCACGAGCGCTCGGTGTAAATAGGGCTTATGACCCCAAGCGCTCTCGCGGAATCAGGGTGAATCCGGAATACCCGGGTCCGTTGCGACATGGAGAGTCGTTGAAGCGGCTGGTCCGCTGCATGACACGCGTAGCAACTCTCTGCCTGCTTGTCGACCATCTTGCCGATGTTCTCTTTCCGCGATGAATAGATGATCTTCCCTTCCTTGTTAAGAACCCTGACTTCATCAATTGCCGGATCGGAGCCAATGTCGTTTATAATGGTATGGATGCTCTCGCGTTGATTGAGGAGCATATCGTACCGCGTGCTGTTTCGGACGGTCTCACTCAGTTGCATCGCGTGCCGTTCAACCTCCGCAAAAAGATCTGCCCGCTGCGTTCGGATCGTGATGTATGCGTAGATACCCATCGTGACAAACGTCGTGACTCCGACAACCACGATAAGCTTGAAACCGATCTTTCGTGCTAACTGACTGATCATATGCATTGACCTTGCATGCTGCATCTCTTAGTGCTTTACCGTCTTCGCACGCTGGACGCGAACTCCCGGAAGGGCTGTCGGATAGCTCTTGTCGTCGTGACAACCACTACATGTTGGTTTCTTTGCGAAGTTTGACTCGAGGTGGCAGCTTTCACAGTCGAGGGCGGCGTGAGTTTCACTTAGTTTGATACCGGTGACGACGTGATCAAATGCACCCGGCTTCCAGCCAGCGTGACAAGCCATGCATTTTCCGGTGAGACCCTTGTAGTCGCTGTTTTCTTTGTGGCAGCGGGCGCATGCAAACGAAGAGTGAAAGCGACCAAGATCGAATCCTGTTTTCCGCCCATGGTCGAATCGCGCAAGGGGTTGTTTGGCGTGACACTGGTCGCAGTTCTCTGTGACTGAATGGCACGCTAAACATCGGTCGTGACCACCTTGTAGGTGTTCGATCGGCTTTGTCGTTGCTCCCTCTCCCCTGTGGCACTTTGAGCAGGGCTCGTTAGCGTGGCACGACGAACAAGCCAATCCGAATCGATCAGCATGATCGCTGTGGTAGAAGGTCACGGTTTTCGCGTCTTCGTTGGCGGATTGAACAACCAGCCGGTCCGGTTTGACAACTTGAACCGAGATTATGTGGTCGCGCACGTCACCAGGGTTTGTCACGGTCGAGGATTTCGCTCGGTGACAGGATCCATCGCATTTCGTGTCTAATCCACTTTCGCGGTGACAGTTCACACATTGCCGATGATAAGCCCCCTTAAGGCCGGGCTTGGAGAGATCTGCGTTCTTCGATGTAGCATCAACGGTATGGCATTCCCTACATGCGAGCACATCGCCAGTGAGATTGTAGTGATGACATAATACGCAGCCGCCAGACATTTCGGACATTTTTGCGTGAGCGCGGTGAGCAAATTTAACCGGCTCATAGACATCGGGAGACCCCTTGATGCTATTGAGTATCACGTCAACTGGTCCAGCGTTGGCCGAATGGTGCACCGTGATCATCTGGCCACGCGGACACTTCTTGAGACAAGGGTTGAGCTTTGTTGGGATCTCACACTCGTGACATTCCCTGCAACCGGTACCGCGCGAACTCGTCGATTGTGCAAGGAGCGAGTGATGTATCAACAGCAAGAAGATAATCAGACTTGCCGCACTTCGAATTGCCCGTTTCATTTCACGCTCCCGCGAATAGAGTATTTGCTGATAGGAGTGACCACCTCTTTGTGAACACTGATAACCGGGAATATCAAGACCGCCACTCGATAGAGCAGCACGAGCAGCGACACAAACCCGACTGTCACAGAAATCTCGCCGATTGATGGGAAATAGGGTTTGATCGAATACGGCGGTGTGTAAGCCACGATAAACGTGTTGATCCGGTTCAAGAGCACCCCGAAGATCACCAAGGACGAAGCGACAAAAAGCCACAGAGGTGACCTGAGCACAGTGCGGGAAAGCAACATTCGGAGCGGGATGATGACACCAACGACAACTTCAATCAGAAACATGACGCTCGCGGTGGTCGGTGTTACTAAATAGACAAACGTTTCGCGGATGACCATGTCTCCGATCTTGAACGCCAGATAGATACCAAGCAATGGAGCGACCATACTGCCCAGCTTCGAAAGGATATCCATCTCAGGCTTCAACCCGAATGATCTCGACGCGAGAAGCGATTCAAAGATCACCATGGGAAAACCGACGGCGATCGCCGAAAGAAGAAACAGCAGAGGCAGCACCGGTGTTTGCCAAAGCGGATGGATCTTCGGGCCGGCGATGATCATCAGCGTGCCAAGCGAAGATTGATGGAGCGTAGAGAGCACAATCCCGGCGATAATGAAAACGAACATGGTCTTTCCGAGTGCACGATCCAGAGTGCTGAGAATGCGTTCCAACGGACGAGTGAGAAACGAAAGAATCCCTTTGAGGTGCACACGTCCCATGAAACGCTCGGTGACGAGAGGAAGGAATTCAATGTACAGGACCGTCATATAAATCATCACGCACATGCCAACTTCGAATAAAGGAGAATTTCCATTCCACATAAAGATTGGGTGCCACACGAAGTACCAACGCCCGATGTCAATCACTACTCCAAACGCCACAAATGTATATCCCAGCATCGCGGTCAGAAGCGCCGGTCGTACGATTGCTTGATAGTTTTCCCTGTGCATCACATGCCCAAGGGCAGCTGAGGTGAATCCACCCGCAGCCAGCGCAACGCCGGCAGCAACATCAACGCCGATCCACAAACCCCACGGGTACTGGTTATTCAAGTGAGTGACCGCTCCCAGTCCGAAGAAAATCCTCGCGAAGACAAATGCTATTCCATTCACTGCGAGAACGATCAAGACAAGGACTCCAGGGGTGAAGAACTTTCTGTTCAGAGGTTCCGGTGCTGTATACGCGTTCATTCGCCCATTTCCTCCTCGGATGTTCTGCGGTTTTTCGTGATCCACATGAGTCCTCCCAGGAGTGCATACAATGAGATAGGAGGAACGAAGTACGCAAAAATGCCATGCTGAATGGATTCGCTTGTTCCAGGCATGGGGTCTTTCTTGAGATCAGGAAATTGGAGATCTTTGAAATCAGCTTTCGAAATGTACATCCACGAGGTGCCCCCTGCCTCGAGCTCACCATAGATGTGATTGCTGTATCGGTCGGGGTAGTTTTCTATCTTCTTCCTCGCTACCTCGAGCAGGGTCGATCGTCGTCCATATGTGAGTACTTCCATCGGACAAATTTCGACGCATGCTGGTACCCCACCTTGTTTCCTTCGTTGGAAGCAGAAGTCACACTTCACAATGTCGGGCTTTAGTGCGGTGTCAAATTGGAACGCTGGAATCTGGAACGGGCACGCAACCATGCAATAGCGACACCCAATGCACATGTCAGTGTCCCAGAGTACCTCGCCCCCTTCTTTCTTGGTAATCGCTCCGACGATACAAGCAGACTCACAAGATGGGTAGTCACAATGCATGCACTGGACTTTGACAAATATCGGGGGTGAAGAGCCGGCTGAGCTCTTGTATTCGTTTACAACAGTCAGTGACCCCGGATCTGGCCGTCGACGTTCGGGAACGTGCACGTCGGATGGCACGAGGTTATCCGAACCCGTAGGAAGACCATGGGCCTTCTTACAGGCAACCTCACAGCTTCGGCAACCCACACAGGCGGTGAGGTCAACGAGCACTCCCATCCTATCCGCTGGGGGAATTCTGGATGAACCAGCGTGGGCAAATTCCGGCGCGGCCGCGGCGGCCGTGGTGAGCATTGCGGCCTTTAGGAAAGCTCGCCTTGGATGCACGTTCTTGCTATCGTCTGATTTCAAGGAAAGGTCCCTTTTCTCTTGAACTGGAATCGTCGTGAGAGATCTTCTGCAGCCGACGAGGAATGAAGAAAGAACTCAGTATCTGCAGAGAAACACCTAACGGAATTCATCATACAATTCCGTGCCAGTCAGACGGGGAGGTTCTCACGGCTGACAAGTCCAAGTATAAGAGTCACAATAACTTAGTGGGGTGTCTGAGAGTGGTGAAGATTGAACAGGGGGGATGTGGTGACTAATACAACAGTCCGTTCAGAGGATGTGTTCAGAATTGCCTAAGTTGTTGTCAGATAATGTCCATGTATGTAGATGAATCATTCAACACGTCATGTTGAATTTGTCAACGTTTCCTAGGACTAACAAATCCTCGGAAGCTGCTCACCGGACAACATGTCGACAACGCGGGAGCCACCAATCGATGTTTTCATGACGACAGTCCCTTTGTGCCCTGCGACGACTTCCCCGACTACGGCGGATTCTTTTCCCAAGGGATCGTTTCTCATCGCAGAAAGGACCGCATCCGCATCCTCCGGGGCCACAAACGCGAGGAGTTTCCCTTCGTTTGCAACGTAAAGGGGATCCAGACCAAG
>Ga0116138_1001343_pt1 | contig 13682 bp, 14 predicted proteins | sample June2015DPH_20_1_2_FD_88971 | JGI IMG/M metagenome (GOLD analysis project Ga0116138, IMG submission 88971) | Peatland microbial communities from SPRUCE experiment site at the Marcell Experimental Forest, Minnesota, USA - June2015DPH_20_150 | ecosystem: Environmental > Terrestrial > Soil >... | reverse complement strand
GGTCTACTGAATGGGAATCATTCAAAAGAAATGTTCAATTTGCGGAAAAGTCTTTACGACATTAGATAACAAAAACAAATATTGCAGTGCCCAATGCGCTAAAAAAGCAAATAAGAAAAAATAGCGCGCACGCATGCTATTCATAACTTCTATAGCTACCGCTAGGAGCTTCACACCAACTAGGCGAACCATCACCATCAACCAAATCATCAACAAAAGAACCAACATAGCCACACTTACCTTTATCCTTAACAATAGACCGAACACAGCGAAACCCACCATCTACTTGGGTTTTCTGAACAGCATGATGTTTTAGCGCATGCACGCGAATTGGAATGATGCACATTAAAAGAGGTTGTTGTGAATATCAACGCGCACCTTGCCTTCTTCCAAAGTTGTTGCCATGGCCCGCGCTCGGCCTGGTGCAGCTCAGTCTCTCAACGCCATTGCCGAGAAGACCAGCAGCAAGGAAACGGCAGCGATCGAGACAATGAAGGTTGAGACAGGCGAGTAGGTGTATAGGTAGCCTCCTAAGTATGGTGCTGCGAAGGCCGCTAATAGGCTTAGATTTTGTGGGATGGACAACCACAATCCACGCCGAGCCTTCGGCGCGATAGTGCCGACGAGGGAGCTTACCAGGGAGCCTGTCACTGCAGAGCCTCCGTAACCGAACGCCAGAATCATCAGGGCGGTCGTATCATGAGTCATGAGCATGGACACCATCGAAAAGATGAAGAGTGACAGAGCTATACTTATAGCGCCAGATTTCTTCCATTTGTCGCCCACACGTCCCATGGCGATCCCAACAAGAGTCATGCCTGCAAAGTTGATCGAGCCGAAAACCCCAACGTAGAATTCACTCAAGCCCGCCTGTTCAAAAAGGAAGACGGGTACAAGGTTTCTTGCGAGGCTCAGGAAGAAGGTTGCCACAGTGAAGAAACTGGTCCACAGCAACAGTTTTCGAAGTCTCCTTTTTTTCTCATCGGAGTTCACTGACGTATGCTCTTCCTCTGAATTGTCTTTCTTTGGATGTTGACTTCTTATGAAGAAGAAAACGCAAGTGGAACCAGCGATAAGAATCGTTGAGGCTTGAAGCACGAATCTCATTCCTGCAAAAGCGGCCAAATAGCCGCCGACTGCGGGAGCGAAAACGTAGCTGAGTGTGAACATGGAAAAAACAAACGTGACCACGGATGCTACTCTCTTTTGGTCTGTGACAGTCGTTATGACATATGCGATTATGGCTGGGCCTGAGATGTTGGATGCCCCCCAGCAAACTGCTCCAGGAATGAGCTGGGGCCATTCTGACGCAAAGGAGTAGACAAGCGGCGCGAATATCCACAGAATCCAACCTGCTATCAACAGTTTTTTTCGGTCGCAGCGATCGGCGAGAAACCCACCTGCTAAGCCAACCAAAGCTGATACCCCGAGAAGGACAGAGTAGACTGTGCCCAACTGCACATAATCTGCATGTAATTCTCTGATGTATAGTGGGAATACCCAGAAGTAGAGTCCTTCGCCGAACGCGCCTATGGCCAGCGAGAGGCAGATTAACCAAATATCTCGAGTAAGAGCCTCGAATGGGACACCATAGGACAGGATTCGTTTGAACGCAACGATTCTGGACAACTAATCTTCCTTCTCTGCCTCCGAAAGCACGTACTTTGGGCATTTATCCTTTTACACATTGCCCTTGCGAGAGCGCGCGCTTTCAAACAAGACAATACAGTCCAAAGAATCCGATAAGCAATAAGAGATTATTCACAGAAAATTCAGCGGCATCTACAGGAGACTAGCGAGGATGCTTTTGATCAGCCCAATCCATTGTGGGTTTCCTATAACGAGGGATTTCATATTCGAACAATTGGACCTTTTTCAACTATCTTGTTCCCCCTGCAACAGGATGCTTCCAAAACTGAAAGGTCTTTCCACTATAGAAACCATAGACTATGTAGTTGTAAATCTTGCGCGCGAGAATTAACATCTACTGCGCGCGCGAGACATGATCCTTTATAGTATCGTAAGAGAAGAATGGAAAGAACCAAAGATACTGTCAAGGACTGAAAAGAAGTGAACAAGATTCTGTCGGGCATTAACGTATAGAGTCAGAATTGAGCTTCCTTTCCAAGATTCCAACTCCAATATCAAAAGCTTTCTTCATTCTTACCTTGTCATTCTTAATACTTCCTAGCTCATTGTCATCATGAGAATAGAAGAAAGTCTCAACTAGCTTAGTATTTGTCCAATTGAAGAATCCTTTCACAGTTGTCATAATGACATTGAATTCTTGGTCTGTTCCCGCAACTGCAATGAAAACTCCTCTCTTCCATTTCTTCACCCTTCTTTCAAACCCGAATGTTCCATCAGCTTTCTTAACATAGGGCATCAGACAGTTGGAACGATCTATCATAAGCTTCACTTGTGCACTAACAGTGTCAAAGTATACTGGTGATCCTAGTACGATAGCATCAGAAGTTTCCAAGGCATCATAGACCCCTTTCATGTCATCGTTGAAAAGACAGTGTTTAGGATCAGGGTCAACTCCACAACTCTGGCATGGTTTGATTTTCAGACTGTTTAGATATATCTTGCTTGTCTCTGCTCCTTGAGAAGCTGCACCCTTCAAAACTTGAGAAACCAGTACATCAACATTTCCATTCTTGCAAGGACTGCCTATGATTCCACAAGCCTTCATAGCAATAACCCTAAACAAAAATCATACATTGATAGACTTATGCTTTCCTAGGTCAAAGTTGATTGGAATGGAAATAGTTTCAAAGAACATAATGTGAACTTCTCTTTCTAAAAACTCCCTAGAGGTTTTTCTAGTTCTGGTTGTTACATGCACAGAGTAAAGTTTGGATGTTCGGTCTATGGTGGTCAAAGGTCCAATCGAAGGTTTTTCCACAAGTCATAAGAACTACAGAGAAAGACGTGATTAATGACTTGGCATGAAGAAACTGAACCCTGAAGAAGATGCTTTTGGTCAGGCATTACTTGCTGCCTACAAGGGAGAAGAGGTCCATGAGATAGTGGAAAGAGATGATGGCTTTGCCGATGCTATGTCCACAAGAGGGTATTTTTCTGACTATGAAAGCTGGTCTCCGATGGAGCAAGAGGGCATGCATTTTGTGAAAGGAAGAATCCTGGACGTAGGCTGTGGAGCAGGTAGGCACTCGTTGTACTTGCAGGAGAAAGGGTTTGATGTGTTTGGGATTGACGTTTCTCCTCTCGCCATTAAGGTTTGCAAGCTAAGAGGTCTGAAGAAAACCGGGGTCATGCCCATCGAAGCTGTGAACTTCAAACCGGACTCTTTTGAAACAATCATCATGATGGGAAACAACTTTGGACTATTTGGCAGTTTCAAAAAAGCAAGAAGATTTCTCAAGAAGTTCTACAGAATGACTTCCAAAGATGCTCTAATCGTGGCCACATCCCGAGATCCTTACAAGACTGACAACCCCGCACATCTGTATTATCACAAACTGAATAGGGAAAGAGGCAGAATGAGCGGACAGGTGAGAATCCGAATAAGATACGAGAAATGCATCAGTAAATGGTTTGACTACTTAATGGTGTCAGGGGAGGAAATGGCACAGATTCTTTCTGGCACAGGGTGGAAGGTTAAAGAGTTCCTGGATACTGGAGAACCCTACTACGTCGCCATTGTCAAGAAGATTGGTTATAGCTAGTCTATGCATAGAGACAACCATGGCCAATTGGAGAGAAGAGAAGTGACGAGAATGGAAGAGGTTTGCAGAGACCAGGGAGAAGCATTATTAGAATTCAGATGCAGTGTCTCTTGTGGGAATGGTTCACATGTCTGTTAAACCAGTTCTGTGCCAAAATTGTGGAGCTACAGTGTCATTGCAAGAAAGTGTGTGCAAGTGCTGTGGTGTCAAATATGCTGTCGAAACTGGAAGAATAATCATGAACCAACTTGACATGAAGAAAATTGAGCATAGTGAGAAACTGATGAGAAACAATCTCCCAGAAATTGTTCTTAAAACCTTAGCACCATATCCCGAAGAAAAAATCATTTTCGAACAGAACTGGACAAATCTAAAAAAACATTTCCTAGTTACAAACGAGAAAATGATTTTCTATAAAGAAGATCTGACAGACTATTGGATTTTACCTTTTGGCGATTTTGGTGGGTCATCTGAAGGTCACGAGAGAAATTTCATGACCAAACTAGGTGATGTTCCCTTCTTTCTAACTCTTCAACTTCTCGATTTGAAAAATAATGTCTGGTTCAAGCTGCCAGGGATTTTTCCTCCTGGTACAGAATGTTCAAAATTGAAAGGTGCAATCGATAATGCCTACAATCTGTGGCTTACGAAAAAATAGAACAAACCGTCAATCCCAGCATTATTCTGCCTGGCCTTCTTGTGCACTCTTGACCCTCCTCTAAAAGGTGTTAGTATCCGCTTGGACCATTGTCATTTCTTTGTTTTTCAGTTGCAAGGCAACTTATGAAGCGTTCAACAATTCTGTAGGTGAGTCCCCAGATGATTGTGCTTCCCACGGTAAAAGCTGGGAATTCGCCGAAGCTGAATTTCACTTTCCTTCTGTTTCTGACAAGCTCATCAACAGGAATCCAAAAGTGCTCTTCCAGTTCTTTTTTGTTCAATGTTATCGATGGCTCCTTTTGAACGTGAATGACGAAGGGAAGAACCTTGATTTCAGGTTTGGGTTCCGACTGAAACGTCGGCATTACTCCTAGGAAGTGGCAATGATAGTGGAGGTCTATGTTTGTTTCTTCAAGCGTTTCTCTAATTGCAGTTGCCTTCAGATCTTTGTCTTCTGCTTGCCGTTTTCCTCCGGGCAACGCCATCTGTCCAGACCATGGATCTCTAGAGTTCTGAACTCGCCTCACAAAGAGAACATACGGTTCTCCATGTTCAAGCTTCAGAAGGAGAGCCACTGCCGCATTCGCGTCTTGCTCATCCGACACCGCTCTCAGAGTCTCAGGGAGTTTTTCAATCGAAAAAGTCAATTCGAATCAGCACACTTTCTTGTGACTCCGAAATCCAACATAAAAACAATTCTGTTTGTCGACTCGGGCAAAGCACCAATTGTTGAGAATTGGATTTCCTAGCGTCTCCCAGAATAGGACAATCCACAAAGCAAAGCTCATAACTCAAGACGAAAAGGTATACTTGACCCGAACTTATCTCTGCTCGGGTGGGCGAGTGGTCGATCTCATGAATCTTGTGGTGCTCTGTGACTTTGATGGCACGATTACGACAGTCGATACCGCGGAGTGGGTTCTAGCCAGATTCGCCCAAGGAGACTGGCGACAGTTTGACAGGCAATTCGAGAACAGCGAAATTACACTTGAAGAATGTTTGAACAAAGAGTTTTCGCTCGTGAGAGCATCAGAAGAGCAGATGCTAGAAGAACTGAAGGACGTGGTAACCTTTCGCCCGAGCTTTAAGAAACTAGCAGAGTATTGCAAGAAAAACCGCGTTCCTCTCATAATAGTAAGTGCGGGATTAGATTTTGTCATAAACCACTTTTTGAAAATCAATAATTGCCAGGACTTGGTGGAAGTCTACACGGCAAAGACCGCATTCAGCGCCAACGGCATCAGGTTTACGTTTCCAACACTGTTTGACCGAACATCTGACAACTTCAAACACGACATGGTCAGACACTACAAGAGTCATGGCAGGAAAGTCGTTTACGTAGGTGATGGTTCAGCAGACTATGCTGCGGCTAAGGATGCCGACATTTCATTTGCAATTGAAGGTTCTAGGCTGGCAAAACTGTGCAAAAGCCATGGAATACCCTGCAGAAACATAATCGACTTTCAAGATGTAATCGAAGCGATTCGCAAGATCTTGTCGCTTGAGGCGCACGAGCAATAATCAAATAGGAAACAAAAAAACGAAAAAAACCGGTCAAACTGTCGTTCTAGACTGCATCGATAGCCAGAAGCCAATCAATTGTATCTGAACAAGACCTGTGACCCATCATTCGGCTTGGCGGTCTTTCTTTCTTTTTTGTTCTTCTCATCTTGACAATTTCCTAAGTATGTCACATTGTGACGATTTGCTTTATATGTGAATTATGTACCATGGCTCCTCAGACATCGTTGCTTGCCTTTTCTTCTTTCTGGACATATTCTTCATTTCAAATCCTCGTACAGAACTGTGCAAAATCAAACATATTTACGATTTCCAAATAATATACGAATGGGCATCTATTCTATATAGAAAAATTGGTGTGGCGGCCCGAAACCGACGTTGGGATAGAAGCGGATTATCGAACACTGACGATATCGTGTTGCACTGAAACTGTAACTGTGGCCTCAATGATTCGCTTGGACGCAGAAGTAATCCATGGTTCAGCTTCCAGTCGCTTTAGCCTATAATCGATTCCACTGTCAAGTTCAAAACAATTTCTGCGATATCGCTGGCGTACTCCGCAGTCCTTCTTAGACTTTCAATGACCAACCTCAGGTTGGCTATCTCTTCGCTTCCAATTCTTTTAGAAGAGAGCAGGGCTTCCTTCATCGTGAAGTTGACGTCTTTTGTTTTTTGGATTACGCTTTCCGCGAGGTTGAAGTCCAGTCTGAACAATGCTTCTATTGCGGTTTCAAACATCGAGATAGCCAAGGTGCTCATTTCTTCAAGGTTCTTGAAAATCTCTACGTCTATTGGCTTTTTAAGGAGTAAAACGTTCTCTGCAATGCTGGCCGCGTGGTCGGCTGTTCTCTCCACAGACTTTGTCACGAGGCGGTAGCCAAGGCAGTCTCTTGCGTTTTTCAGACCTATCTCCTTTATGATTCTTGGATTCTGTATCGCCATTTTGAGCTGACGTATCACGTAGAGGTTGAACCTGTCAACTTCGTCGTCTGTTGCAACAACGCTCTTTGCCAGCTGTGAGTCATGATCTTTCAGTGCAGTCATAGCGTCTTTATGCATCGATGATGTTATGATGCACATTCTTCTCAAGGCACTTTGAATTGAGAGTTCTGGATAGCTCAGTAAAACCTGCAGTATGAGTTCCGTCGGAGTGTCCGTAACAATCTCTGTTCCAACCAGCAGACGACGGGCGAAGTCTTTTGCAGTATTCCTCTGCCTAGAAATCATTTGCTGATGATCTCGGGCCCTAATGTGAATCATGTTGTAGCCAACTAGATAGGCAGATACAGCCTTTCTAACTATGGTATTTGGATTGTCGTTTGAAGACACCTTGATGAGGGCTTCATCACTCGTTTCCTTTCTCGCCAATTCAGAAGGCGATGAGACTGACAAAGAACCGTCATCTTCTTCCAAGAGTAGCAGAGAGCTACCCTTCCTAAGCTGATTTTTCGTGATCCATTTCTTAGGCAAAGAGACTATATAGGTAGAGCCGCCTGTCACCTGAAGCCTTCTCATTTCTCCTTCGTGTTTTCTACCATTTGCTGACAAACTAATCATCATCTTTATAGTCAAACTACAATCTATTTACTAATCCTTTTACTATATAGTATATACAGAATATATAAGTAACCTATATAATTTGCCGTGACCTTTCTGGACTCGAAAATTGAATGCAAAAAGAAGAGGTGTAAAAATGAAGTACAAGATTGTTATCGCAATAGTCGCAATAGTAGTCATCGTAGCAGGCGTCGTTGGTTATGTGTATCTGGCATCATCGTCCCCCCCGACAACAATAACGCTGATCGGTTCAGGAGCTACATTCCCGTATCCCCTGCTATCCGTGATGATTTCGCACTATCACGAACAAAACACCACTGTCCAGATAACTTATGACTCGAAAGGTAGTGGAGGAGGCATTTCGGATCTCGAGAGCAAGTTAGTAGACTTCGCTGCCTCAGACGCACCACTCGGAGCCACTGACATGGCCAAAGCACCAGGCACACTTCACATCCCAGAAACGATAGGTGCCGTCACAATCGCATACAATCTGCCAGGCATCCCAACTGGTCTTCACCTGACTGGCAAGGTCATCGCCGACATCTTTGCTGGCAACGTGACGATGTGGAACGATTCTGAGATACAAAACCTCAATTCAAACGTGACATTGCCCGCCAAGAGCATAATCACCGTTCATCGATCCGATGGTTCCGGAACAACTTTCATCTTCACCGGCTACTTAAGCGTGTCCAGTCCTGCATGGAACGAGACAATCGGACAGGGTAAAACGGTTGGCTGGCCCATGGGACTCGGCGCAGCCGGCAATACGGGAGTGGCACAAGACGTCAATAACACCCAGTACACCATTGGATATGTCGAGCTGGCCTACACGCTACAGAATGGTATGACAGTGGCAGCAGTCCAGAACCCGACAGGCAACTGGATTCTACCTTCCCTCAACACCATTCAGCTAGCAGTACAGACAGCGGCTTCAAGCGGCCTACCAGCCGGCAATCAGAGTTGGACTAACGTAAGTCTCCTCAACGCCAACGACCCGCAAGCTTATCCCATAGTCAGCTTCACCTATCTACTAGTGTACCAAGAACTCAGCGTAATCCCAGGAATGACACAGACTAGGGCAACAGCTCTTGTTCAATTCTTGTGGTGGGTGGTCCAGCCAAACGGCGGCCAACAGTACTCATCAAGCCTAGAGTACGTCCCACTTCCAGCGAACGTAGTACAAATTGATGAAGCCTCTATTCAGTCGATAACCTTCAACGGACAACACTTGCCCACGAGCTAACAGTGTGCCAAGAATTGGACACCATCACCCAAAATCTTTTTTTGAACTTGATTTCAGTAAGGGTAAGGACCGATTGACATGAGTCCAAGATTGTCTGGGGACAATCTGTTCAAGATATTGGCTGCTCTGCTCGCAGCTTCAGCTGCGGTCATCCTCATAGCCACTGGGTACGAACTTTTCGTCGGCTCTTCGCCCGTGTTACAGCGGTTTGGACTCTATTTCTTCACGGGAACAAAATGGAATCCTGTTGAAACAAGAGTGAACCCAGAAATATACGGTGCACTTCCTTACCTGCTTGGAACGCTCGTTACTTCGGCTATTGCTCTCCTGATAGGCGTGCCCCTGAGCCTCGGGATAGCTATCTTTCTTGTGGAGATGGCCCCCAGAACGTTGAGAGTACCAGTTTCGTACCTTGTGGATCTGCTTGCGGCAGTCCCCAGCGTGATATACGGACTCTGGGGATACTTTGTCCTCCGTTTTTTTATTCTCGACTACATCGAGATACCTTTGTCCCGTTACTTAGGATGGCTCCCGGTATTTAGCGGAACTCCTCAGGGTCTAGATGTGCTCAACGGCGGAATAATCTTGGCGATCATGATAATACCCACAGTGTCATCAGTCTCAAGGGAAGTCATTCAAGCAGTTCCCATCTCAATCCGAGAAGGAGCCTACAGCATCGGCGCAACCAAGTGGGAAGTTATCAGAAACTGGGTACTAAGCTATGGTCGTTCAGGAATCTTTGGGGCAGTCATCCTAGGCCTGGGTAGAGCAGTCGGCGAAACGATGGCAGTCACCATGGTCATAGGAAATGCCATCGGCCCTTCTGCAATCCCCACTTCGCTTTTCAAACCCAGCCAAACAATGGCATCCCTCATAGCCAACAACTTCTTGGAAGCAACGCCTGGAACTTTAGAATTATCAGCATACATAGGCGTCGGATTGTTCTTGCTCTTGCTGAGTCTGTCCATAAACGTGATAGCCCAGGTCATGGTGACTCGCATCCTAAAAGTCAAGGGAGGTGCCGTGGAGTAGATGACGAGCTACGCCTACAGAAAATTCAAGGATAGACTCTTCTTCGTGCTCAGCCTAGGATGCGTCATCATCGCCGTTGTGCCTTTGCTGAGCATTCTCATTGAAGTCATCTTGAATGGAGCCCCGGAGCTCAGCATAAAGTTCCTCACACAAACTGCAGGGGTGATAGGGTCTCCGGACGCAGGCGGCATAGGTCCTGCGATACAGGGTACTTTAATCCTGATAGGGCTCACTTGCCTTATCGGCATTCCATTCGGAGTGATGTCAGGAATATTCTTAGCTGAACATGGCAACAACAGATATTTGCGCGCGTACGCTGGTTTGATGAGAATTTTCAACAACGCGTTGACAGGGGTTCCCTCCATAGTCGTGGGAATTACGGTCTTCGCCCTTGTTGTTCTCACTCTCGGCCACTATTCGCCTCTTGCAGGCGCTATTGCCCTTTCTTTCATTGCGATTCCCATAGTCGCTCGAACCACAGAGGAATCGTTGAAACTAGTTCCTAACTCTCTTCGTGAAGCATCGCTTGCCCTTGGCGTGCGCAATTGGAGAACTACAGTTAGCGTCGTATTGCCAGATGCAAGGAAAGGCTTAGTCACCGGCGCTCTTCTTGCCGTGGCCAGAATCGCAGGTGAAACTGCGCCCCTGCTCATGACGATTCTTGGTGGACAGTATTTCTTCCAAGATTTTAGTCAGCCTATGGACGCTCTCCCGTTGAGAATCTACAGGGATTCATTCTTGAACTACTCCAACTTCCAGGCGCAAGCGTGGGGAGCGGCTCTGGTCTTGATTTTGATAGTCTTAAGCCTTAACATTGGCGTTAGAGTGGCCAGTAGGGGTCGACTTGGAAAGTGAGAAGACAAAAATGAACGGCAACACAAGCTATGTGAAGACTTGGGATCCGCAAAATCCAGTGCCAGCTGGCGAAAAGATGCGAAGCATCAAGCTGAATGCATGGTTCGGGGCCAAACAGGCATTGAAGAACATAGATCTCTCTATTAGAGCCAATGCAGTTACTGCCATCATAGGGCCCTCTGGGTGCGGAAAATCAACATTTGTGCGCTGTCTTAACAGAATGCATGAGCTGGTTCCCGGCTCCAGCTCGTCTGGACAAGTGCTTCTTGACGGACGAGACATTTATTCGAAAGAAGTCGACCCGGTCCTAATCCGCAGAAGAGTGGGGATGGTTTTTCAAAAGCCGAACCCGTTTCCAACCATGTCCATATACGATAACGTAGCAGCAGGATTGAGACTGACGGGATTGAAGAGAGGAAAGAACCTCGACGAGGTTGTGAAGCGGAGCCTCGAACAGGCGAATTTGTGGGATGAGGTGAAGGACGACTTGAAGAAGCCTGGGACAAGTATCTCAGGAGGGCAGCAGCAGCGATTGTGCATTGCTCGAGCGATTGCGTTGCAGCCTGAAGTCATACTGATGGATGAGCCGTGTTCAGCCCTTGATCCCGCTGCAACCGCCAAGATTGAGGAGCTGATAGTTACACTCAAGCAGGATTACACGGTGGTAATCGTCACGCATAATATGCAGCAGGCTGCAAGAGTTTCAGATTTCACGGCTTTCCTCTATATTGGAGAACTCGTCGAATACGGGTCCACCAAACACATATTTGAGAATCCAAGAAGTGAACTCACGGAGAAATACATAACAGGCAGATTTGGCTAGGTGAAGACATGAGCAGATTATTAGACACTGGTTTGGAACAGTTTACCACAATTGTGTTCAGAATGGGAGAAGTTGCGCAAAGAGCCATCAACATCGCAGTAGACGGTTTCCTGGAAGGCGAAGATGTAGGCGATGAAGTTCATGAGCTTTCAGAGCTGCTGGTTGCAATGACCGTGACCGCTGAAGACAAAGCGTTTGAACTGATAGTCAAGTATCAGCCCGTTGCCTCTGATCTAAGAATCATCAACTCCTACATGAAAATTGCCTACGACATGGAAAGATACGGCAGATATGCCTGGGATATTTCTTTCACTCACAAAAAACTTGCCAACTACAGCGAGTGCGTACAATCTAGCGAACTAATGGACAAGATAACGAAAAAAACGCTGCAAATGGTTGACACGAGCACAAAGGCACTCAGAGACAACGACGCAGACATGGCTAAAACACTGGCAAAAACCGAGAACGAAGTGGACGAAATATACTCAGCCCACCTAGACCTACTTTCTAAAGCTCCTCCAAAAACAAAATGCCTAGTCTGCAACCTTCTCGTCGTCAGATACCTGGAAAGAATAGCAGATCACGCCACCTACATTGGCGAATCAATAGTTTACATCGCTACAGGAGAAAAGGTGAGCCTCAGGTAGAATCACAAGTGAAAAGCCGTGGTTTGAGAAACATCACCAAAGCTTGCCACGGAGCGCGCTGGTTCCAGTCGACTAGGGCTTCTCTTTCACAAAACTGTAAGTCTTCTCTCCTTTTTCCAGCAGTCTAAACAGTCCCTTGCTTGTCACCCTTGACAATATCCCGTCTTCTTTCATGTGATGATCACTGAAGGACAAAACTCCTTCAGGTCTCAAAACACGGTACAACTCTTCCAGCACCCCATCGGCATTCGTCAGATCGTGAAAGGTATCGTACAGAAGGACTAGGTCAATGCTTTCATTTGACAATCCCGTTTTACAATCAGAAAGAATCGTTTCCACATTCGCCAGGCGATTTTCCACTGCGATTTTCTTAACCATCTGAACTGCAAGCGGATTGACATCCAAAGCATAGATTTTTCCAGACTTCCCAACAAGCTCAGCAACAGCTCTCACATAGCCACCCGGCCCACAGCCAAAATCAAGAACACTGAAACCTTCCCTTATCCCAACTTCTTTCACAACATCTCTGCGTGGCCTAAAGAAATCTCTGATCTTAAAGGTGAAGGCCATAGCCCTGAAACTTGAACTGGACATCTGCTTATCAATCATCTCCTCGCCGGTCACAACACGTTCTTCAAGAGCGCACAAGACAAGAATCTGTTGTTGAAAGTTTATTAGCTTAGCTTATCGATCGACTGAATTCTAAAGACAATGATTCGGAGGTTCACTCATGCATAAAATCATTCAAATTCCTCACAAGTTCTGTGACTACACATGCTATGTCAACGGTTTGGAAGATGTACTTGCTTGGAAAGGAGGCAATTTCACTGATTTTCTGCTCTCTGTCGTGGGAGGCATGGCGAGTTTTGCGTACTTGAAGTTCAAAAGTGCGACGCCGCCCTCTATGGTTTACTGGAGCACTAACCCAAAGTACTTGCTCCGAAATCTTGAGAAGATAATCGGTTTCAGACAGATAGTGAGTGAAGGAAAGAGTTTCAAGACAACGTTCTCTGAGATTAAGGAATTCATCGACAAGAATGACCCCGTCATGGCAGGAGCACTTGACATGTATTACCTTCACTACTATCCGCAGATGTACAACAAGGTTCACGTGCCGATTCATTACTTTCTGGTCGTCGGATACGATGACGAGAAGCAGATGGTTTTCGTGCACGATTGCGGCAGAAAAGACGTTCAACAATTGCCATACGCTGAATTCGAAAAAGCTCTTGACGTGAAAGTTCACGGAATGAGCAAGAAGAACACGTTCAGGGTCTTCAAACTTAGTAGGACAATTCCGTCAGAACTTGAAGTTGCAAGGAACGGGCTTGCTTCTAAAGCCCAGCAGATGCTCAAGCCTCCAGTCAAGATGTTCGGTATCCCCGCGATGCGCAAGCTCGCAAAAGAAATCTCTTTATGGAACAACGAGGAATGCTTCAAACACCTAGTGACCTATGCAACAACTCCCCCAGAACTTCCAAGCAGTTACGAACATAGTGACGGCATGAGATTCGCCCAAGCAGACGTACTTGAAAGCCTTGGCAAGAAGTACAAGATCAATGAATGGGTTGCCACGTCAAAGTTGTTTAGGAAATCAGGTCAGCTCATCAATGAGTTATGCAGAACAGCTATGAACCAAGACGGTGCAAAGT
>Ga0116138_1001336_pt1 | contig 13737 bp, 16 predicted proteins | sample June2015DPH_20_1_2_FD_88971 | JGI IMG/M metagenome (GOLD analysis project Ga0116138, IMG submission 88971) | Peatland microbial communities from SPRUCE experiment site at the Marcell Experimental Forest, Minnesota, USA - June2015DPH_20_150 | ecosystem: Environmental > Terrestrial > Soil >... | reverse complement strand
TGATCAGCAATTGGCTGACGAACTGACCGCCATCACCATGGACATCAGCAAACAAGCAGTTGGACACTAATCCAAGACAGAAAGGACACTTGCCATGCTCTATATTATCGCGGTTGTACTCGTCGTGTTGTGGCTTTTGGGGTTACTCTCTTCGTACACCATGGGTGGTTTCATTCACGTTCTTCTGGTGATTGCCATCGTGGTTGTCTTAGTGAGAATCATCCAGGGACGAAGACCCGTGTGACGATTTCGTAGGTCCAGACGTTCACCACTATTCCAAGAGAGAAGGGATACCGGCTATGCTCTACACTATCGCAGTCATTCTTGTCGTGTTGTGGGTCCTGGGGTTACTCGCTTCCTACACCATGGGCGGTTTCGTTCACCTACTTCTGGTCATAGCCATTATCGTTGTGCTGCTGAGAGTCATTCAGGGACGAAGACCTGTGTGATTACTCCGTGGGAAGCTGGCGGGCAAATCAAAACGAGGGATTCTCAATGAACAAAGCGACCTCAGTCGCAGTACTTGCCGTGGGTATTCTTCTTCTGATCCTCGGCATCAATGCGTATGACTCAACTAGTTCTGACATCTCTCGATTCTTCACCGGCTCAGCCACCGATAAGGCGACATGGATGCTCGTGGGCGGAGTCGTCGGAACCGCAATCGGGTTGGTGAGTCTGCTGAAGATGTCGAAGAGAACTTGAGCGAAGTTCTTCATCCGTGCCGGAAGACGCCGCCTGTTCATCAGGTGCAGCCAGCCGCGCCACTGCTAGTACAGTCTTAAGAGTACTGAAAGGACACACTAATGAGATCCTTAAAGATTTTTGCCGTGCTCGTAGCATTGAATGCGGGAGCATGGATAACGCTGCAAGAAGCATCTGCGCAGCAAGTATCTGCGAGTTTTCGACTTTTTTATGACGCATTGAGCCCCTACGGCACGTGGGTGGATTATCAAAACTACGGATACGTTTGGATGCCAAATACTGATCCCGATTTCAGTCCCTACGTCACTTCCGGCCATTGGGTATTTACCGATGACGGTTGGACGTGGGTTTCCGATTATCCCTGGGGCTGGGCAACATTTCATTATGGGCGTTGGGACTATGATGACGTGTACGGTTGGTTTTGGGTCCCTGACAATGAATGGGGTCCTGCGTGGGTATCGTGGAGAAGCTCTCCCGGCTACTACGGTTGGGCACCGTTAAGACCTGGCATCAGCCTTAGTATGTCTTTTGGCAGGGATTACCGTGAACGAAACGAACGTTGGATATTTGTAAGAAACGGAGATATCGCAAGATCCGACATTGGCAGCCGTTACATCAACCGAACCAACAACACCACGATCATCAACAATTCAACGGTGATAGTGAATGCGCAAAGAGATGACAATCGCAACGCCACCTATATTGCGGGTCCCAATCGAGCTGACGTGCAAAGGGTTACGCACATGACTGTCAACCCGGTTGTTATCCGGGATGCTAATCAGCCGGGTCATCATCTGAGCAACAGCGAGCTGCAGATATACAGGCCACAAATTCAAAAAAGGAATGGCAACGGACAGGATCCTGCGCCGGCCAAGGTCGCGAAATTGAGTGATGTAAGACCGGCATCAGAGAGAAATGCGGGAAGCCGGCAACAGCAACCACCTACACTCGCTCCGCCCGCCCAGGCTCAACCCTCACAACCGCGGGCGGTTACTCCATCCGCCACCCGGGATAGACAACAGCAGCCGCGTACAGTGACTCCGCCCATCCAGGTTCAACCCTCACAAGCGCGCACCGTTAGCCCATCCGCCAGCCGGGTGAGGCAACAACAATCGCGTGCGGTTACTCCGGGCAAGACGGCACAACCGAAGGCTGTTACTTCATCAGTCGGCAAGGGAGCGAAACAGCTACCGCCGAAGGTAGCTCCTTCGAATAGGGGTCAATCACCGCAGCCGCTTAAGGTTGATCCATCCACGGGTAAGGGCAAGCAGAAGCAGTCACAGAACGTGCCACCGCCTCAGAAGGTCGACCCAGCACAACCGAACAAGAAACAGGACGAAAAGCCCAAACAACGGGAACAATGAAGATGAAGAGTACAACAATGTCTACGCGGGCCAGTCTATCCATCGCTATCAACAAGCTATTTCACCAATCAAGAAGGAGAACCATGAAAAACACTATTTTCACTTATGCGGTCCTGGCATTTACGGCAGGGACGCTCTTGGCGAGCTGTGAGAAGAAGGCAGAACCAAAAGTTGAACCCACCCAAGAAGAGAAGGTAGGGGCAGCCAAACAAGACTTGAAAGACGCTCAAGTCAATTATCAAGCAGAATGGCAAGCGTTCAAGACCGAGTCTGAACAAAAAATCGACGCTAATGAAAAGAAGATTGACGCATACAAAGAAAAGATGGAGCACGCTGGTACCAAGGCCAAGGCGCAGTACAAAAAGGACGTGGCTGCTTTGAAAGAGAAAAACCGCGAGTTGAAGAAGAAGCTGGAAGAATATAAGGATGAGGGACAGGGCAAGTGGGAGGAGTTCAAATCGAACTTCAACCGGGACATGGACTCAGTTGGGAAGACAATGAAGGACCTTTTCAAAGAGAAAGACAACGACTAGCAGCATGACGATGGTTTCACATTTGCAGGAGAACGACCCCGAGCCTGGTCGTTCTCCTGCAGGTGGATCGGACAACAGACACCAAACGAAGTAACCAAATGCTCTGGACTCTGGTGACATCAGGACTGAAGGTGGGCTGACCAAATGGCAAGCGTCCGAAGATGCCTGGGCGACGTAAAGGGAATAGAATGAAATCAGTGTTCATCTTGATTATGTCGCTGCTGTGTTTAGTGCGCGTTCAAGCACATAATAGACCTGCGTTTGAAAAAAAGATATCACTAAATCAAATTATCTGGTCAAGCCGGCAGATGTCAGAAAGTGAGATTAATCGTTCTCCTGTTTTAGTTTCCCGTCCTGATGAAACATCATTCCCGAACTCTATTATCAGTTGTTTAACGGATACTATTCCTTCCCGGCTGGACACACTGGCCAAGCTGAAGAAGGCTCTTAAAGACACGAACGAGTTTAAGAAAGACACTCCGATTCCGGATGCGACCAAGCAGCATATTGAGGAAACCAATGTAAAAACGAATGTTGTCGCCACGGATACGAGCTATAAGAAAATCCTGGTCCAGGACTCGACTGCGCACATTTATAACATGTACGAGGGTTTGCTCAATGATGACCCAATCTATAACAAAAGGGCTCCATTGTGGCAGCCGGTCATGAAGATCTTGGGGCAAAATACGCTCCTGAACTTGGTTGATCATTATCTTATTGGTTATGATTGGGCGGTAGTGGGATTCAATTCCTGGAATCGCACTGCCGTAAAATCCGGTTTCCCCTGGAACAATGGATGGAAATGGGACAACGATAGATTCGGCAATAACTTCTTCCTGCACCCTTACACAGGCGGGGGGTACTTTAATTCGGCACGCGCGAGCGGATATAACTTTTGGGAGTCGTCGATATTTGTATTCGGCGGGGCGTATACGTACAAGCTGTTCGGAGAGAATGGCGGGACCTCGCGTCAACCGGAGAGAAATGACCTCATTGCTACAACTCTCGGCGGCATGTTCGCCGGCGAAGTATTGTACAGAATCTCATCAAATGTTCTCGATGAGAGAACCGTCGGAGCAGAAAGGTTCGGCAGGGAGTTCCTGGCCGTTCTTGTGAGTCCTGGCAGGGCTTTCACCAGATTGATGAACGGGAATATGTTCAGGCATACTACGGAAGAGGTGTATCAAAAAGAACCGCTTGATGTTGTTGTATCGGCCGGCGGTATCCTGGTCAATGACGTAAGAACCTTCGGCACAGGACCAGTCGGATTTGTTTTGAACGCTGATTTTGATTATGGAAACCCGTTCGAGAAACGATATCGGAAGCCATACGATTACTTTCAACTTCGGGCCGATATGAATTTCGGACTAGGCAGAAAATTCGTCGATAATGTCGTTGGGTACGGTATTCTCTCGGGCACAAATGTTAAAGTGGGGAATGCCGAGGCGCTCGTCGGACTATTTCAACATTTTGATTATTGGGATAACAAAGCTTTCGAACTGTGTACGATGTCGTTCGGCGGCGGTATCATTACGATGCTGCCGCTCGCTAAGGGGACGAATCTGTACATAGATGCTCATCTTGCTGCAATACCTTTTGCAGGCAACTCGACACAGACAGGACCGGATACTTCCCAGGTGAGAGATTATAATTTTGGCGGCGGAGCTCAAGCGAAGTGTGCTATCACGCTGAACGTCAACGGAGTTGTCAGCGCGACCTTGTTGAGTTATTATTATTGGATCCATACGTACGTCGGTCTTTCAGGGAATAACTATATCGGTATCATAAAACCCAGAATTGAATTGCACCTCTTCAGTATTGTTGGGATTGGATTTGAACAGCGAGTGTATTACGAAAACAGATATCTACATTATTTCCCCGCGATGAACAAGGTGCACACGCAGCAGACACTCTTTCTGACACTTTATTTTGCGGATTTCGCTCACAATAAGTAAACTCATTTTTTGCCAGGGACCGGCATTGTTCTTCAAGCGTATCTCCCTGACAATTAGTCCCGTCAGGACTGAAGGTGGACTGACCAAGTGGCATACGGCCGACGAAGCCTGGACAACATAAAGGGAATACAATGAAAACTCTGTGCATCGTGATCGTCTCGTTATTGTGCTCAACATTCGTCCAAGCACAGTATCTCAAAAATCCTGAACGACAATCAATATCAAGTCTGCTTATCGGGAGACAATCGCTTTACAGAATGGACTCTGGAAACCATTCCTTGTTCAGTTTGAATCTCGGGGCAGATTCATTGAAGGACACCGTAACCAACAAGTACGGTGATCTACGGAATGACTTGCCGGAGTTCAACAAAAAGTATCCGGTATGGACCGTTGTATTGAAGGTGACCGGTGCTAATGTCTTTACTTTTGCAATCGACAGGTACATTTTCAACTACGACTTTTCTCGGATAGGATTCAACTCTTGGAAGCACAACTTCGAAACCGGCTGGGAATGGGATACGGACAGATTCGGGATGAACTTTATTGTGCACCCGTACTCCGGAAGCAGTTATTTCAATGCTGGCCGCTCAAGCGGGTACAATTTCTGGGAATCGATACCGTTTGCAGCCCTGGGCAGTTTGGAGTGGGAGTACTTTGGGGAAACGACCCTTCCGTCATATAACGATATTATTAACACGACAGCCAATGGCGTATTCCTTGGGGAAGCGACTTACAGGATAGGCTCGGATATTCTCGATGATCAGTCCACTGGGATAGAGAGAATCGGCCGTGAGTTTTCCGTTCTCCTCCTTTCTCCCACGAGAGCGTTTAGCAGGTTCACGCAGGGGAAAATGTTCAGGGTGACCTCGGAAGAGGTCTATCAGCAGGAGCCGCTGAATGTAACGTTGTCGGGCGGGATGCGTGCGTACAATGATGCAACAAATTTCTGGTCGGGACCCAAGGACACTTGGTTCGACATCATGCTTGATTATGGGAATCCATTTGAAGTAAGATCGCGTAAGCCTTTCGACTATTTCAGAGTGCGGATAGACCTGGCCAATGGAGCGGGAAGAAAAATACTGGACAATATCACGGGATATGGACTCCTCTTTGGCGGGAACCTTCGGGCCGGTGGACTGGATGTGCTGCTCGGAGGATTTCAACATTTCAACTACTTCGACAATAGGACGTTCGAATTAGCCACCATCGCGTTCGGTCCCGGCGTAGTCTCGAAGCTGACGATAGGCAAGAATTCCGCCCTTTACACAACTGCTCATGTCGGCGTCGTACCGTTCGCCGGAAACAGCACGCATTTTCCAATTTCTGACACTTCTCAGTACAGGGATTATAATTATGGAGGAGGGGCGGAGGCAAAACTTGAAAGCACTCTGAATCTTGGAGGGTGGGCAAACTTCACATTTGTAGGTTATTATTTCTGGGTTCATACGTTTGTGGGAGCTGCAGGGGATCATTACATCGGCCTCATCAAACCCCGCGTTGAAGTCAGACTCTTCAATAATTTCAGCGTTGGATTTGAACACCTGGTGTACTACAGTGATCGGTACACACAAGATTATGGCAATTTCCACATCATAAGAACCGAACAAAAAGTCATCCTGTCACTCTACTTCGAAAGTTTCAAGAAAGAAAAGAAGTGAACTCCTTTTTCAAACTGTAGAAATGAGATGAAGCGCGGAACAAACAACGAGAGAGGACTTCTCAATGCGTCATAGGCTTCTTCTACCAATCCTTCTCATCATCATAGGGACTTCCCCCTACGGAGCTGCAGGCCTCTTTGCACAAGATCTCGCTTCACGGGATATCATACAGGGAAATCCCGCTTTACAGGATTCTGTAGACCGCAACAAATACAATTTCTCTCAGTTTGAAAATGAGACCTGGAGTTTTATCAAACAACCGGCGAAATGGGACGGGCGTGATTGGCTCAGACTCGGAGTGATAGGTGCCGGATCATTTTTAATTATCGAAACTGTTGACCAACCAGCTCGAGATTTAGCTCTTAAGGACAGAAGTTATTTACACACCGTACCGATTGAGGCAGGCAGAATATGGGGAGAGCTGTATTCCCCTGTGGTGTTCTTTGCCGGCTTTGCTGCACATTCTTTGATAACAAATGACAAGTCGACAAGGAAAATTGCTTATGAAATCGGACAGGCCTGTCTTTATGCGGGCGCAATGGAGTATATACTAAAGAGTGCGATTGGCAGATCAAGACCGTATATGAACGAAGGTAAATCCAGTTATCGCCTATTCACATTGAATGACGATTATCATTCGTTTCCCTCCGGCCATTCAGCCGCTGCATTTGCAATCTCAACTGTCCTTTCCAGAAATGTCGGCCCAACATGGTTGAAACTACTCGTGTACTTGCCCGCTGCGATCACCCCATTCTCCCGGGTATATGAAGATATGCACTGGGTGTCGAGTTGTTTTATCGGCGGTGCAATCGGCTACTTTGTTGCCACTTGGGTCGTAGATCTTCATGAACAGAATGATTCGCGAGTGCACGTGTCTTCGATCTTTCCACTTACCATCAGTGTAACTTTCAATTAGGCCGAATGATGACTCAATACTCTTCATCGCATAAGATCTCAAGACACATGTTCCTCTTTCACAGAGCGTGCTATTACACCATGCGCCATACGATAGTCTTATCGTTTCTCCTTCTCGGCATTTACGAGTCTTCCCCTTACGGGGCTGCAAACCTCTTTGCGCAGGACATCGCTTCACGGGATACCGTGCAGGCGAATCCCGCTTTACGGGATTCTGAAGATCGGAACAGATATAATTTGTCCCAATTCGGCCATGAGACTGTTCGCTGGTTTGTACAACCAACGAAATGGGACGGAAGCGATTGGCTCAGACTCGGTGTGATAGGCGGCGCAACATTTTTAACAATGCAAGCCGATCAACCAATCCGCGATGCAGTTCTTAGAGATCATGGAAGATACTACTACAGCGCACCGATTGAGGGGGCCAGAATGTACGGGGAACTCTACTCCCCCGTGGTGTTCTTTGTCGGCTTTGCCGCGCATTCTTTGATTGCGAATGACAAGTCGACAAGGAAGATCGCCTATGAAATCGGACAGGCTTCCCTTTATACAGGCGCAATTGTCCTAACAATGAAATCCATAATTGGCAGAGCACGGCCGCATGACGACAAAGGGAGGGCGACATATCACCCGTTCACGCTTATAGGAGACGACTATCATTCACTTCCCGGAGGACACACGGCTACCGCTTTCGTCATCTCAACGGTCCTTTCCAGAAATGTTGACCCGACATGGTTGAAAATACTTGTTTACTTGCCGGCCGTACTCACTCCGATCTCTCGGGTGTATCAAGACTGGCATTGGACGTCTGATAATGTTCTCGGCGGTGCAATCGGCTACTTTGTTGCCAGCTGGGTCGTGGATCTTCATGAACAAAAGGATTCTCGAGTGCACGTGTCTTCACTCTATCCACTCACGATAAGCATTGATCTCAATTAGGGCGATGACTAGAAGCCATCTCAAGAAAACTCTTATAACCACAGTTGTCATTCCCGCTCGTTTTAAGCGGGAATCCAGAACGCGCATTCTGGACTCCCGACTGAACCTTTCGGGAGTGACAACCGTTTTTGAGATAGGTTCTAGTTTTTCTAGCGCCTTTGCGTTCTTGCTTGCCCCGAAGTTTTTTCTTCGGGGGCGTGAGACAATTTTCTTATCAATGCGCCATAGAATTCTCCTCTCGTTCCTCGTTTTGATCATATGCGAATCTTCTCTTTTCGCACAAAGCAAGTACGATCTCTCCCAGTTTGGACACGAGACTTCTGACTTCATAAAACAACCGGGAAAATGGGACGGGGGCGACTGGCTCAAACTCGGGGTAATGAGTGTCGGGTCCTATGTGCTGATCCAGATTGCCGACCAACCGGCTCGAGATTTGATTCTCAAAGATAGAAGTTATCTCTACAGCGTGCCAGTCGAGACAGGGAGAATATGGGGAGAACTGTATTCTCCCATCGTGCTCTTCGGCGCCTTTGCTGCACATTCTTTGATGACGAATAATCATTCCACAAGAAAAATCGCTTATGAAATCGGACAGGCTTCATTGTATACAGGCGCAATCAGCTTAATAATGAAGACTGCGTTCGGCAGAGCAAGACCGTTCATGAACGAAGGAATATCCAGCTATCACCCATTCTCCTTCAGTGATGATAATCATTCGTTTCCCGGAGGACATACAGCCACTGCCTTTGTACTCTCAACTGTGCTCTCCAGAAATGCCGGCCCGAAATGGTTGAAGATACTCGCATACGCCCCTGCAATGATTACACCGTTTTCCCGCATCTATGAAGACAAACATTGGGTATCCAGTTGCTTTTTTGGCGGGGCTCTCGGCTACTTTGTCGCGAAATGGGTTGTAGATATTCATGAGAAACAGGACAAACAAGATCCAAGCACTTCAAGCACACAACTCTTCAATATCAGCTTTGTCATTAACTAAGATCACAATTCGTGTGACAAGCCTGTAGAATTGAAGGCAAATAAAGGAAAGGAAAATATTCCATGGACTTCTCAAAGAACATAGGGATGTTGCTGCTGGGCATCTGGCTCATAGTCTCAGGTTTGATTGCGCTTGTCCCGGCGGTGTTTTTCAATGGCCTCGGCGTGATCATGGCGATACTGGCGATACTGGCCGGAGTGTTCATATTGATGCGGAAATAGATCAACGTACGACAAGCAGACAAATGAAATGCATCGTAAATAGATAAATAGGATATCCCCATGCGTCGTAAGTTTCTTATCCCGTTCCTTCTCATTGTCATTTTCGAGTTGTCCCCTTGCGGGGCTGCAAGCCTCATCGCCCAAACTCCCGAAGTACAGGATACAGTGCGAGTGCACAAATACAATTTCTCCGAGTTCGGACATGAGACCTGGAGGTTTATTAAACAGCCGACGAAATGGGATGGGAGTGACTGGCTTAGAATTGGCGTGGTCGGTGGTGGGACCTTCCTTCTTATGCAAGTCGATCAACCGATTCGTGATATGGTTGTGAAGGATCAACGATACTACAAGAGCGTACCGATCGAAGGGGGCAGGATGTGGGCGGAACTCTATCCACCGGTCCTGCTCTTTGCCGGGTTTGCTACACATTCATTGATCACAGATGACATCCGAACGAGGAAAGTCGCATACGAGATTGCACAGGCGATGCTCTATGCTGGCTTGGTTGATAAGATTCTCAGCATCTCATTTGGCAGGGCAAAACCTTTTATCAACGAAGGCCCGAAGACGTTTCATCCATTCTTAACGATCGATCCTCTCCTGCAAGACAATCAGTCGATGCCTGGCGGGCACTGTGTTATTGGATTTGCCTTATCCACTGTCCTCTCAAGGAACGCCGGACCCCTCTGGCTGAAGACACTGGCGTATGTACCGGCCGCACTGACATTTGTCTCCCGGGTGTATCAGGATCGTCACTGGACATCGGATGATTTTCTCGGTGCATCACTCGGCTACTTTGTTGCGACCTGGGTTGTAGATCTTCATGAGCAACAGAACAGCCGAGTCCAGGTATCATCCGTTTTTCCTCTCACGATCAGCGTTACGCTTAACTAATCCATATTTGAGGTAGATAAATCATGGAAGCATCATACCGATCATAATTTTCACAGGTGGCCGGACTCCTGGCAAGCCGGGATCGGGTTCATTGCAGTCACACGCACCACGGAGGAGTAACATCATGCGCCGTTTACTTTTATTCATCCTGGCGGTGTTCTTGTCGAACACTGCCGATGCACAGTTTCGTCTCAATCTCAATTTCAACGTAGATCGCCAACCGATTTGGGGCCCGGCTGGCTACGATCATGCTGAATATTATTACTTGCCCGACATTGGGGTTTACTACAATATCCCTGAGAGGCGGTATTACTACAATGAACGAGGACGCTGGATTGGCCGGTCATCGTTACCAGCCCGTTATCGTGGCTTTGACTTGTATAATTCATACAAGGTCGTATTGAATGAGCGGGAACCATATCGGAATGACAATAAGTATCGAGAGCAATATGCCTCATATAAAGGCCGTCACGATCAGCAGGTTATCCGCGATGCTCGTGATCCAAAATACTATGTAAACCCGAACCACCCCGAGCATAAGAACTGGGTAAAGCAACAACAGCACGATAAGAACAAAGGCAAAGCAAAGGACCGCGACAACAAACATGAACGAAATTAACACATGGCCGAATCCCGACAATTCGGAATCGGGTTCGTTTCAGTCACATTAACAATCGAAGGAGAAACATCATGCGCCGCTTACTTTTGTTGATCGTAGCATTGTTCTTGACAAGCACTGTCGATGCACAATTGCGTATTAATCTCAACTTCAACATAGATCGTCAGCCGATTTGGGGTCCGACTGGTTTTGATCACGCTGAATATTACTACCTGCCTGACATTGACGTTTTCTACAATGTCCCCCAGCAGAAGTTCTACTACAATCAAGGAGGACGCTGGATCAGCAATTCATCGTTGCCTTCCCGTTATCATAGTTTTGACTTGTATAGTTCATACAAAGTGGTGGTGAATGAGCCGACGCCGTATCGAAATGCTCAAAAGTATAGAACACAATATGCCTCATATAAAGGTCGGCATGATCAGCAGGCGATCCGCGATTCCCGTGATGCAAAATATTATGTAAATCCAAAGCACCCCGAGCATAAGAACTGGGTGAAGCAACAACAGCAGGAAAAGAACAAAGGCAAAGACAAGGGTCGCAACAACTAACCCGAACGAAACTAACGGATAAGACAAGACAGATCGGAATGAAAATGTTGGAACATGGAACGGAGCCGCAGGGAGCCGAGAACAGAAATGTTCTTCAGCAACCTGCGGCGAAGGAGCTGAGTCACACACGGCCCAAGATCTTCAAACAGCTTCGCACACTGCGTTGGCCGGATCTGCCCACGCTTCTTGGTCTCCTGTGCGTTTCTACTTCGGCGTATTGTTCATACAAAGGCCTTTTTGGAATTGCATACTCGCTGATTCTCGCACAATTCATCTTCGACTATATTGATGGGAAGTTGGCGCGAAGCATTGGTGGAGGGGCCCTGGGGGTCTACCTGGACAGCTTCTCGGATTTCATGGCCGTTGCCGCATCTGTTGTGTTCGGCTGGTTTGTCGGGATCAATGGTCCGGCAATGTTTCTTGCCGGATTCTTGAACCTTGGCGCTGCAGCGGTACGATTGGCCTACTTCACGACAGTGAAGCAAAAGGGGTTCACAGGTGTCCCAACCCCGTTGGCCGCGTCCGCGGTTTCTACGGTCGCTTTCCTTGGATACCTCTTTGCCAATGCGAGCCTCGGCTGGTTTGTGCTGTTCTATTTTGCTTCAGCAGTTGCGATGATTTCCGATTTGAAATTGAAGAAGATCTGAATTCCCCGGCCCCCGGTTACGATGGCATCAGTGGACATCAAAGATGTGACGTTAGCGATAATGACAGGAAAGGCTTACCCATCGCCCCCAGTGGGTTGATGGCAGAAATGATGTCAACACCGTTCTCATGCAATATCACTGAATCTGCATTCGATGTGATCAAGAGAGCCGGTGCTTCCGGGGGAGGCATCGGCTTTATAATCGAATGTAGAGAGGCATTCGCACAACGACTTTGAAGCCTTTGGCCAAACTGGTGCGCCTGGCCTCTCGAAAAAGGGATTAGCTACCTTTTCATCCTTTCGGTTGATTACAATCACAAGCAATCAGTTGTATACTTTGATGGGGAAGCAATGCTACAAACGGGGTCGGATCGAACGGCAATGGAAGCAACGGAGAGCAGTGACCTTGCCCCATCGGGGAGAGATGATAGACGATGAGCTTGCAGCGATTGGCTCGTGGTTTTCTACTTTGCTTCCGTTGTTGTGATAACTTCTGATTTGAGATTGGATAGAATTTGACCGAGGTCCCATGACTGAAAAGAGTGATTCTCTCGGCGGAACGCGCCTCCTCATTATGGCGGCAGCGTTTGTGATCATCATCTATGGCATCAATCAGGCTCAGTCGGTTGTTTCATTGTTCCTTGTCTCTGTTTTCCTCACTCTCATTGGAACGCCGCCGGTACTCTGGTTGGAACGAAAACGCGTTCCGACTTTTATATCGGTGATGATCGTCATGGCAGGCATGATTGCTCTTCTCCTGATGATCGGCGGGGTCGTCGGCGCGTCCCTCAGTAGCTTTTCCGATGCGTTGCCTTTTTATCTGAAACGTCTGGACGAGCAAGTCCTGGCGTTCAAGGCGTACCTGGAAAGCAAGAATATCGCCCTCACTGACAAGGTCTTGCTTGAGTACCTCAATCCCCGGGCGGTGATGGGCTTGACTTCCGGCTTGATCTCAGGAGTGGGCTCAGTGCTTTCCAACATCGTCCTCATCTTGCTCACCGTAACGTTTATTCTTCTCGAGGCCTCGAGCTTCCCAGTCAAGCTCCGTTCTGTACTGGGTCATCCTCACCAGGTCTTTCCCCAGTTCACGAGGTTTGTTAATGATATCAGGCGTTACATGGTCATCAAGACAATCATCAGTCTGATCGCGGGGATCACCATAGGGCTATGGTTGTACATCCTCGGCGTGGATTTTCCAGTTCTCTGGGGTTTCATAGCCTTTCTGCTCCACTACGTGCCCAACCTGGGTCAAATTATGGCGGCCATTCCTGCGGCGCTACTTGCGCTCATTCAACTCGGCCCGGGACCTGCCGCGCTTGCCGCTGCCGGCTATCTTGTCGTTGGCTTCACACTCGGAAATATTGTTGAGCCGCGGCTCATGGGTCGCAAACTCGGACTGTCTACGTTGGTCGTTTTTCTCTCTCTCATTTTTTGGGGAAGCCTGCTTGGTCCGATCGGCGTGATTCTATGTATACCCTTTACCATGACGCTGAAGTTTGCCCTGGAGAGCAATGCAAGTACGCGATGGGTTGCGGTCTTGCTCGGGTCGGAAAAGCCAGCAGAGAGTATTCTACCGGTGTCGAACAAGAAGATTCATTCTGACACTTGAAATTTGTGCCATTGCCATGGCAGGCGACATCATATCTGCATTCTGCTGAATGTTCATGAACACGAGGTCGGTATCATGAGAACTTGTCGGCGTACCTTCGTACTCCTTGCTCTATTCGTTCTCTGTTTGACTGA
>Ga0116138_1001331_pt1 | contig 13765 bp, 16 predicted proteins | sample June2015DPH_20_1_2_FD_88971 | JGI IMG/M metagenome (GOLD analysis project Ga0116138, IMG submission 88971) | Peatland microbial communities from SPRUCE experiment site at the Marcell Experimental Forest, Minnesota, USA - June2015DPH_20_150 | ecosystem: Environmental > Terrestrial > Soil >... | reverse complement strand
TCGGCCTCTGTGGCGTCCGACAATGGGCAGAAAATTTTTCTTGGCTTTCGCTTCGATCTCTTTCAGAACTTTGTCAGCTTCATCCAAGCTGATGTCTCCCGGCACCAGACAGCGAACATCTGCGATATATCTCTAGCGCGCGTTTCTATAGGAACTGTTATTGGTGTGGGAGCCGCGTGGGTCTGGATGGAATGGAGCGGCCTCTATGCCTAGTCTGTTGAGTCAACGACGGTGTCTTTGAATCAGTTCTTGGATATTCTAATGTGCGATGCTGGGCTGAGACACGTAGAGGTCATCGACTTGCACTGAAGTTCCTTCTAGTTCTTTAAGATGGGCTTCGACGGTTGTGCAGATATTTGTTCTGAGCTGGCCTTTGTGTTCTGTGGGGAGCATCTGGATTTTTTGGGCCAGCTTGGGATCTTCGAGTGTGTTTGCAATCCAATTTTTGAAGTCATTTCTTTGGAGATGGAAAACCAAGCTTTCAAGCTTTACGGATTTGATTTTGTCCAGGAATTCATTGAGGCTTCTGGCGCTCTGTCCGGTTGGCTTGCCGATGGTTTCGTAGAAATAGAAAGCTTCTTCGTTGCTTAATGTTCTGAGTGTTCTGACGGCTTTGCCTTCAACTCTCACGCTTTGGCGTATTCTCTTCTTGTTTTGTTTGGATTTTTCTGGCATGATGAGTCGTGAATTTTGTTGTTGTGAAAGCAAGATATTCTTTGTGAATTCGAAATTCACCTTTGAACATCACATTGCACGCATGTTGATGCTGGAAAAGTAGAGATTTTTAAAAAGTGGCACAATAATGACAATCGATGGATGCTTGAACTTGAGGTGGATTCGTTCTTGTGCTGTTTTGGGTTGGAGGTACTCGTATTGCTGTTCGTTTATCTGGGTTATTAGTTGTCTGTCGTCGCCTGGGATTTTGAGAAGTTTTTTCTTCATGAGGAGTTTGAGGCGATTGAGCATGTTTTCTTTTTCAGCTTCCGTGAAGAAAACACCGTTAACGCTTCCGACTCGAATTGTTTCCAGCTCGTCTACTACTGCGTCTCCTACGCCTGTTTTGTCCACGCACAGCGCGCGCGGTTCCAGTAATGTTTAAGTGTACGTTTAAACATACAGATTCACGTGATCCATCCTGGTCAAGACTATAACCATCCGAGAAGAAGTGTATAGAAAACTGCTGACCATCAAGAAGAAGGATGAAAGCTTCAGTGAGCTATTTGATAGGCTTGCAGAAAATAAGGATCCACTAGAAACGCTATCAAAACTCAGGGCGAGTGTAGAGTTCAGAAAGAAGAAAGAGATGCTTTCAGAGATAAGTTCTTCCAGGGCTGAACGAAGAAGATGATCGCGATAGACACGGACGTGTTGATTGAGATACTGGACAAGAAATCAGTAAAAGGTGACGAAGCTCTCAAGCAGATTCTTCAGAGTGAAGAAGAAATATGCACAACTGTCATCAACATACACGAGATACTCTACGGCCTCCACAAGTATGGAAAACCAGTCAAAGAGATTCTGTTGTTACCTGTTTTGAACTATATGAAAAAGGATGCAGTCCTCTCCAGCAAAATAGAGCTTGAAGCAGAAGAAAATGGAACTTCCATACGCAGAACTGATGCTATGATAGCCGCGATGACCATAAACAACGGGGCAGCCCTCTTCACCTTCGACTTGAAACACTTCAGCCCCCTCAAAGCCCTTGGACTCAAACTCTTTCCATAGAATACTTTGTCTGAAACACAGCCTTTTGTTCAGCGCTAAGCAAGAACTAGCCAATTTGTTCGATCAGGTGGGACGGGCAGACCTGCCGTACCATGGTGTTTCTACCGGTAAAGTCCGGTGGGGCCCCACCACCCGCGCGCGCTTAGAAACCGCTTCTTTCTCCATTGTTTACTCTACCTTGCCCACTGTGCATGATTACTCTCGTCACACCGTTATATGATTCTTGTTTAGCGTCGAAGAGCTCCGACAAACAACATTTATGAGTGCTTAACGTGGCTTATGCGCAGACAACAGCGCGTGAACAGGTGTTCCGTCAAATCACGCCTTTAATAAGACTGTTCGCTTTTGAGCATGATGTCTTTTCCTTCAACTTTCAGTTCAGATGAGGTCTCGTCATTGATTTTTGGGCGCATGAAAAGAACTTTTGGACCAGAAACAACCTTGCCCGTTGTGATGTCAAATTTGGCGCCGTGTTTGGGACAGGTTACCGTTGTGCTATCCAACGTTCCCTTGGAAAGGTCTCCGCCAGCGTGAGTACATCTATTACCCATGGCATAATATGGGCCGCTTACGTTGGCAACCAGAATCTCTTTTTCTCCAAACCTAATAGCTTTCATTTGTCCCGAGAGTATCTCCGAGGTTTCAGCAACTTTTACAAAAGTCAGCTGTTTCACCTCCTTCCTCTACATTTTTCTTTCCTTACTCTCTGTCATTCACCGTCAATTTTCGTCTAGGTAAACTCTTTCCTCTCGAAGAGGACCAATCCCAATATCGCGGTTATGATGAAGTACAGTCCTATTATGACTAGGCCTTCGGGGACATAGGCACTGTAGGAGGTTATGGTCAATCCTCCCCGGCCTACAGGGGTATGTGTGATGTGTTCCGGGAACCCTCCGGGGTTTAGTATGTTTCCGATTATTCCGGCCCCGTAGGTTAGGATGAACCAGGGTTCAAAATTGACGAGGCTTGAAACAAGCAGTTCTATCAGTGAGAACACGAAGAGAAAAAGGATCGCGGTCACGAGGATAGACATGCTGTTGCTCTTGAACAGTGAACTGAAGAAGAAAGTGAAGCCCATTACTGCGGCTAGGTAAAACCAGGCGTAGAGAAGTGATTGACCAAATTGGATGGGGACGTTAGCGCCGAAGTAGTATAACCCGTTGCCAACGGTGATGGCTGCAAAGATGGCGAAGATTATGGTGGCTGCAATAAAGGCCGATAGCCACTTGCCAATGTATATGCTCGATCTTCGGATGGGGTTTGGAACTCCGAAGTAGCCCGTTTTGTTTTGGAATTCGCCGCTGATGGCGTCTCCGCCGAAGAATATCCCTCCGAGTATGATCACGAAGGTGACGCTGCGGCCCCACCAGCTTGAATAGAATATCAGCTCGCGCGTGCTCGCGTCAAGAGTTGGATCACCTAGAAAAATTTGGGGGCGGTAGTATCCCACCAAGACGGTGAGGATGGCACTTATGATGAGAGTGATAATTAGGAGTATGAAGAATCTGCGCGATCTGAAGTAGTCGAGGAACGTGTATTTCATAGTGATGCCGACTTGTGTAAGGCTGCTCGGCACTTTGTTCTCAGATATTGTTTCTGTTTCGTTCATGTTTGATCACACCGTGCTTGTGATAAGTTTGAGGTATGCGTCTTCGAGTTCTGATGACGCGGGTCTGTAACTGATTACTCCAATGTTCATTTTCACCAGGTCAGAGAGGATCTTTTCTTGTGCGTCCGAACCTCCGCTGAACCTGATTGTCAAGTTCTTGTCGTCTTTTTTCTCTGCCGTGATTATGCTTGGAATGGCTGCTATCTTCTTGATTGTCAGCTCGGAATCGATTGGACGGTGCAACTCAACCTCCACGATGTTTTCTCCTCCTGTGAACTTGGCTGTCACGTTGGGAATCGTGTCGTAAACGATTAGTTTTCCATGGTCGATCATTGCGACTTCGTCGCAGACTTCTGAAACTTCACTGAGAATGTGGGAGCTCATGAAAATCAGTCTCTTCTTGGTCTTAAGGGATTTTACGATGCCTCTGACTTCGCTCATTCCTCTTGGGTCAAGACCGTTGGTAGGCTCGTCCAGGAGAAGTATGGTTGGATCGCTCAGAAGCGCAGAGGCGATGCATATCCTCTGTTTCATTCCCTTGGAGAACTTGCCAACCCTCTTATCAATCCATTCCTCCATGTGAACTTCTGAAACGGCTTCCTCTATTCTCTTGCTCCGCTCTGTGCTTGGCACGCCTCTTATCTCGGCTATCATCATGAGCGCTTCTCTGGGCGTTAGCGAAGGGTAGATTTCGGGAGTTTCAATCAGAGCACTCACAGAAGCAAGTGCTTTTTTCTTCTGAGTGTGCACGTTTACACCGTTTATGAGAGCATCTCCAGCGGACGGCCTGATCAGATCAGTAAACATTTTGAGAGTAGTTGTCTTTCCTGCACCGTTCGGGCCTAGGAATCCAACACACTTTGACCCTTCAATTTTCAAGTTTAGGTCTGACACGGCAGTAAACGAGCCGTAGCGTTTGGAGAGATTCACGGCCTCGATAATAGGAGTTGTCAAAGTAACCAATCCTCTTTTATCATGTGGTTAAATGGAGAACGCCCGCAGCAGCCATTGATTGGCTCACAGCAAAGCATTTTCAACCTTATGCGTCTCCATCGTTTGAGTTGTCAAGTAAGGCTCTCAGGCTCCTAATAAAGGTCGCGCGCGCGAACGTTCCAGACACATTTTACCGGTAAACTCGGGTGGGGGTCCCACCCCCCGCATTCTAATTTTAGGCTTATTCTGAGCTTAATTAGCCGAAATAAACTCAATTTAGGACCTTAGTGTGCGGGGGCTAACAATTGAACACATGTTTACCGGTAAAATACTAAGGTTATCCTACATTTTATTGACGAGAATTTATAGCGCGCGCAGTCTCCATGCGACTCTGATTGTACGCACACTGGAGACCGAGTAACTCGATTTTGTAGTGTTTCAGAGAAGAAGCACACACTATATATGAGCGGGTCCGGTGGGATTTGACCCCAAATGCGCGCGCGCAAAGTTTTAAGAGCTTTGCCGAGGAATATAATATGTCTGTTCGAGTTTCTGAGTATTAGGAGGTTCAAGGTGGTCGTTAAGGTTCGGTTGGAGTTTAAGTTGTTATCGACAACGAAGATTGCAGGTGACCACTTCTTGACGTTGAACCTGAAAAACGTTGGAAGCAGCATCTTGAAGAATTTGGTTTTGCGGCTGCACTCCCCAGATCCGGGGTTTTCAGTTGATTGCGCTGGGTGCTTTGTCTACGCTTTGATGCCCAGCGCAGATGAGAATGTTAAGTTTCGGGTTTTTGTCTCTTCATTGGCGCGGGCTTACTTTTCGGTCTGCGGGTATGCAAGCGGGGACGCGTATTTTTCCATAGAATCGCCTGTAATGGCGGTTCAGACAAAAGACTCCATGGAGAATAGCATGTTGTTGATGTGACGGTTGCCGGGCTTCTTAGCTTTGGTTCCGGTGGTCGTCAAGTTCGGTTGAGCGTTTGCTTAGTTGGGGTTTTATTTTTTGGGCATTAGTTCGTTTAGTTCGTATGTTGCCACGCACATTACGCTGTCGGCGCCTCCGTAGTACACTAGGACTTCGTCGTTGATGAGTACGTTTCCACAGCTGAACACCACGTTAGGCACTTTGCCGAAGCGCTCGTAGTCGGTGACGGGTGTTAGTATGGGTGTTTCGGAGCGGTACAGAATGGTTTCGGGATTGTCTCTGTCCAGCAGGATTACGCCAAGCGAATAGACCTTCTCGAAACTCACGCCGTGGTAGATAAGGAGCCAGCCCTCGTTGAGTTCGATGGGGGGTCCGGCTGCGCCTACTTTCCAGCAGTCCCAGCTTTTCCTTCTTGGTCTCATCAAGGACCTGATGTCGTACCATCTTCTGAGGTCGTCGGAGTACGCCACGCACATGTCTGGCTCTAGGCGATGAAACATGACGTACTTGCCTCCGATTTTTTTTGGGAAAATGACGGCGTCTTTGTTGTGTATGCCTCTGAATGGCAATAGTCGTTCGTTCCATTTCCATTGTTTGCTCAAGAAATCGCCAATTGCGATGGATACTAGTGAGATCTGGTAGAGCTGTTCGTGGTCAATTTCGGAAAGGGCTGTGTAAGACATTATTATTTGGTCGCCGAAGAGCGTTAGTCTGGGGTCCTCGCATCCCCAGCGTTCAGCTTCGTTGTGGGGTTCAAAAACGGGGACTGGTGACCGCTCGTCGATTTTGTATCCGTCAGAGGAGGCGGCGTATCCGATGCGGGATATGCCGTCGTTACCTATTGCCCGGTATAGTATGTGGACTCGTTTGCCGACTCTTATGGCGGCAGCGTTGAATACTTCTTTCGATTCCCAGGGGTTAGATGCTATTGGCTGAAGGATCGGGTTGTCTTGGGACCGTCTCATTTTGTATGTATCCTAGTAGTTTTTTGACGTGGTAAATCCAAAGAGTTCATCTAAGAGTTTTCTGACGGAGAGTAGGCCGGTTAGTTCTCCTTTGGGGTCTACGACTGGCAGGTGTCTGATTCCGTGTGAGATTACGAGTCGTCTTGCTTCCTCTAGCGAAGCCTCTTCTCCTATTGTGGCGACATTCTTGGTCATCACTTGATCGATGGCGGTATCCAGTGGGACTTCGTTGGCTATGATTCTTATGGCGTCCCGCTCGGTGAAGATACCCACGCATTTTTGGTTGTCGTCCGTTATTACGATTGAGCCCACGTGTTTTTCGTATAGTGTTCTGACGACGTCTTTGATTGTGATGTTAACCTTGGCGGTTACCACGTCTTCGATCATTATGTGCTTTACCATTAGCACGTTCTGGTTTCGCCTCTGTCTTAGGTTTGGTTTTCTTGACTAATAAGGCGAACTGTTTTAGGACTCACAAAAACGCGTGTGTGGGAGACTTTCCGCGCGAATAAAGGCAATATTGTTTGCCGTTCTATTTGGTAGTTTGAAGTTCGATGCGGGCGGAAAGGTAGCAAACGGTGGCTTCGGCTCCCTGGTTGTAGTTTAGTCCTTTTTCGGTTATTCCGTCGTAGCAGCTGCCTGTGGTGGAATTGTAAACAGAGGAGTTTTGGGTGTTCTTCCCAAGAAACCAGTTGAAGATTGTTCGTGCCATTGTTTTGTAGTGGCGGTTGTCTGTTTCGCGGTAAGCTGACAGTGCTGCTTCCGTCATTGAAGCTGCTTCCACGGATTGCTGATCGTATATGGGCCGCGGTTTTCCTTTTTTGTACCAGCCGTGGTTGCCTATGGGTACGAATTTGTTGTTTAGTATCTGAACTTCAAGGAGGAACTTTAGCGATTCCTCTGCGACTCGAATGTATTTGGCTTGTTTTGTTTCTCGGTAGGCTTCGAAAAGGGCTTGCGGGAGTCTACCGTTTACGTAGGTGAGGTAAGGTTCAAACCAGCGCCAGTCGCTGGAGCGCGTGTTTGCGTAGTATTCGAGCAGTTTGTCTGATAGTGCCTTTATGTTCTGGGTTAGGTTTTGGTCTTTTGTGTAGGCCTTGTGGTAATGACTTAGGCCAAGTATTGCGAAGGCTTTCGCTCTGGGGGATTTGAAGAAGCATGCCCATCGAAAGGCTTTGTCGAAGATTTCTTTTGCTAGAAGTCTCCTCTCCGCTGATAGCTTGCTGTTTATTACGTATCCGCAGGCCCATAGGGTGCGACCTGCACAGTCTTCGGAACCTTCGTCGTCGATGAAGCTTCGATCGTAGCCTAGGAAGTTATGCATTTTGCCGTCTGCTCTTTGCATGTGCAGAAGGAAGCTTAGGTATGTGTCTATCAACCTGTCCGATTTGGAGATACCTTTGATTTGGCTGTGCTTGGTGATGGCTATGAGGGCTCGGGCGTTGTCGTCGGTCGTGTATCCTTCTAGCCGATTTGGTGTTCCGAATTTCGAATGTTGAAAGATACCAGTATCGTCTGTGATTGCTTTAAGGAAGTTTAGTTTGATAGGTGGGAGATTCACGTGAGCGTCCTCTTAAGCGTGTATCGCTTGTTTGAGTATGTCTGTGTATTTTTGGGCGACCTTTGGCCATATGAAGCTTCGACTGTACCTGTAAGCTTTTTTCTCTATGTCTCTTCTCAGTTTGTCGTTTTCTAGAAGTTTCTTCACCTCTTCGGCGATTGAGTCTGGGTTTTTGAACTCGCAGAACATGCCTCGTCCGTGAGACAGCACCTCTTTAGCGTGGAGGTAGGGAGTTGATACTACTGCTCTGCCGGCTCCTAGAGCGTAGACTAGTGTGCCGCTGCTGATTTGGTTTGGGCCGATGTAGGGTGTGATGTAGATGTCTGTGGCGTGGAGGTACCTTATTAGTTCCCTTTTTGTTAGGAAGCGATTGTGAAATCTGACGTGGTTCTTTAGCCCCAGTTGGTCGACTAGTTTGATGAGGTTCATGCGGTAGGTTTCGCCTTCGATTTTTCTTACTTCGGGGTGTGTTTCGCCGATTATTAGGTAGAGTATGTTTGGATGTTTTTCAACTAGGGGTGGGAGTGCTTGGATGGCGTACTCGATGCCTTTGCCTCCGTTTATTAGGCCGAAAGTGGACAGGATGGTTCTTCCTTTCAAACCCAGCGAAGGTTTTACGCTGTCACTGGTTAAGAAGGGGATGTCTGGGCAACCGTGTTGGACGACGTTGATTTTCTTGTTTGGGACGTCGTATTCCTTGAGAATGTTCTTGGCGGCTCTTGCCATGACCACGATTGCTTTGCTGTGAGCGGTGATTTCTTTCAGCACGTTTCGTGCTTTTGGTTCAAAGTCTGGTTGGACTGTGTGGAGTGTGGTTATGACTGGTTTGTGTACGTTTTGTAGGAAGGAGAGGATATACTTTCCCCATTCTCCTCCGTATATTCCGAATTCGTGTTGTAGGTTTACTGCGTTGATTCGGGATGAGTTGATGTACTTGGCGGCTTGAATGTAATCCTCTTCGAAATCCTGCCTTATCTGTTGTTTGACTCGGCTGTCGTAGTCGTAGATTGTCTCTATTTCGTTTACGCTTATGACTCGGGCTGGGGCGAATTCACCGAGGCGGTCTATGGAGTCGATTAGGTCTTTCGTGAAGGTGGCTATTCCGCATTCTCTGGGAGTGTATGTGCCTAGAAAGGCAACGTATTCTTCGTTCGATTCTGGAACTCGAGGTTTTGTGGACAATTCTGACATTACCTTGCCTGAAGTCTTCGCTACAAGAATGTAGTGAATTTTGGCTTGAAAACGCCTTTGTTTATTAATACGCGTTCCGCCGTTAAAAAAATTTGCTGCTCGTTGATGTTGTTTTCTGAGGTGAGAACTGAATGGTGGAGTCAGGAGGTCCTTGTTGGTTGTGTTGGGGATAGAATTTTAATCCAACCAACCAAAACAAACCAAGTCAATTTCCTCCTTTTCCTCAACTTTCAAGGCTTGTTTCCGTTAACGCTGAGCGCGCGCGACAGGATTTCTGTTCAATTTTTTTTCTAGAACTATGTTCTATTTCCCACAATCTAAATATAATGAAATACAATGAAGAAAGGAGGTGACGAGGCGATAATATGCTTAGAAAACTTGTGCTGGCTGTTGGACTGGTGATGGATGGTGTTGGCATGATTATGACGCTGTGGGTCTTGCAGACTGTTGGGAACTATTTAAGGGAACCTTGGCCTCCAATCGGCTCCATTATCCCGCAGGGTATGTCCTTCAGTGATTTCATGGGGTTGGTGACGGTTCCCACAGGAGCTCTTGTTGGGTTTGGATTTCTGCTGCTGGCTTTCGGCATACTTTATCCTAGACCGTCCACAGAACCTACGCCCGAAGGTGAAGCTGCACACGAGGGTGAAACTGGAGACGAGGGTGAAGCTGAAGACGAGGGTGAAGAAGCGAAGGGTTAGGCTTTCCCTCGGCACGCTTGTCGAGCTCGTGCGCGCCTAACTTTGTTACATTGGCTTTTGAAGTTTCTTTAGCGCGGGCTGTAGGAAAATCGTGGATTCAATGACGAGCTAAGGCCTGCAGGGTCAACATGGTCGAAGCCTTTCGCTTGAATGTTGAAATTCGAGCCCTTGTGTTTGAGTACTCAATCCGTGATTTCTTTGAGTGTCAAAACGTTGTTGAAGCATGCTGGTTCCGTGCTTTTTTTACTCAATTCCGCCTAGTTTTTGAGTGTCAAAAGTTTTGGGTGTTGAGTTTCTTGTGTTGGTGTGGGAGTACTTGTGTTTGAGCAAAATAAGTATTGATTCTTGATATTGGCGCGCGTATTGTTACTATAGCGAACGAAACGAACGAACAGAGAGTGAAGCGAGTGTTAGCAGTGCATTGTTGCCGTTACGATTAAAACGTTACGTTCACTTACCTTCACTTTCTATTCTTTCTTGTGTTCCTCTCTAAGCGCGCGCCAACGCTTCGTGCGAACAAATTTGGAAGGAAAAGTTATATATATAATACAATCGCTTCAGAGAAGTATAGATCAGAGGTCTAAAGATGACAAATGATATTGAAAAGATAATAAAAGATTGGGCTGCCGCATGGAATTCACACGACTTGGATAAGACAATCTCCTTCTATACAGATGATTGTGTTTTAGAGGACAATGGTCTGGGCGTAGTCTGCCACGGCAAGAAGGAATTAGTCGCCTTCTGCAAATCAACTTTTATTGATGTTCCTGATGTGCGATTCGAATCGAAGTCGCTGTTTGACACTGGCAATTGGGTAGCTTGGGAATGGACCATGACAGGCACTCAGGCCCATAGCAGCAATCCAGCGATACCGGCGACCGGAAAACGCTTTTCGGTTGGAGGCGCATCGATAATTGAAATTCACAATGGTAAGATCAGGCGAGAGACTGATTATTATAACGCGCTAACCATAATGCGACAGCTCGGTGTGATGCCTAGTATGCCCTCGAAATAAATTCACAAGCAAGTTAAGATATACCTAAAGAAGATTTCGTTTTTTAGCGCGCGCCTGTCGTGCAAGCGAATCAAGGGTTTAGGCTTGCTGTTGGCCTGAACTCTGGCGGCTTGCGAACCTTCGTTGCTTGCTCAAACGCGTAAGCCAACCTGATGAGTGTGGGTTCCTGCCATGCTTTTGCAAAGAACGAAATGCCGACTGGCAGACCAAAGATGTATCCCGCAGGCACGGTTATGTGTGGATACCCTGCCACTGCAGCTGGTGACGTACAATCCATGTCCCAATTAATGGCATCGCCGTTGACCAAGTCAATGGTCCATGATGGACCGCCTGATGGCACGACGATTGCATCGAGTTTGTGTGTTCGCATGGTCACGTCGATGCCTTCTTTGCGTGTCAGACGGTGATTCTTTGCAAGTGCGTCGCGGTACTTTTTGTCATGCAGTGAGCCCTTTTTTTGTGCGAGCTCCATATCTTCCTGCCCAAAATACGGCATCACACGGCCTTTGTTTTCCTCATTGAACTTGATGACTTCGGCCAGCGTTTTCACGCGGGCCTTCGTGCTCGCGAGATATTTGTTCAAATCTGTCTTGAACTCGTAATACAAGACCTCCATCTCGGTCTTGTGGAGTTTTTTGAAGTTGGGTACATCGGCTGGGTCAACAATTACCGCTCCCATTTGCTTCATCACATCAAGGCACGACTCAAAAATCTTGATGATGCGTTTATCGGTTCCAACCATTTTTCTTGCAACGCCAATCCGCGCGCCCTTGAGGCCGTTCTTATCAAGGAACTGAGTGTAGTCTTCGAACGCTCGCTTCTTGCTAAGCCTTGTAGCTGAATCCCCTTCATCAACTCCAGTCAGTGCCCCGAGCAGAATCGCCGCATCCGCGACAGTGCGCGCCATGGGACCAGCCGTATCTTGACTGTGGGCAACAGGAATCATACCGCTTCGACTCCACAAGCCAAGCGTAGGTTTGATTCCAACAATGCCATTCGTTTGACTCGGGCAAATAAGCGAGCCATCGGTTTCAGCGCCAATCGCAGCTGCGCACAGGTTTGCCGCCACCGCCGCGCCTGAACCCGATGACGAACCGCAAGCGGAACGATCAAGCGCGTAGGGGTTGCGTGTGAGTCCGCCACGAGACGACCAACCACTGACAGAGCGTTTGCCGCGAAAATTCGACCATTCGCTCAAGTTGGTCTTGCCTAAAATCACTGCGCCTGCTGAACGCAATTTCTTGACGATGAACGCGTCACGGGGTGCGATGTGCCCTGCGAGCGCAAGCGAACCCGATGTGGTCTGCATTCGGTCATGTGTGTCGATGTTGTCTTTGATGAGGACAGGAATGCCATGGAGTGATCCACGCGTTTTGCCGCGGCGTCGCTCATTGTCGAGGGATGACGCGATAGCCAAGGCGTCGGGGTTCGTTTCTATGACGGCGTTCACTTTTGGACCGTTACTGTCTATCGCGTTAATCCGCTCCAGATAAAGCTCGGCGAGGCGACGCGATGTCAACTTGCCTGTGGTCATCATTGATTGCATTTCAGAAATCGTCCATTCTTGCAACGTCATCGTTCTCCACCTGTGACGTAGTGTCCGAACTGAGTTCATAAACTTTAGTAGGCGCTTCTGAGGGGGAGACCAGAGGGGCTTTTCAGCATGCAGGTTTAGGCTGAACCGACAACTGAGCGCGCTTCAGTTTGCAACAAACAATATATTCATGGTGTTTGCTGAATTCTTGCCAATGCCAAACTCAAAAAGGAAGTTACTTGTGTGAACGAGGAACACTCAAGCTTCAGGCCGAGGCCGCGCATACAGTCTCTTTCTGACCTTATCTTCGGGTTGGCCCTCTCAATCGGCGCCCTGACTCTGATAGGTCAACAAGCCTCGGACTTCCAGAATCTTCTCATTTCCCTATTTTATTATGGGTTCAGCTTCCTAATCCTGATAAACGTGTGGCGATTGTATACGCACACGATGGATCTGCTTCCTGTCGAGACCGCAGGACTCGTTGACCTCAACATTGTGCTGCTCTTCCTCGTTTCAATAGAGCCCTTCCTCTTCAACCAGATTCTTGGGTCCTCCACTTCAGCATTCGCTGAGAACGTGTCTGTCCTTTACGCAATTGATCTTGCAGGGCTGTTCTTGATTCTGGCGTTCTTCACCCATTCTCTCGCTGACGAAGACAAGAAGCTCGTTCCCCAAAGCCTTCTGCTGACATACAGGCGCTTCAGGAATTTCGAGCTACTAGCTACCACAATATTCCTCGTATCCATAATACCAGTCTTCTGGTCTTTGGGGATATCGGTGGGCAATTCCTTCATCCGCATAAGGTTCATACTGTGGATTCTCACTCTGTTCATGCCAGCGTTCAGACACCTGTACACGCGCGCTCGAGTGGCCCGAGACCCCAAGTCAGCTGGCTCAAGGCTCAGATGAGGGCAAAACAGTTGAAAGTTGGAAGGCAGGTATTTCAAAGTCTTGGTGGCGTAGGAATGGAGTGAGGCTTTCTGATGGTGTCGTGGCGCAAGGTAGGCGTGGTGATTGTCGCGTTAATTATCGTGCTTCCCGCCGTCCTTCTCGTTTGGGTGAACAACAAGCCTGCGAATTCTACGGTGCTGCACTACACCTATAGCGTTGTCAATGTGTACCCTCATGACACGGATGCTTTCACGGAGGGTCTGGTGTTTGACGGTGGTTTTCTGTATGAGAGTACGGGGCTTTATGGCAACTCTAGTCTGCGCCGCGTGGATTTGGAGACTGGTGGAGTTTTGCAGCTTCTGAGTTTGCAGTCTCAGTATTTTGGTGAAGGTATCGCTGTCGTGGGGGACAAAATTGTTCAGTTGACGTGGCGGTCGCACGTGGGTTTCGTGTATGACAGGGCTGGTTTTGGTTTGTTGCAGGAGTTTGAATATCCCACTGAGGGGTGGGGGTTAACGTACGATGGCAGTCGGCTGATAATGAGCGATGGGACGGCGAACCTTTACTTTCTGGATCCCGTGACTTTCCAAAGAGTCGGACAGGTGGCGGTGCACGATACTGGACCTGTCAATGAGTTGAACGAGCTTGAGTACATAAACGGGACGGTCTACGCAAACGTTTGGGGAGAAGAGAAGATCGCTGTGATCAATCCG
>Ga0116138_1001330_pt1 | contig 13769 bp, 17 predicted proteins | sample June2015DPH_20_1_2_FD_88971 | JGI IMG/M metagenome (GOLD analysis project Ga0116138, IMG submission 88971) | Peatland microbial communities from SPRUCE experiment site at the Marcell Experimental Forest, Minnesota, USA - June2015DPH_20_150 | ecosystem: Environmental > Terrestrial > Soil >... | reverse complement strand
CCAAAATGGCAATCATCCCAACCACGAAAGCAAACAGGAGTGGATCTGCCATAGCAATTCCTTACACGCGCGCGCACCTTAATGATGTCTGGCAAAACAGTTGGTCGCGTCTTCTTTCCCTTTCATACTGTAGCCTTGCCCCTTGCCTAAGAAGAGGAGCTTCTTATAAGGCTGACCTTGAATCGACCGTAAAACATGTCGATCCTTCGGGCATTTTTGACCTAGTGACTTTTTTTGGAGAATGCTCTGGACCTTTGGGCATATCCAGATTGTTGGGGCTTTCACTCTAGCGCGCGCATTTAGGCTGTTTTCTTTGCAACATCCGACTTGAGAAGCCTGTACACTGCTATTAGAACAAATGCAATAGTGTAGAGGGCTATAATCAACGCCGCTTGGGAAAGAGCCCCAAGGTCAGCTGCAGGAAGCACACTGGATGCAGTTACCAGTTCACTCATGACAAGCGATGGGAAGCTTGTTGCGGCCCATATTGGAATGGCCCGTGTGCTTATGCCGTAGACAAAGGTTAAGATCGGGCTTATAATATATGAAGCGAAAAGTATTGCCAAGGCTAACAGCATTGCGAGAGTAGTTCCTCTGAAGACTTCGCTGAACATGAACGATAAACAGAAGAAAATGAGAGAAGAATACACAATGGCCAAAAACATTAACGGAGCAAATTGCAGACCGCTCTGTGCACCAAAGAACACGAGTGAAAGGGCTACGCCTACAAAGGTTATCAAGGCTTCAACCATGGCCAACAAAGAGAATCCGCCCAAGAACTTCCCGAGAATGTACTCAAGCCGAGTAATCGGTTTGGAGAGCAACACGTCAGCAGTTCCGTGTTCATATTCTTCAGACATTGAACCACCAGCAACTATGATGGCTATTAACTGAACAAACAGCAGGCCTTCCAGCACGACTAAAATCCACACGAAGACATTCTCACTGCCCAAGAACGTCGTGCCTATAAACCGATACGCCTCATAAATACCAACTGTTACCAATGTTTGAAATGCTATGGCCAGAATTACAAGAGCGAGAATTTTCTTTTTGGCTAGGGCTCTCCTCCACTCATAGCCAATAATAGTGCCAATCCTTCCAAGCGCACCCATGCTATTGACCTCCTTTTAGAGCTTGGAAATAAACGTCTTCTAACGTAACCTTGTGGAGGTTTAGGCTCAGCAACACGCCTTGTTGCTTGAAGATTTCAGAAGAAATTTCGCCTCTCACATCCTTTTTCTCCTTCAGCTCTATTATCAGTTTGTTTTCTTCTACTCTAACGTCGTTTACAGACTCGAGCTCTTTGAGACTTGAAACTATGTTTTCGGTCACTTTTTCGAGCTCGGCCTCCACCACCCATCGCTGAGTGAAAGCGTCCAAAACCTGTTCGATTGGGCCGCTGAAAACGATTTTTCCCTTGTTTATCATTCCAATGTGAGTGCAGATTCGCTGAACCTCGTCCAAAAGATGAGACGAAATAAAGATGGTCTTGCCCTCCTTTGAAAGACTTGTGAAAAGACTTCTGAAGTGAGCTGTAGCCTCTGGATCCATGCCTATGGTAGGCTCGTCCATAATCAGGATAATTGGATCGTTGATGAGGGCAACGGCGACAGAAAGTCTCTGAACCATCCCCTTGCTGTAGCTCCCTATCTTCTTCTTGGCCCACTCTTTCAGACCTACAAGATCGAGGAGCGACTTGGCCTTTTCTTTTCTGATCTGCGAAGGCAACCCGAACATTCTACCCATAAGGTCAAGCAGCTGCTCTGCAGTGAAGAAAGGTTGAAGCACAGGAAGTTCCGAAGCGTACCCAACAGATCGGAGCGCATGAACAGGATCCTTCGATGGATTTGCTCCAGCTATCTGAACTTCCCCTTGACTTGGCTTAAGGAGCCCCAGCATAATTCTTATAGTGGTTGTTTTGCCAGCCCCGTTTGGCCCGAGATAACCGTACACACAGCCTTCGTCGATCGTGAAGGAAACCGAGTCCAAGGCCTTGAAGTTCCCGTAATACTTCGTCAGGGTGGAAACGTTCAAGACAGGATGCGACGCCAAACAGGCCACCTGTTCTCAAAGTATTTTACGAGCCCCTAATAGCATTTGGGGTCACGATCCGTTGGCCATCATGCCCCCAGCTATTTCCTCAACAGCGTTTCGTTTTCGAAGTATACCGCAACAAGCAGGCATAATCTTATCCACAGCAAAACCAAGATCTTTTCTAGCTTCGCGCGCGCTAAGTTACAAACAACGGCTTTTCCCATGCTTTTGTTCCAAAATATTGTTACAAACCTGTTCCAAACCATTTTTTAGTAATTCCTAAAAAGCCAATTAACGTTCCATGCTTTTTTGCGCGCGCTGGTAATATCTGCTGATATCAGAAGGCTTATTCAGGCAGAATCGGCACTTATCGTTTGAGCCGGCTATCCCAGTGTGCAGAAATCTAAGAGAGCATGTGATTAAGACTTATGAGAGCAACGTGAAATCTTGAACCGCTAGGATAAGCGCGCGCTGAATGCTGGATCCGAATGAAATCAAATAGGTGTTGAGACCATATTTCTTGTTTCTTCAATGATTGGCAATATTTGTTGCAGTTCCCTGAAGTACTTGAGTACCGTTATGCCTCTTTGAGTTATAGCAAAGACTGTTCTACTTTTTCCCACATTTCTTTCTTCAACAAGATTCTGTTTGATTAAGAAGTCCAGATACTCTCTCAGAACGCTACAATTCACGTTTGCTTTGTACATTATATGCGTTAGTTTCAAGGGTCCTCGATGAGCCAACGCTTTGAGAATGTCAACGTACATCTCGAGTTTAGAACGTCTCATAGTGGAATCCTTCATTTGTGTGTCTTCACCATTGCAAGTTCTTAGTATAAACCTTTTACGTATTCAAGATGAGGCTCAATTGACCTGATTTCTGCTCCTAAACCCAGACTTGGATTCAAAATTCAATAGTATGTACCTGAATACGCAGTTTCGGGTTATTGTTATTGACAACCATAATGTTATAGACTTTTTTTGGGCAACCATCAGGAGATAGGAATCCAGCAGCAAAAAACTAATCGCGAGTCACTTCAGAAAGGCTTAAAGCAAATTCCGAAATTAGCGCGCTGGTCACAGAATGTGTTATAAGTACAACCGTTTTCAGATTCGTTGTGGGGAAAACGGTGGAGTTAAAGAGGACTCTTAACCTTTTCGATGCCACCTCGATTGGCATCGGAGCAATAATCGGTGCAGGAATTTTCGTCGTGCTGGGCATTGCCGTGGGCTATGCGGGTCCGGCGGTTATCGTTTCGATGATTATCGCAGGAACGGTCGCCTTGTTCACTGCGCTCAGCTTCTCCGAACTCAGCTCGGCGATTCCGAAAGAAGGAGGAACATACGAGTTTGCGTATGAAATGATCCATCCTTTCGCAGGGTTTATTTCGGGTTGCATGTGGCTGTTTGCACAAACCGTGGCAGGGGCAGCTGTCTGCTTGGGATTGGCAAGCTACTTTGTAGGTTTGTTTCCGTTCTTTCCGGTGAAAATCGTTGCTGTTTCAGCCGCGTTGGCTTTGACGGTTTTGAACCTCATGGGAATGAAACATTCAGCCAGAGTCAACAACGTTTTAGTCGTGATAAAAATCGTGATCCTCTGCTTTTTTGTCGGGGTCGGAGTCTTTCATGTGAACCCACAGAACTATTCTAATTTTGCCCCGAACGGCTTCTTCGGAATCCTTCAGGGGGCCGGATTTATTTTCTTCGCGTACTTGGGTTTCGGAAGAATAGCGGCCCTCGGCGAGGAAGTAGAGAACCCGAAGAGAACGCTGCCCCTAGCGATACTCCTCGCGTTGGCAGCGTCCATGATCCTGTACGTCGTGACAGGCCTCGTCGCGACGGGTTTGGTGGACTCCGGAAATCTTGCGAAATTTGGATCGGGCTCACCGATTGCTTATGCTGCGAAGGCGACTGGAAACTTCGCGGTAGTTGCAACCGTTTCGTTTGGAGCCCTTGTTGCCACTGTAAGCGTGCTTTTGACAAACCTGCTTGGTCTATCCAGAGTTTCGTTTGCGATGGCAAGAAACGGGCAGTTCCCAAAATCCTTGGCGAAAATCCACTCGAAACTTGGAACACCGTACCTTTCCATCCTTATCACTGGAGCGTTGATGGCGGTCCTAGCATTCGTCTCAGATCTGAGACAAGCGGCCGCAATAACGAGTTTCTCAATGCTCACCACTCATATAATCCTACACTCTGCCGCGATAAGACTCAGAAAGAAGATTCCCAACCTGAAGACATTCAAAGTTCCCTTGTACCCTCTGGTTCCTTCTCTCGGACTGGCTAGCTGCGTCATTCTGATGTTCTCATTACCCATGGAATCATGGATTGTTTCAGCAGCCGCCATCGTTGCCGTCTCGCTCTTGTATCTGCTAAGGAGAAGACCTTGACGGCGCTCAGCGTTTCGAGAGCGCGCTCAAAGAACCGACCAAAAGTCCGCGTGGAGTATAATGACACACTGTGAAGGAGTACTACATTTTCGTCGAACTCTGAACTGGCAAGCCTGCTGCAGTGGGCCAGCAGTCACACAGATTTATATTCTCGATTCCATAGAATTCTATTAGGCAACTTGGATAGAGCACACGCAGTGCATTTGATTACAAAAGAGGGTGTGATTACATGTCTCGAAAGATTATACTCCTTGTGATTGTAGCACTTGTTGCAGCAACGTTGGGGATGGCAGGCAATACTGAAAAAGTGAAGGCAGACACAGTGAATTTCAGGCTTTACGGCTCTGCGGGCGGAGGTTGGGCTTTTGCAAGCAATAATATCAGTAGTCCAGGACCCACTATCACGGTTACTCAAAACGATTATGTGAACTTAACTCTCGTAAGCCAAGACGGCTTCCCGCATCAATTCTTTGTCGATTACAACAATAACAGCGTTGCCGATGCGGGTGAACCCACGTCTCAACAGTTTTCAGGAACCATTGTTTTCGGATTTAACGCAACCAATAGCGGAAACTTCACGTACCGCTGTAATTTTCACCCCTCGATAATGTTCGGCATGTTTACAGTGAACCAGACGGTGCCAGAGTTTCCATCCCTTATCATCCTGCCGCTCTTTGCAGTGGCGACGTTGCTGGCCGCCATTGTTTACAGGACAAAACGTTCTCAGAGAAAAGCGCTGCCAAAAACCTCCACTTTTCTTTAAAAGATTCCCAAGCGCTCAAACACAGCATGGCATGCGCACATCTAAAGTCCCTTCCAGCCCATCGGCGGCGGTTCAACGTTCATTTGCCAAAGAAGTGCGATCAATTCGCCTCTGTGATGAACCTCCTCTTCGAATACGTGAATTAGAACGTCTTCGGCTGTTATTTCGAATGTCTTGCCATCATCGCCCGTGGCCGTATAGGTTTTGTTGAGTCCTTCAGTCAGCAATGAGTCAAGGTATTCATGCATTCGTTTCTCAACGTGTTCCATGTATGCTCTGACTTCTTCGAAGGTTTTGTATTCTTCGAATTTTCTTTTGGAATGAAGGTTTTCTTTTTGCAGGAAATCCAACCAGTAGTCTATCGCGCCCAGAGTGTGGACAAATATGTTCCTGATTGAGTGAAAGCTCGCTTCCCTATTTCTGGTGAACTCTTCCCAAGACAGTCTGGCGAGTTTTCTAAAATATCTGTGTCTCACACTCTCATTGTATTCCAAGAGTTTTCTGACATCAACCATCATTGACTCCACAAACATCATGTTAGCCTAGGTGAACATTAAAACTGTGTTAACGGCTCACTAAACCTTAAGAAAAGAAGTTAAGTATTGAAGTGTCTAGGAGTCGTCTTCGTTATGCCAAATTGTAAGGAAAACGAGAAACACAAAACAAAAAAGAGCGGTCGCACGTGCGTGCGAAACGAGAAACCGATGAGGTTCGGGCGACCTTTGCACACTTTTTCGATCGTGGCGCGTGACCCGAAGAGCGGGGAGATGGGCGTTGCCGTGCAATCGCACTGGTTCAGTGTGGGAGCGGACGTGTCCTGGGCTGAGGCTGGTGTGGGCGCTGTGGCGACGCAGTCTTTTGTGAACCCATCATACGGGCCGAAGGGATTGGGCCTCATGCGCCTCGGAAAGTCTGCACCTGAGGCACTGAAGGAGCTGATCGCTGCCGACTCCGGGGAGGCTGTTCGACAGGTGGCTATGGTCGATGCTAAGGGTGGCGTGGCAGTTCACACTGGGAAACGTTGCGTCGAGTTCGCAGGACACAGGACGGGTGACTGTTACAGTGTCCAAGCAAACTTCATGCTGAATGACAGGGTGCCGCCGGCGATGGCCAAGGCGTTTGAAATGACCCGAGGCGATTTGGCTGATCGGATGATGGCGGCTCTCGAAGCGGCGCAGGAAGTGGGCGGTGACATCCGGGGCAAGCAGTCAGCAGCGATGATAGTGGTCAAGGCGCAGTCTTCCGGCAAGCCTTGGGCGGATCGCGCGGTGGATCTGCGAGTGGAAGACCATCCGGAGCCTCTTAGAGAGCTACGGCGCCTGCTCAACGTTGCGCGTGCATACGACCACATGAACGCGGGCGACGCTGCGATGGAGAAGAATGATGTGGAGAGCGCCATGAAAGAGTACGCTGAAGCAATGAAGCTGGCTGGGGACAACGTGGAGATAGCGTTTTGGAGTGCGTTAACGCTGGCCATGAAAGGGAAGGTCGATCAAGCCTTGCCGATCTTCAAGAAAGTCTTTTCAGCGGACAAGAACTGGGTTGAGGTGTTAAAGCGCTTGCCAAAGGCAGGCCTAGTTTCAGAAGACGACGCGGGCCGCGCCCTTCTTCAGCAGATTCTTGATGGGGCCGGCGGACACTAGCGAGCGATACGGAAAAATGTGCCTGAAAATCAAAATCAGAGTGTAAATTCCCATTTCCATCAACAAGTGGAGATATCTCCCGCAATCCTCTTTCTTCCATGCATTGCTCCCCTCAAGAGTTGATTATGCTTACGTGCGCTAGGCGCTTGCCATTTTCCAGATGGCTTCCTCCATCGCTTCCCCGTGCTTTATTCTGTAGTAGATTCCGGCAACTCTGGCGGCGTATGGTATTAGCATTCGCTTTACGAGTTTGTAGAGGACGGGGTTGGTGATTCTGGCCTCGAGGAAAGTGTCTCGCCAGATTCGAACGTTGTATTGCCAGCAACGAGTCAGAAGTTCCCAGCGGATTTTGGAGAGAGAATCAAGCTCAGCTCCGTGTTTGTTCATCAAGAGAGAGTTTTCGAGCGGGACGAAGAACAGAGGAACATAGAAAGCGTCATAGTCTTTCAGATCATCCATCAATTCAAGTGTTTCGGTAACATCTTCCTCTTTTTCGTCGGGGAGACCAACTATCAACGTGGCAAGAGGATACCAACTATTGTCGTTCAATATCCCGAAGGCTTGAGTGACGACTTCCTTCCACTGTTCAGGCTTGAAGGGCAGAGGCTTTCCAGCCATATACTTCCGTATGAGCCTAACACTTCCGGTCTCAATTCCAGTTTCGGAAGTCACTATAGGCTTCTTCCCATGGAAATACCAGTTATGAGCGATAAGAATCTCGGCTACTTCTTTGACCAAACCGGGATCATAAACAACCGGAGCCAGAGACATGTGCGAAGGCTGTACCGCCCCGACGCCCGGATAGTCTGCTATGCTCCTGACGAGCTTGAGCACGGCCTCCTTGTTTGGTATGAAACACTTGTCTTTCGCGCCGTACAGAAACAAGTCTTCAGTTATCAATGTTATTCGAGACGCGCCTTCTCGGATAGTCGTCTCAACTTCATTCATGATCTTGTCCAAGGGCACGTCGCACTTGTCTTGCACGGTTGGCGTGCAAAACTGGCAATTTCGACCGCATCCCTTGGAGATCTCTACGCCACCGTGAATAGCCGCATGTCTAATAAGAGGCATAGGTCGCTCTCTTGACCCGTTTCCGGAGCGCACTACTTTGGGCAGAGGTTCTCCGCTGACTGCTTTGTCGAAAACATCAATGATAGTCTCTGCAGCTCCGCCGATAAGGACACAGTCTATTCCATAGCTTTCTGCCACTTTTTTCCGCTGAAGCTGCCAGGAACCATAGCCGCCGACAATTATCTTAGGTTTGTATCTTTGTATGCTCCGATGTCTTACTAGTGCTTCGAATTCGATGGCGTTCAATGGCGCTCCACCGCCGACCAGGGAAGAGTATGTCTTGCTGACGTATCCCATCCCTGTTGGATCCATAGAGGAAATGCCAACAACCTTTGTGTTGGGCCCGATGAAATCATCGAGGTTCGACGGGTGAACCACGGCCACATCTGAATCCGCAAAACCGTTTGCTAGCAGCAAGGCTTCAACTTTTCTCAGACCATAAGGCGCGTACTTGGCACTTCCGTCGCAGTCGCTTTCAACAGATGGATAAAGATATTTCCTTAGAATCCACAGGGGCAATGGACCTTTCGAAAATCCCGCCACAAAGGCGTGAAAGGGACTGTTGTAGTAGTCGCTCATTTCAGTAGCTGAAGAAGTCAGAACTATCTTAATCCCTGAACCGCTCGTTTCTCATTCCCTCGAGTATAATAAGACTCAAAGATTTCTCCAATCATGTTATTAACTGTTGTGACTGAACTAACGAAGATGACGAGCAAAAAGCACATGTAGTGCTTGTGGCCCGCCGCTAGAACGTGGACAAGCAACAATCGGCCAGATTTCACGCGAATCCCTTCTTTTGGCATTGGGCTCTTCAGAAAGAGAAAACACGTGTAATCTCCTAAAATCATGTTGCAAATTCCCTTTTGCCTGGTAAATGGAGATATCTTTCGCAGAACTCCTCTTTTTCTGCAAAATGCTCCTCCCAATAAGGTAGAAAACATTTAGGCATGCCTAAATGTCTATTAGGCTGCGTAAGAAGTTTAGGTATGCCTAAACAACGTCGGTGATGCGATGTCGAGCAAGAGCCTTGAAGACTATTTGAAGGCGATTTACATTCTTTCTAGAAACGGAAAATCTACATCCACGACCGAGATTGCAGAGCATTTCAAGATTGCACCTGCAAGTGTGACTGAGATGTTGCAGAAGCTTGCCAACAAAGGTTATGTGAGATATTCACCGTATCGCGGGGCCCGCCTTACTCGCAAGGGTTTTCAAGTCGCCGAGAAAGTCACAAGAAAGCACAGGTTGCTGGAACGGTTTCTGCATGACATCCTAAGAATAAGGGAGGATAGAGTTCACTCAGAAGCATGTGAGATGGAACACGCCCTCTCTGATGAGGCCGAAGAGTCCCTCTGCCGATTTCTAAAACACCCCGACCGGTGCCCAGACGACGACAAGATTATTCCAGCCTGTGACCTGCCATTTTCGACCTGCGAGGAATGCGTAGAACTGCACAAGAAGGACCTTGAGGAATCTGGAAAACGAGAGCTTATCCCTGTCTCGATAGACCAACTCAAGAAGGGCGAGCGTGGCAAAGTATCCTTCATACGAGGAGAGCACAAGGTTCTGCAAAGGCTCTCTGACATGGGCCTTACCCCTGGCACGGAGGTGACTGTTGTGAAGTCAGCCCCGTTTCACGGCCCCCTGGAAATCCTCGTAAGGGGCTCAAGACTGGCCCTTGGCAGGGGCATGACCGAGATAATCTTCGTTGAGGCTGAAAAAGAGTGACCCAGAAGAAACTGATTTTCGCGTTGGCAGGAAACGCGAACGTCGGAAAATCCGTCATATTCAACTATCTCACCGGTTTGCATCAGCACATCGGGAACTGGCCTGGGAAAACCGTTGAAAGGGCGGAGGGGACGCTCAGCTTCAAAGGTTACACGATAGACATAGTTGATCTTCCAGGCATATACTCTCTTTCCACCTATTCTCTGGAGGAACTGGTCTCCAGAAAATACATAGCGGTTGAGAGGCCCGACCTCGTGATAAACGTCGTGGACGCCTCGGTCCTCGAGAGAAACCTGTTCTTCACCCTGCAGTTGATGGAACTCGAGACTCCAATGATCGTGGCTTTGAATCAGATGGACATCGCTAAGAGGAAGGGCATAGAAATCGACACTGAGAAGCTGGAGCAGCTACTGGGAGTGCCAGTGGTACAAACCGTTGCCACAAAAGGAATAGGCATATCCCAACTTCTGGAAATGGCGATTAAGGTCATCGAAAAGGGACAGACCACGAGACGCGAGGTGAGGTACGGGGAGGAAGTCGAAGAAAGAATCGCAAAGATCACCGAAACGCTTCAAGGCGTTCAATTCTACTATCCGAGGAGATACGTGGCGATCAAACTGCTGGAGGGTGACGAGGAGATCGCAAGAGAGATAGCCAAACTGGCCCCCCAGGTTGTGAACACAGCAAAAGAGCTTGCTGGCGAAATCGAAAATCTCCACGGCCACGCGTGCTCAACTGTAATAACCTCCGAGCGGTACGAAGCCGCTGGCCGCGTTGCCCGACAAGCTCAGAAGCTCGTGCCCCCGCTGAAACCAACTGCGGAGGAGAGACTTCACAACCTCACAACCCACAGAATCGCAGGATACCTAATCATGGTTTCTTCGCTGCTTCTGATTTTTTACGCAATCTTCACCTTCGGGAATTACACCTCAGGCCTTCTGAGCAACCTCCTTAACAGACTGGAGCCCCTGTCCACGAACCTGTTTGGAACAGGAATCGTGGGCAGCCTCGTCTGGGGCGGCGTCGCAGAGGGGCTCATAGCAGGCGTGACTGTGGCCTTGCCCTACATAATTCCATTCTACATCGTGCTGTACTTCTTGGAGGACTCGGGTTACCTGAGCCGGATAGCGTTTCTCATGGACAACGCTATGCACAAGATAGGGCTGCACGGAAAAGCGTTCATTCCAATCATGCTTGGCTACGGCTGCAACGTTCCCGCGTGCCTCGGCTGTAGGATAATGGAAACGCAAAGAGAAAGGACCCTCGCCGCGTTTGTGACGACGCTCGTGCCGTGCGCCGCGCGAACGGTCATCATACTTGGTTTAGTGGGTCGGTTTATCGGCATTCAGTGGGCCTTGGTCCTCTATGTCTTTGACCTCTTCGTCATCTTTGCTCTTGGTCGGTTGGCTTTCAGAGTACTGCCGGGTGAACCGAGCGCTCTGATAATGGAGATGGCTGATTACAGGATGCCTGACCTGAAGACGGTGTTGAAGGAGACGTGGTTCAGGTTGGCCGAATTCATAAAGATAGCTTTTCCGTTGATAGTTGTTGGGAGCCTTGTGATAAAGGCCGCGGATGTTTTTGGCTTGTTGAACCCGGTTGCAAACCTGCTCAGCCCCGTCACTGTTGCGTGGCTCGGATTGCCGGTTATCACGGGCATAACGTTGATATTCGGTGTGCTGAGGAAGGAACTATCGCTGATTTTGCTCGCCGCCCTTCTTGCTCCAACGGGCTTGCAGGCTTTGACACCGGTTCAGATGGTCGTCTTCACCCTGGTGGCAATGTTTTACATACCCTGTGTGGCGACTATCTCCGCTCTGGTCAGAGAGTTTGGCGGGAAGAAAGCCCTGTTCATAACCCTGTTTGAAATAGCTTTTGCAATAATTCTAGGCGGAGTCGCATTAAGAGTGCTGACGCTGGTCACTTGACAGCGCGTGCAGTTCATTTAGTCCCCTTGGATGTTTGTTCATCCAATCCATAGCAAATGATTCCGCTTTGGATTCCGTCGGAAACTCGGGCGATATTTTCTTTCCCTCACAATCATCTTTTACCTCAGGAAACAGCAGTGCCAAGTAATGTTCTCCATACTGTTTCTTTGTGACAACAAGATTCTGTCCTGTTATCGCATTTATGTATCCTCTCTGGTTGTCTATTCTTCTCCAGCCTTCCACTATTTTCATAAACCATTCCCCGTTCGCGTTAATGTTAGATTGCTCTTTCCGTTCGCCACTCCATAGTCCTTTTCTGTTCCAAGTCTCTTTGCTGCCTATTTTCTCCATCAATACCTTTTGATTGGGCACGTCTTATGAGCTATGCAACTCTTCTAGTTGTTGGGAACCCATGCTTTTCATATTGCTGAGGGTTCCTTTTCTTCCAATGTTCAGTTGTCTTTCGCCTCTGAACGTGGAAGCTCGCGCATTCTCGACCTGAATGGTGTCTCCTATGGAGATAGAGTCTATCTGTTCATTCCACAGACATAGTTTGATCGTACCGGTTTCGTCCGCTATCAAAGCGTTTGCCACGCTAGCGTAGTTTCCGAACCGGGTGAAAACGAGTTTTGGCGTTGGAATTTCCAAGACTTTAGCCTTCAGATTAATCTGGCTCATTCCAGTTCGCAAATCTCTGATTGGAAGGGAATGCCCTGTCCTATTTTTCCTAATTAAATGTCTGCGGATCATATCGGTCTTCATGAATCTTTTAACTGGATTGTCTCGTTCCAAGAGGAATTCCTTGAATATGGGAAACTGTGCAACAACTCTAGAATCTTTCAAAATCAGAAAGACGGCTTTGTCTCGTGTTTCGCTGCGACGTTCGACTGAAAGGCTCCCACATTTGGATTTTCGACTTTCTCCTGATGAGACCAGTGCATTGAAAAGAACGTCAGGGTCAATTTCATATTTTACCGAAAGAAAAGCGAGATATTCGCCAACTGATACTCCGTTTCTCAAGGTTTTTCTACTCTTTTTCTAGTTTGTCTTTCTTTGTAGAATCCATTCTTGGACAGTCTCAAAGATCTTCTAGAAGGATTAAGAACTGGTTTTTCTTGTTGAAGTCTTTGTTCTTTTCTGCTTCTAGTATGGCACGTTGCACCCAAGTATTCAGTTCAGCATGGTAATCCACTTTAGGCAGATGTCTTCTTTCCACTCTGTTGTTCCATGATCGCGCAGGTGTGCTTGCCTGCTTGCTTGCTGATTCCATAGTTTTCACCGAACATTTTTCAGTAGAATGGTCAAGAAAAACGACAAAATCCTTTTTTAAGCTCTTTTGTCCGCATTCTTCTCTAAGAGAATTCTACCCATTAACATGATGTGCTTGGTCGCATATTAAGATATGTACGGATGTGCGCAATCGGGGCTGATTACGTGGCGATTTCCCAGTCGGAAAGGGCTCTTTGTGGACGGGTTGGATATGAGCGAAGTGTATGAATTGTCAAAGGGTGGCAGACGGGCGCTGATGCGAAGCAGGTTTAAAAGCCAGTTGCGTGTCTTAAAGGGAGTGTTGCAACGGTGAAAGCTTGTGCCTCAACCCGTTTATGGAACAATAGCGAATTATCGGATAGGTATCAGGACGCAAATGTCAAAGTGGTGTCTGATACGGTTTGCGGACGCAAATTCCGTCTCCAAGGCTGGTCAACTTGTCGGGCGAAAAGTGGTTTGGAAAGAAGGAAAGAAAGAGCTTATCGGGAAAATTACGGGTTTGCACGGCAAGAACGGCGTGGTCGAAGCCAAGTTCCGCAAAGGAGTGCCTGGGTGGGCCATCGGAACAACCGTTCAATTGGTCGGCTAACGCGCGCTGTATCCATTAGTTTCTTAATCTGCGACTTTCGAATTTTGAACTTCTAGATTGTCTGTTCATTAGTTCTCGCACCAGACTTCATAGTAGCTTGGATTTACGCAAACTGGACATTCTTCAGGAACTTCGGAACCTTTGCACGTAGCTGTAGTTTCTGTACTTCGACTTTATTTGTGCGTCTTGAACAACCTTGTTTTGTTCAGCGTTTGCGAGTAGTTTCAAGCATCGCCGCTCATTGTAGGCTTCCACTTTTGCGCGCGCAGAAATGATGACTGTTATGTTGTGGAAAGACATAACTATGCACCGCGGGAATGGAGCTGATTGAATGAGCGTAATACTTGATTTTGAT
>Ga0116138_1001321_pt1 | contig 13807 bp, 14 predicted proteins | sample June2015DPH_20_1_2_FD_88971 | JGI IMG/M metagenome (GOLD analysis project Ga0116138, IMG submission 88971) | Peatland microbial communities from SPRUCE experiment site at the Marcell Experimental Forest, Minnesota, USA - June2015DPH_20_150 | ecosystem: Environmental > Terrestrial > Soil >... | reverse complement strand
CCCTATCTAGTCTACCTTACTGGGGGAGACGCAAACGTCGAGCGGGAAATCGCTGTAATGTTCTTTTCTAAGTATTTCATCGTCGGTCGCATAATCGCTCTTATTGGAATCGTTGTGCTTGCAGCTGGAGCTGTGCAGCTGCTCTTGAATCGCAGGAGAGGGATAGGACTCATCGAGACTGGAGCATATTCCATCGTCAGACATCCTCAGTTTGCAGGAATAATCATTCTCACTGTGGGGTTAACGGTAATGACTCTGACGTTAGGGGGAAACAGTGTAGAGCTCACAGTTTGTGGCTCTTACAGATTCTGGGCTATATTGGCATAGCACGATATGAAGAAGTACATCTGCTAAAGCGGTTTGGAGAAAGCTTCCAGCGATACAGACAAAAGGTTCCCTTCATCTTTCCAATAAAATGCCCTTCCAGAATCCCAGAAACGGTATTTACGGTTGCCATAGCTTTTCTCATCGGGCTTATCCTTCTCCTCTTCCCCTATAACCTAATCCAAATTATTTACTAATAGCGCGCGCTGTTCGGCTTGGACGCAACGAATTTCCTACGCGAGAGAGTGGAGACATCGCCAGCAACAATTCTTGGGCACAATCGAAGGACCCAAGATTCGAACCCTCAGGAAAGAGTCTTCTCGTAGATGTATGCTCGGTCTCCCCATGGCAAAGTGAACATACTTCCTTTCCTGTAACCTAACTTTGTGTAGAAGTTTCTGGCCCACCACGCTTTTTCCCAAACATAGACGGCTTCAAGTTTCTTTAGCCTCATCTTTTTGGCCTCTCGTTCGATGTGCTTCATCAGAGAGGTACCGACTCCTTTCTGCCTATACTGAGGAAGAACGTGAACCCACCTCACCATTCCAGTCTCGTGTCCAGCGATTCGCAGCGCGGCAACGCCTATGAGCTTGTCTTCAAGCTTGTAAGTGTAAAAAGTCATAGATCTAAACTCTTTCACAAGCTGCTCTAACGTCAAAACTGGATCCTTAAACTGCTCTGGCGGGATAATGCTTCCATAAGCGTCCCTTACGCTTGCGTTAATGACAGACAGAACCGATTCGACATCTTTCAGATCAGCTCTCCTGACACTCACGACTGGCAACCACCGAGGAAGACGCTTCAAGATGCTTGGCTACGTTCACGTAATTAACGCTCACGGTCCGAGCGATTTCCGCGCAAAAACTGCATTGCAATCGTTTTTGGTCCAAGAAGAGATTTAACGCGCGCGTTAGGCTGTTGCTTAACTGCTCAGAGAAGGTCAATTGAGTATTCTCTGTAATCTAAGTTCGTCTCTAATTGGCAGTCCGCCTATTCCCCGCAGGACGGCGCCGTGTTTTTGGGCCACAACATCGGGTTTCACTTCGTAAATCTGGAAATCAAGCGACTGATAAAAGGCCAACGCGGGTAGATCGTCGTTTGAAGTTGAAACGAGCACCTTCCTTTTTCGCAATCTTCTCGCTTCACTTTCAACTTTTTCAATCAATCTGCTGCCAACTCCAGAGCGTTGATATCGTGGCAGAACGCCCAGAGCAACAACTATGACGGCATCGCCTGTCTCTTCAATCGAAACAAATCCGACTATGCTATTTTCCACTTTGGCAACATAAGCCGGCAGTTCCGTAACAACAAATTTTCTGTCAAGAGTCAGCTGTTCCTCCTCTCCCCAAAATCTCTTAACAAGCTTTTGAATAATCGACCTTTCCTCTTTACTCGTTACCTTACGAATAGTGTAGGCCAGTTCTGCCTTCTTCACATGAGAAGGGCACACGGTTCTTAACTTCGCATGCTCTGCGCAAAGCAGTCTGCCACAAACACCGCACGTGTAAACGGCGTCTTTCTCATCGTATTTGCAACGCATGTGTTACTCCTCCATTTTAGCGCGCGACCAAGATGCCAGATATGAATGTGCAGCAATCTTAAATGTCCTTTCGGTGCATAATAGAACGGTGAAGCCCCATGGTTAACAAGATTGAGGCTTATGTCAGAAGAAAAAGAACCATAGTCCGACAGTATACCACCCCACCAGTCTCCGATGGCGTCATTAACCATTATTGCCTGTCCAAACAAGTCACAGAATATGAAAACTCATTGCCAGAAGCCGACCTGCACATGTTGGAAGTCTTAGGCGAGTTTTGCAAAGGAAAAAACATCAAGGTCGAGATATACGATGTTTCAACCCTTAAGGGAAGACTGAAGGCCAGTCTGAGAGGAATAACAAAAACACCAGCGGCAATAATTGGCCAACATCGAATCGAAGGAGAATTAACTTCAGAACTGTTGAGAAGCAGGTTTGAACACGCGCTTGAAACATAGCTGCATACCCCCCAGAATCCTGAATTCTGTCTTTATCCCGACTCAGAACCAACAGAGGCTTAGAACCTCACCCGTTTGCCTGGCTCACAGGCGCAACGATACCACTGACTATAAAAACCAAGTAGTTCCGCCAACCTCTACTCACGCCCGCACGAAGACGTGAAAAACTATATAACTTCAAAGGTTTAGTACTGCTAGAAAACAGCGAGGTTTTTAGCACATGTGTATCCTAGGCAAAGACAAGCTGAAAGAACTCATTGACAATTACAAGTGCGTATACCCGAACGACTACAACCTGCTCGACGGCGACGGCTACATACTAACAGTCAGAGAGGAAACAACCCTCCACTACTTGGAACACAAGAACCTGGTTACCCACGAAATCGTCTTCACACTACCAGACAACGTTGCCCACTTAACCGCAAAGAGCAAGTACGGCAGAATGGGACTCTCGTTCCTGAACGCTGCAAAAGTCCACAGTGGATTCGTCGGGAGACTCGCCTTGGAACTTGTAAACCTGAGCAACGACCGCCGACCCATCACAATCAAACGAGGAGACCCGTTCATGCACGTAGAATTTGTGACAAGAGAAGGACAACCCTCGCCCTACACGGGAGAATTCCAATTCCAATACCTCTCGGAAGAAGAAATGCAGATGTACATCCCAATCTTGAAGAAAGTCTTCCCAAACTACGACGAACTGGCAAAAACATGGCTAAAAAACAAACGGTTACTCCCATAAAATCCTGAACCAAGTAACGCGCTAGACACATCCAACCGGAATGATCGTATAGGTTTCCTGTAAGAAGTGGGGGCCGTTTGCGCGCGCGCTAAGACTCCATTTAGGTTCTCTCTGTTCCTCTGATTTTTTGGCACTAAATTCTCTAACGCTTATGACTTTCCAGTTCTTTTCTTCAGCTAATTTCTTACTAACTTCAATAGCTTCGTCTATATCCAAGGCTTTCAGTTGATGGAAAACTGTAATCTTGTCTTCTGTTCTGAACCTAGCTGAAAATGTCTTTTCTTTCTCGTTTGCCATGCCCAAAATCAGCGGGCGCGCTACAAGACCGCTTTTGAGGGAAATACCACCTAAGACCTCAACAAGCCATTGGTCGTTTGAGTAAATTCGTCTTTGAGCGTCCAAGGTTTGTTTGCTAATCCAATGGAAATTTGGCAACCATCCTAGCATAAGTGTTGGGTCCGTTTCTCCATGCTTGTGTTTTGCAATTGACCATCTGTAACGCTTGTAGCCTAATGCTTCAGCATTTTGCCAAATCCTAAGAAATTCTCCGTGGCAATACTTTTTCAACGTTGTTTCCTCAACAAAGGAACGGCTGATTATGCCACACGGCATATTCCCGAGAGGCCTTCTCCTGCCTTAAGAACTGATTTTATCAACACACATGCACGCTACTGTAACGCAGCGGCGATAATAGACAGAAAAGCGGGTGCGTTTTGCATTAGTTCGATGAGGTGGAATATAACACTCACCTTCTCAGAGAAACCACAATGATGCGGTATCAAATGCCACTGCTTTCGAGATACTAGAACCGTTTTGATAAAGAAGAAAAACTACTTCTTGACTTGAATGAGTTTGTCCCTGACCGCCTCTGCCACAAACTCCCCTCGACTGCGGTATCCCAGAAGCTTCTTATCAAGAATCTTGTCGACCTCATCTGCAAGTTCAACGGGAATCTTGACATTAACGTATTGTTTACGCGCGCGCAGCCAGAAATCGTCGCTACCTGCTCCAGTAGAGTTTGTGAGCCCGGCTAGGGCGTAGCCGTTGCTCGTCTGAATCACGCATCCAGCTTCATCGTCCCCTGAACCTCCGTAAGTCTGGTTCCACAGCATGCTTCCAGAAGAGTCTGTCTTAACTAACCAGAAGTCATAGCTGCCAGCGCCGAAAGAGTTCGTGTACCCCGCTAGCGCGTAGCCTCCGTCGCTGGTTTGGATTACGGAGTATGCGCCGTCTTGTGCTCTTCCCCCGTAGGTTTGGCTCCGCGCGCGCGGCTGTGTTGTGTTTCAATCCTAGCTTGTTAACAGGGCGAGTTCGTTGCAGATGCGGTAGTGCTGCAGGAATGTTCGTCCTTTTTCCCTTACGTTTAGTCGTCGCGCGCGAAAAAGTTGAGAAAAACTTAAGTTCTTTGTACTCTGAATTACGTACAGACCAAATATGAATGTAATTGTAATTCTTTGTGGTGGAAATAGTTCAGGTAAAACAACCACCATAAAGCGCTTTTTTAAAGATAAATCCTCTACCACGAATAATGGTCGTCATTTTTTTGAAAGAATGCTTGATGATAACAGAGTCTATGCGGTAAGTTCTCGTTCACCACACGAAATAGTGAATTGTTTTTGCGATGTTGACGGTGTCAACAAAGACATAGAGAAAAGAACAGATGAATGCGACAAGAAAGCTAATGGGCAAAGGTACATTTTGATTATTCCATTTACTATGAGTGTTAGTGAAGCCGACAGAGAAAAACTTAACGAAGACTGCATTCTTAGACCCATAGAGACACTCAAAGGAAGATACAATGTTTTTGTTATATATTTAAAGAAAAAGAATGCTAAAAATCTGGAACAGAAAAATGCCTTGATGAAACGGATAACACCCCATAAAGAAATTGAGACCACAAGAGACGACTATGACAAGTCGACAGAGTTAGAGGTTTACATAAGGGAGAAAATCATAAAGACGTTATAATAGCTTACGTCATCCCACGACAGTTAACACGTCAGACAATCCCATGAGAAGTTAACAGTACCCTAAAGAATTAACAGACAAAGAAGTGTTGGAGATGTATCTACAATGAAATGCTTGTTGTGCTCGGCTAATCATACTCTTCACGACATCTTGGAACTGGACAATTCTGAAAGACAGAAATTGAACAAAGATTACCATCATCTCTTTTTCAAGAACTTTGAAGGAGTTCTTCTTGTGCTTTCAGAGGATGGAAAAGAAGTCAAAGAGGTCAAGGAAATCTATTCTGCATTGAGTCAAGTAATGCTGAACATAACGATAACAACAGAAGAACCAAAGAAGATTTGCATGGGTTGTGGCAGACAAGTATCTGAACTCTTTGAAGGAAATCTTTGCTCGGATTGCTTGTCCCATCTCTATGATTGGTATTAGAGGGTATTACCTTCTAGACTATCTAATAGGTAAAAGGATATAGTAATTTTGATATACTCCTATTCCCAAGACCTTAAACTCGTAGACGGTGACTATTCGGTTCGGATTCAAGTGCGCATGCCTGTTCCGAAAATAGTCAAAAATGGTTTTAATTCCGTCTCTTGAATTCCAGACAGACTGGCTGCTACAGAGAAGAGATGAACCTGCGCGAGGTTCAACAGCGTTCCCAAACCCCAAAAGAAGAATAAAAAACCATTTTTAGCCAATTTAGGAACGACCATGCGCGCTAATCGAATGCGACCTCCAAGACCGCCAAGACCGCCAAAATATCCAAGTTGGATGCGCACAGGGGGAAAAAGATTGGCAAGAGATAAGTATGAAGTAAGGCGACTTTTAGAGGATGGAATCAGCTTAGAAGTATCGGCTAATGATTTCGATGAAAGTTAACGTTCTAATAAACTAGATTTGGAAAAGATTTGGGAGGGATTAGTATGCTAAGCGATGTTGACGAAGTTTGCTCTAAACTTCGAATTTTACTGGAGAAAGCTGTAAAAAATAATCTGGCTGAGGGCATTCTCTTATCTGGCGGTTTGGACACAAGCATTTTAGCAGTTATCGCATCAAAGTTTATTTCATTAAAGGCAATTACTGTTGCTTTCCAGAACGCGCCAGCACCAGATGTTGAATATGCTGTTTTAATGGCCAGTAAATTAGGGCTTAAGCATATCATTCACGTCTTTAACGAAGACGAGTTGTATGATGGTATCCCTATGGTTGTGAAGACGATGAAGTCTTTCGACCCGATGGAGATACGTAATAGTGTGACGATTTATGTAGGCTTAAAGGCAGCTAAAGAAAATGGCGTATCCACTATTATGACAGGTGATGGAAGCGATGAAATCTTAGCCGGATACAGTTTCCTCTTCGGGTTAGAAGGGGAAAAACTGGACTTGGAATTGAAGAAAATGTGGAACGTAATGGCGTTCTCATCTATCCTACTTGCTAAGGCTCTCGAGATAGAGGCTAAGCTTCCCTACCTCGATCCGGCTTTCAAAGATTTTGCCATGAAACTAGATTCGCAATACAAGATTCAAACAGAAAACGGACGAACATACGGTAAATGGATACTACACAAGGCCTTTGAGAATATCTTGCCTAGAGAGATCGCTTGGAGAGTTAAGACTCCTATCGAGTATGGCTCGGAACCACCACGCTTCCAAACCTCTTTAACAGGAAGATTTCTGATACAGAGTTCGATGAAAAGAGAAGAAGATACCTCGCTGAAGATAGAGTTACAATTCGCGATAAGGAGCAACTGTTCTATTATGAGGTTTATAGATCATTGATAGGCGTCCCTCATCCAACCAACATGGAAGGTAAGATATGTCCTCAATGCAACTCTAACATTCCTGAAAACGCTACTTATTGCCAAACATGTGGAGCATATCCTCTATAGCAAAGCGCGCTAAACTCAAAAACAGGTCTATTCACTTTCGTGCATGGCGTTGAAAGTCTGCTATAGCGCACGCTCACCATATTTCACGTACTGAACAAACTGAATGACATGCATGCTTGACGTTCTCTTCCTATTTCTGGAAAATGTGTATTTCTCGTCCGATCTTGTGCTTTTCTCCCACATCAACGAAAAATGCCATTCTGGTCAGATTCTCGTGTGCAATACTGTTTCCGGCAAAGAACTCTCCTTGAAATGGATAAACTCGTTTGAAGCCGACGGTCATGGCCTTCTCTTCAATGTCCAGGGTAACTGGTTTTCCTGAGCGTGTTTTGACGTAGGGTGTTACGAGCACCAATCGTCCCCCTTTTTTCAGTATTCTGTGTGCCTCTTCTAAGAAATCATGGTACAAAGGTTCAAGCTTGTCAATGATTTTTGTCGCGTAGGCTGTGGTAGGAATGTGGCGCAGTGCTGGACCTAGATCGGGTTCCGTTGCTATGCAGTCTACTTCTTGTTGAATCCTGTTCGTTAGCCTGCGTGAGTTTCCTTGCAGAACCGTGTATTCTGCTTCTTCTAGCGCGTATTCTCTTTTGAGCCAGCCGAGGTTTTCTCTAGAAGCTGTGACGCACCACGGGTTCAGGTCCATGCCGATCACTTTTGCTCTGGCCAAGAGTGCTTCCTGGAGGATTGTGCCGACTCCGCAGAATGGGTCGAGCAGAAATTTTCCAGATGTGCAGGAAGCCAGGTTTATCATGATTCTTGCCAGACGTGGCGGTATGGCAAAGATCTTACGCTGGATTGGTCTGCCTATGTCGCGTTTTTGGAATTCGAAGGGGTTATGCACGGCCACAGTAGTGGATATTGCCGTTTGTTTTTTGCCTATGCAGAACAATACTTCCGCTTTTCTTTCGACTAAACCTTTTCTTAGCACCTCGATGTGGCTCAGTTGCGGTTGCTGCCTTTTTTTAGGAAAGCCCATGAATCCTGATTTTCTGCCGTGAGCTCTCAGTTCCTGTTTTAGAGAGCTTCCGAGAAAGCGTTGCATGGTTTTGGAAACTGGATGGAAAGACCGTTCTGTGTAGTATACGCTTACTCCGAAAACAGATTTCCCAGATGAGGTATCGAGCATTTCATCAACTATACCGCTTGACAATAGACTCATCTTGACCTGCGCTTGAGCCTCTTTGTCATTTTGAAGAAAAGCTTCTTCCACCGTCTGGGTGGCAACGTTTGTGGCCACTCTGCCGATCTTTATGGTCCCACCCAGATCAGCAATGGCTGAGGCACTCAAACTCTTGTCGATGCTAACGATAAAGAACGCTTTTGTAGACTCGCACACCTCAAACCTGTAGTTTCTCGCTTCTAAGAATGAAACAAGCTCCGCTAGCGACAGTTTCCAGTTCTTCCCTGAAATAAACACGAAAGTGTTCTGATCAGCGATGGACATCCTTGGACACGTCAATACTGTTGTTTTATGCATATGAGAGTAATGGTTTTGAGGCGACTATTCCAAAACTACACCACGAGCGCGCGCGGATTCAGTCTTAACCACAAAGTCCTTGACGCTCCTGCGCGCAAGGCCTCATGAAAACCACGTATCACCTATGGGGCATGTTTCAAAGGCATCCGACCAGAGTTCCACGTGAACGCTATTCTTCTGGATTTTCTGCATGAACTCCGAGAGGTACAACTTGGCGTGCGGGCGAGATTGAAGAGGAAGATGAAGCTGAAGAAGAATCCCACGAGCATGGAGATTGAAGTGTAGGTAAAGATCAAAAGCGCAACGGCGTGATCCTAAGATAGTTTCATTATTTAGCAAGTTTTTTGTTTTGGAATGACCAGTAATGAGAGTTGAGCGTGCGAGTGTGAAATCGGTCGAACTGAAAAGAGCGCTTAAGTCCTAGTGACTATTTCTGCTTCTGCGTTCATAGGTCCTGTTGCCGTGATTTTGATTTTTAAATGGTTTCCAGGCTTTGCGTTACCAATGAAAACTAAGAAACCCTTGATTCTGGCTATACCTTCCCCCTGAGGGCTTGTGTCGGTTATATCCACTTCGTATTCTTTTCCAGTCTCAACTGGGCAGTTCTCAACGCCTCTGCCACGTTTGCTCTTGGCATTTCTCGGGCTTCTTTTTCGCGGACTCATTGGCATCTTCCTTTTTCTGCATTTGTGATTATATGATTATCGCTCCTCAGTGGCTTAAGTGTTCCGCATTTTACTGCTCGCGCTAACCCAACATTTCCCGCAAAGAGGTTGGCGTGAGCATCTTTTCTATTACGACATGCCATTGAGGATAATTTGCCGCAGAGTGGGGGGTTGTCGGACGTTTCCGCCCATGATACCCTCTTTCCGTTTCATTCTGGCTTCAGATGGAGACTCTGGCTAGGAGAGACAAAACCCTCAATGAATCACGTCATCCGTGCGGATAGAGATGTTGGTTGCCTAACGAAACGCATGTCCAAACCTAGCGAAAATGAGGAATATGCATGAGGATAAGGGTCTCGCGAATTCTACGCGAGCAGACTAGAATCAATCCAGCAGCAAAAGAAGCGTGTGAGAGAGCTGAGGCTGTTTACACCTTTCCGTCACATCTAACTGCTGAAACTCGTTACGCTGACCCTGAAAGATACAAGGATTACTACGTGACGGCAGCAGGCAGGAAATTGTATTTAGCGCACGCTTCAACCTAACCCGTTAATGCTTAAATATTCGGTCACGCCTTTCACAGAGGGATGTAAAATGCACGCAAAGAATTATAGACCAGTCAAGGGACAATCTTACACCCGGAAGAAATACATAAGAGGCTTCCCACAGCCGAAGATAACAAAATTCACGATGGGAGACACAAAAGCAAAGTTCGAGTACGAAGCAAGACTCGTATCTTTGCAAAGCGCTCAAATCCGCCACAACGCCCTGGAAGCGGCACGCATCGCGGCAAACCGTCAATTGATGGAAAAACTCGTGAACAACTACCAGTTGCAGGTCTGCCCCTATCCTCACAACATTCTCAAGGAAAACAAGATGATTTTTGGGGCACACGCAGACCGACTTCAACAGGGCATGCGCAGATCCTTTGGGACACCCATCGGAACTGCTGCTCGTGTGCGGCCCGGCCAGACAATCATCCGCGTCCGCGTTAACGCCGACGCGATTGAACTTGCTAGGCAGTCCCTGAAACGCGGGGGTGCCAAGCTTCCTATGCCATGTAGAATAGTGGTTGAGAAGCTCCCGCCACAAGAGGCGGAGACAGTTGAGAAAATCCCACCAGAAGAGGTGAAGACGGTTGAGTGAAATGCGCAAGGATCTAGTGATTTGGTTTGAAGGCTTAAGGAAAACAGACATTCCTTCAGTTGGAGGCAAGAACGCCAACTTGGGTGAGATGACAAGCGCTGGCCTGCCAGTTCCACCTGGCTTCGCAATAACAGCTTACTCCTACAAGAAATTCATCGAAGACACAGGCATAGCAACAAGGATCTACGATATCATAAATGAAACGATGACCACGCCGGACGATCCTGCGCAAGGTGAAATAGCCTCCAAGAAAATCCGTAAACTGATAGAATCAACACGCATGCCCAAAGACATTGAAAAAGCCATAAAATCAGCCTACGAAGAATTGTGCAAAAAACTCAAGATGAAAGACGTTTTCGTCGCCGTTAGGTCAAGCGCAACAGCCGAAGACCTGGCAGACGCCTCCTTCGCAGGACAACAGGAAACCTTTCTAAACGTCAAAGGCGCCGACGAGGTGATCGCTAACACGGTGAAGTGCTGGTCCAGTCTCTTCACACCACGCGCCATGTTCTACCGCAACGAGAAAGGCTTTGCCCACGAGAAAGTCTTCATAAGCGTCGGAGTTCAAAAAATGGTTAATTCCAGAGCCGCAGGCGTCATATTCACGTTGAACCCCGTCACGGGTGACACCAGCCAAATAGTCATCGAAGGCAACTACGGCTTAGGCGAAGCTGTCGTGTCAGGTTCAGTCACGCCGGACGACTTCGTCGTTGACAAGGAATCGCTAAAGGTAACTGAAAAACGGCTAGCCAAAAAAACAGTCCAGTATATTCGCGACCCGAAAACTGGAAACACTGTGCACGCGGACGTGCCACGAGAAAAGCAGGAGCAGCCGTGTATAAACGATGAGGAAATTCATAAACTTGCAGAACTCGCAAAACGCATCGAACAGCACTACGGAAAACCCCAAGACATTGAATGGGCAATAGACAGGGACATACCGTACCCAAGCAACATATTCATAGTGCAGTCAAGGCCTGAAACAGTCTGGTCTGCGAAACTAGAGCAAGTGCCAGCAGGAGGCGAAGCAGAAGAAGCGAAAAAACCTGAAGAACTGAAAGTCGTTGTCAAAGGTATCGCTGCTGGCAGACGAAGCTTCGGAGCTGGCACGGCGAAAGTCGTGGCAAACCCCCAGGAAGCGGCCAAAGTCATGCAGAAAGGCGACGTGCTCGTCACAGACATGACCAACCCTGATTACGTACCCTTCATGAAGCTCGCAGGCGCAATAGTCACCGACAAGGGTGGAGTAACGTGCCACGCGGCAATCGTAAGCCGTGAACTGGGCATACCATGCGTTGTCGGAACAGAAAACGCCACGCAACTCATGAAAACCGGCAAACAGTACACAGTGGACTCAAGAAGCGGCGTCGTCTACGAAGGAATAATGAAAACGCTGACACAACAACTCTCATCCGCCGCCGGAGCAGTCGCAGGCTCAGCAGCAATTGCAACGGGCGTGTTCCAGTCGGTCCCCACGACAGCAACAAAGATTTACATGAACCTGGGAGTACCCGAAAAAGTCGAGGAGTACAAAGACCTGCCATTCGAAGGCATAGGACTGATGCGAATCGAATTCATCCTGGCCAGCTATATCGGCGAACACCCGATGCACTTTGTCGAGACAGGACAAAGCCAAAAGTTCGTTGACAAACTCGCAGAGGGAATAGCAACAGTCGCCAGAGGCATACAGCCACGCCCGGTTGTCGTGCGTTTCAGCGACTTCAAAACCAACGAGTACCGAGAACTCAAAGGCGGAGAAAAATATGAAATCGTAGAAGCCAACCCGATGCTTGGATGGAGAGGCTGCAGCCGCTACATAAGCCAATGGTACGAGAAAGCCTTCAGACTTGAATGCCAAGCCATCGTCAAGTGCAGAACAGAATGGGGCCTGAAAAACGTTTGGGTCATGCTTCCGGTAGTGCGTACCCTGTGGGAGACAAAGGCAGTACTGGAAATCATGCGTCAAGAAGGCTTGGAGAGATCAAAGGACTTCAAGGTGTGGTTCATGGCTGAAACACCCTCAATCGCCATACTTGCAGACGAGTTCTCGAAGCTTGCAGACGGATTCTCCATAGGCTCAAACGACATGACCCAAGGAATACTCATGATTGACAGAGACTCAGAACGCCTGGGACTAATGGGATACTTCGACGAAAGAGACCCGGCTGTCAAAAGGATACTTGCACACCTCATCAGAGTCGCTCACGAGAACGGAGCCACAGTGTCCATATGTGGCGAAGGCCCGTCAAACCTGCCGGACTTCGCAGAGTTCCTGGTCAGAGTGGGAATCGACAGCATCTCAGTTAACAACGACGCCGTAATAGCTACAAAGAAGCTGGTTGCAAGCGTAGAACAGAAGATAATTATGGAACGGCTCGCTGAACTGGACGCAAGAGCCCTTGGGCACCCAATTCGAAAACCAAAACAAGACTGGGAATGGACAGAGTAAGACAACACACATTCATTTTTCTTCTTAAACCCACATTTCTAGTTTAGCAATCTCCGTCGAAGGAATCAGAATGAGACAATTTGATTTTGAAGAAGAAAGAGTTAAACAGGAAATCCTCAAGCTCGGAGCAAAACGCGTTCTAATCCAATTTCCAGAAGGCCTGAAACCTGAAGCACCACGCATAGCGAAGACCATTGAAAGGCTCGGAGTTCTACCTATAATCTCTGCAGACCCCTGCTACGGCGCGTGTGACCTGGCAACAGCAGACGCCGAAAGCCTTGGAGTAGACCTGATAATTCACTACGGCCACTCTAAACTAGTGAAGTACGAGCGGTTCCCAACGATTTACGTTGAAGCTCGAGCAACCTTGAACGTTCCCTCAGCCGTCGAAAAAGCGTTGCCGATGCTGGAAAAATGGCGCAGAATAGGCCTAGCGACAACAGTTCAACACGTGCAAACCCTCGACGAAGTCAGAGAGATACTAACCCGCCAGGGAAAAATCGTCGTAATAGGCGACACTGGACGCCTGAGTTATCCAGGCCAAGTCATCGGATGCGACTACAGCAACGCCGTGTCTATCGCGAAGGACGTCGAGGCTTTCCTCTTCGTCGGCGGCGGACAGTTTCACGCGCTAGGCGTAGCCCTTTCAACTTCGAAGCCGACAGTAATCGCTGATCCCTACGACAACACAGCAGCCCCTGTGAACAAAGAAGCAGAGAAAATCCTCAAACAAAGATGGGCACAGGTGCAAGAAGCAAAAAAAGCGAAGACCTTCGCCGTTCTGATCGGACTCAAACCCGGACAGAAAAGACTCGAAGAAGCGTTACAACTGAAAGAGAAGCTTGAAAAGGAAGGCAAGACAACACATCTTTTCGCCGCGAAGGAAATCACGCCTGAAACACTCATGGAATTTCCATCGGTTGACGCCTTCGTAAACACAGCCTGCCCAAGAATATCGCTTGACGACGCCACCAGATTCAGAAAGCCAATCCTCACCGTCAACGAAGCATTGGTAGTTATCGGCAAGTTATCCTGGGAAGAACTATGCAGAAAAGGCTTGCTAGAAAGCTAGATTTGGAGATGCTGCTCTCAAACGTCAAGCCGCACCCAACACCCAGCCCAAGCCTCGAACAATACACAGTTTCCGTCAACGTGG
>Ga0116138_1001318_pt1 | contig 13838 bp, 15 predicted proteins | sample June2015DPH_20_1_2_FD_88971 | JGI IMG/M metagenome (GOLD analysis project Ga0116138, IMG submission 88971) | Peatland microbial communities from SPRUCE experiment site at the Marcell Experimental Forest, Minnesota, USA - June2015DPH_20_150 | ecosystem: Environmental > Terrestrial > Soil >... | reverse complement strand
TGCTGCATCGGCCGCCAAAGTGTTCCTACTTCGGCGGGCCTTGAGCCGGGGACAATCGCGATTTTGACGTTGGCGGGATTAAAGCCGCGGTAATCTCGCTTGGCCCTTGTCAAATCCAATTGCGTAAGTCCATCAAGCAGAGGGTTGCCAACGAATTCAGCGGGGACACCCCGACTTGTAAACCAGTCCTGCTCGAAGGGCAAAAGGCAGCAGAGCTTGTCGCAGTATTTTCGCAGCTTGCGGATTCGCCATGGCGCCCAGGCCCAAAGCTGCGGCGCAACGTAAAAAAGTGTTTTGATGCCTGATTTTTTGGCGGCTTTTGCGATATGAAAGTTGAAGGCGGGCGAATCGCAAACAATGACGAGATTAGGTTTGTTGGTTGCCAGAAACTTCGCAACTTGTTTTATGAGCCGGTAATAGTGAGAGACGTGCGCAAAGGCGTTATAAGTCATCGCGGCCTGTCCGACGTTGTTTTCGATTAGTGCGCAGCCGGCTTCTGCCATTTTGGGGCCGCCTATGCCGACAAATTCGAGGTCGCGTTTGGTCTGCCGCAGGGCACGTATCAAACCCGCGCAATGCCTGTCTGCGCTGGGTTCGGCAGCGCTTATAAAAATCGTCTGTTTCCTGTTCCGGTCGGTCATAACCGCCTATGCCGGCTGCACGCTGAAAACGTCAAATTGCGTTCCGAACTGGCGAAGGTAAAAGAGCGAATACGCCCGTTTGAAAGCGATAAGTGGCAATAGAATCACTGTCCCCACATACGGTAAAACAAAAAGTATGAGAAGGCAGCAGCAACAGCAGCAGGTGACTAAGCAAATGGTCAAAGCGATAAATGCTATAACCAAACATATTACAATCTGAAACAGGATATAAAGAGCTATTTGGGCTTTGTTGCCGCTAATTAGTTCGAGGCATTGTTTCCAGCCGGCTATGCTGCTTTCGGTGTGAAGGAACATAATCGGCACGACAAAATCAGTGGTGAATTTGGCGATTAGGCCAAATAAAACCGCGACAACAACGGCAACAAAAATAGCCCCGGTCAAGCCGATTATAGCTGCCGGGTTAAATCCTGTTGCGCACATAACAAAACCTGCGAAGACGGAGGCCGCTACCGGAATTCCTATTACAAGGAATCCAATAAACCCGATTACGATGCGGAACAGGAAGAGCGAGTTGCCGTGTCGGGCGAACTTGTTCCAGGGAACAGCGACTTCGGCTTTATTGCCCGCGACGCAATGAACGAACATAAACTGGCCCCTGCTTCGCAGCCAGCAAAGAACCACCGCTATAATTATGACTATCGGGATGATTATCGCGGCAACTAAAATTATAACTGCCAGATGAGCGAGTATGCCGTCTTTTATTGCGTGGAAGATGGGCGCGTGACCATCCGCTCTCCATCCGTTGCCACCGCCACCACCGCCGGCTCCCCGGCCAAGTTGCGCCAACCAGGCGCAAAAGCCAACTATCAGCCATTTTGATAAATCAAACGGTTTAAAAAGCATCAGCCGGACGTGCTCAATTGCCTGGCCGATGGGGTCGATTACGCTAATGCGTTGTGTATTCTCTAAGCCCATAGAGTAACTCCTTTCGCTATTTTTTAAGAGATGGAGTTAGGTTGCCTGTGTCCTGGCGGCGTCTTTCATCTGGCGAAGCTCTTTGCGTATGGGCCAGTCGCCCAGCGCAAGAACAAACGGCAGAATTATGTTGGCTATCGGCACTAAGGTCAGCAATCCCCACGCCCAGCTATAGCCCGCCTTGCGGAAAATCATGCAGTTAATCCAGGTTTTTACCAGGGCCACAATCAGGGAAAGAAGTATCGCCAGGGCCACAATAGTAACAATAAAAACAGGCAGCATATCATTAGGGGTCATATTGGTGCAGTGCATATCTTCTCCTTTCAATAAATTTTGATAAAGGATATACTTTCGGCAATGAGTTTACCCGTTTCGTGGCTGTTTGGAAAGCCCTGAGAAAATAAAATGCAAGACACAAAAACCGGGACAAAAAAGGAGTTTTCCTGCCGAAGGATGATGATACGCTCCTTTATCAGTATTATCGCTATTGGGGTCGCAATCTTCGCGCTGGCAGGCCGGCTGGATTACTGGCAGGGCTGGCTTTTCTTTTCGATTCTCTTGATTTTTATGACGGGATTCGGCGTTTTTTTCACTAAAAAACAGGACCTTATGCAGGAACGCGTCGGGCCCGGCTCTGGCGTCAAATGGTGGGATAAAATCTTTCTCGCTATCCACGTTCCCTTGTCTTTTTCCGTCAGTTTGCTTGCCGCCCTCGATGCGGGCCGGTTTCACTGGTCGCCCCAATTACCCATTGTCCTGTATCCGGTGACGTTTGTTTTGATTCTGGCCGGCTGCTGTATTATCTATTGGGCGATGTGGACCAATAACTTTTTTTCCAGCCGGGTCCGCATTCAGACCGACCGAGGACACTATGTCGTTACCGAAGGGCCATACCATTACGTTCGTCATCCCGGCTACGTCGGATTAATCATCTTCATGCCTGCCTTGGCTTTACTTCTCGGCTCAATCTATGCTCTTATCCCGGCCGCGATAGATATCTTCCTGCTTATCATTCGCACATACCTTGAAGACATCACCCTTCAAAAAGAGCTTCCCGGCTATACCGACTACACAAAACAAGTCCGCTTCCGACTTATACCCTGTATCTGGTAATCTCGATTTAACGGTTGCGACACCGGCTGCGCAAAAAAAGGGCGCTATGATAATAGCGCCCCGATAATCGACGTTGTTTAGAACCCGTAAACGGGTTTCAATTCGGCTTCCGTGGGCAGGTGGTCGTAAACTTCACCTTTGGGGCCGACGTAATTATTTTCGCCCTGCTTGGTCAGCTTGACAGGCGTAAATGAGCCGTTGCTGTTTGTGATGTTGACAGTGACTATATTGGCGGCATCCTGTTTTTCGGATTTAGCGGTCGTCGCCGTCTCATGTTTCTTTTTGTCTTGTGCGTTGCCGAGGAGCAAACCAGTGCCGGCGCCGATTGCGCCGCCGATTAACGCACCTTGCCCTGTCTTGCCTGACTGATGTCCTATTATCGCTCCTGCGCCGGCGCCTACCGCCCCGCCGGCAACCGCGCCGGTCTTGGCATTGCTGTCACAGCCGACGCCGAATACCAAAACAACCAAACATATTACCGTAACCGGTACCGAAACTGCGTATTTTGTCATTTTTTTACACTCCATAAAACCCTAAAAAGCACCTGCCTGCGTCTATACGATTAAAACGCAGGCAGTGTTTTAATATATCGGCCGGAAACTAAAAAACGCTTCAGTCGATAACCGGGCATCATTTTATCAGATAAGCTGTGTCTTGCCGGGTAATGCGACTGGTTCAGCGGGCAGTTCGCCTGCGAAATCCAATTTGGCCGGCATCAGGTCGAGTTTTGACGCGTTCATAACCCAGTCCCAGGAAATTTCCCTTCCGGTATATGTGCTCATCCTGCCCATAATGCCGGCGAGGGTGCTTTCGGCGACGCGTTTTGCCTCGTTGAGCGGCTTGCCATCCTTGATGCTCTTGATTAAATCAACGTGCTCCTCGACGTATGGGTCTGGGTTGGGACCTTCGTATTTGTAATCACTCCCACCTTTTCTGATGTAGCCGGTCTGGCCGTCTGCATAGCAGATGCCTTTTGTGCCGACGACTCGCTCCGAGACGCGTTCGGTGCAGGCGGGCATTTGACGACACATACTGATTATCCTTATTGCTTTTGGATATTCGAATTCGACTGCGAAGTGGTCATATATGTTGCCGTATTTTCTCACGGCTCTGCCTCCCATTCCGTATGCCTTAACCGGATGCGCGTCGAGCGCCCAGTTAATGACGTCGATATTGTGGACGTGTTGCTCGACGATGTGGTCGCCGGAGGTCCAGAGGAACCAGGGCCAGTTTCTGCACTGCCATTCCATATCGTTGGGCATTTTATCTCTTTCAAACCATTTCCAGTAGTTAAGCATATCGCCGCCGCACCAGTAGCACTGGGCAGACATCATTTCGCCTATAGCGCCATCGTGCACTTTTTTCATCAGATCGAGATAGTGCTTCTGATGTCGGCGCTGAGTGCCCGCGACGACTGAGAGTTTCTTCTGGTCTGCCAGTTCAGCCGTCTGAATTACCGACCTGATTCCGATGGGGTCAACGCCCGCCGGCTTTTCCATAAAGACGTGTTTGCCCGCCTCGACCGCGGCCTTGAAGTGCATTGGCCTTGTGTATGGCGGGGCGGTCAGCAGGACCATATCAAGTTTGCAGGCGAGAAGTTTCTGGTATGCGTCGAAACCGACGAAACACTGGTCGGGCGACACATTGAATCCTCTCGCCAACGGCTCTCTTTTCCTTTCGGGGACGCCTTCTTTTAAGTCCTTGAAAGAACTGTCGAGACGGTCTTTAAAGATGTCCGCCATCGCCACGAATTCGACTGATTCCGATGCTTCGATACAGTTGCGCACGGCGTCTGTGCCGCGTCCGCCGCAGCCGATAAGCCCGATGCGAATTTTATCGCTGCCGGCTACGTAAGCCGCGCTGCCGAGTTTGGCGGCCGGCTGGCAACCTGCGATTTGTGAGGCGATTGCTCCGAGCGAAACTGCCGCTGTGGTCTTCATAAACGACCTTCTGTTTATTTCCTGCATAAGTATCACCCTTTCAGCTTTTGGTTAAGGATTGTTTCAATAGTCATCGCACCAGCGATATGCGTCGATTACCGCCTGTTCGCCTTCTTTGCCGGGTTTGCTTTTGCCGTGCTCCATACAAAGAACGCCTTGGTATCCTTTTTCGTGAATATGCTTGAAGATGTTTCGATAGTTGATTTCGCCTGTTGTCGGCTCGTTTCGTCCGGGTGTGTCGCCCAGATGAAATACGGCAATTTCCTCCCAGGCCAGGTCCATATTAGGAATGAGGTTGCCTTCGGTAATCTGCTGGTGATACAGGTCGTCCAAGATTTTGCAGGATGGGCTGTTGACCGCCCTGCAAATCTGGTAGGCCTGCGGGATTTTGGAGAGGAACATCCCGGGGTGGTTTATCCAGTTATTAAGTGATTCGATAACCATAATGAAGCCGTCTTTTTCGCAGACCTCGGCGCAGGCCTTGAGGTTGTCGATGACGTTGGCGGTCTGGTAGGCCCATTCCTGATTGTTGGCGTATTGCCCCGGCACGACGATACCCATTTTGCAGCCGGTGCGTTTTGAAACCTCGATTGCCGCCTTGATTTTAGCGATAGCCGACTCGCGGACTTTATTATCTTTCAGGACAAACGTCGGCCTGCCGAATTCCGCGCAGGCGATAAATGGACCCATAGCGAGATTCAACTGCTGGCATTGTTTGGCGATTGCTTCCTGTAATTCGGGTGGCTTTTGGTTGAGGTTGTTATCGAACATTGCCGAGAAGCCCTCGTCGGCGAAGAATTTCAACTGGTCGAGGGGGTCTTTGCCCGCGCTTGCCTCATACTTCCCAAGCTCCGGGGCGTATTTGAGCTTGAATTTGCCGGATGGTTTTGCCGCTGGTTTGTCTTCAGCGTGGGAACTTGATATTGCCGCCACTCCTGCGGCGAGACCTGCTGCTACAAACGCCCTTCGGTCCATTGCGATGCCTCCTAAAAATTATCGTTTCAGACCATTGCCCATTTTTACCACCTGCCCCTTTTGACATCAAGCGAATAGTTCGTAACTCTTGCCAATGGTGTTGAAAACAGCTATCATTAACAGCCAGCATATTAATAATAAGAGGTTAGCGAAATGAAACCAAAACTGATAATTTGCGGCGCTGCCGGCAGAATGGGCAAACGCATTGTGGCCTTAGCGGCGGAAGAAGGCATGTTTGAAATCGCGGGAGCGGTTGAAAAAACAGGCCATCCCGATTTAGGCAAGGATGCGGGCGTTCTGGCGGGCGTTGCCCAACTGAATGTGAAGGTAGCTGATAATTTCTCCGGCAAGGCGGATGTGGTAATCGATTTTTCGCTGCCTGAAGCCGCGGATGGGTCGATTGATTATTGCGCTGGCAATAAAGCGGGACTGGTCTTGGGAACGACGGGCCTGAGCGACAGCCAGCGGAAGAAAATCGAAACCGCATCCTCGAAAATCCCGATTGTCTGCGCAACCAATATGAGCGTGGGTATGAATACCCTGTTTGCCCTTATTGGTAAAGCGGCATTGATGCTGGGGCCTGATTACGACATTGAAATTGTCGAGCAGCACCATCGCTTCAAGAAAGACGCCCCGAGCGGCTCGGCCCTGACGCTTGCTGAAAATATCGCGAAGGCAACGGGCAAGAAATTTCCCGATTGCCTTACTCACGGCAGGAGCGGCAAAGACGCTTTGCGTGATAAAGGCACAATAGGTATGCACGCTGTTCGGGCGGGCGATATCGTCGGGATTCATTCTGTGATTTTCTCTACGCTTGGCGAGACGGTAACGCTGAATCATACCGCTCACAGCAGGGATACATTTGTTCGCGGGGCCCTTCGCGCAGCCGGCTGGCTCATAAATAAAAAACCCGGCCTGTATTCAGTGGCCGACGTGTTAGGATTGAAATAGCGAGACGGCAGGGATGCCCCGAAATTTGGCAGCAACCATAAGAAAGGAAGTGAGATTATGAATACGGTATTTGCGTTGATAGCGATAATTGGGGGCGTGTTGGGTTCGCTGATTGCATATAACAAGGTGCAACTGGATAAGTTTATCAGCCCCGGCGAGGCGCAGGCTTGGCACGAAAAATACGGCAAGATATTCAAGATTATAAGCCCGATCGCGGCCATATTCGGGATATGGCTTCTGCTGTTTTAGTCAACTGATTATTTACCGCTGAGACCGCGGATAAAAACAAATTTTTTCAGCGTTTCTTGTGTGTTCTGCCCAGGAAATGGCCATTCGACTAATATGTCCCCAGCTGCGATTACAGTCAAAAATACAAGTAAAAGTTTCGGCAGGGTGAATGCCATCCGCGACTTGAGTTTCGAGGTCGAGGCCAATACCTGCTATGGCTTCCTGGGGCCAAACGGTGCGGGCAAGACAACAATGATGAAGATGCTCTATGGCAAATGCACAATCGAGAGTGCCGACGGCGCATCTATCGACGTGTTCGGCTATAACCCTGTTAAAGACGAGCTTGCAATCAAATATCTCTCAGGCGTCGTCCCGCAGGATAACAATCTCGACGAGGAGCTTGATGTAATAAGTAACCTGATGGTTTATTCCCGGTTTTACGCACTGCCTCGCAAGGCCGCCACGAGCAGGATTGATTACCTGCTTGGGTTTATGGAATTGTCGGACAAACGCGCCGCCAGAATCAGGGAGCTTTCGGGCGGTATGCAGCGGCGATTAGTAATCGCGCGTGCGCTTATGAATAACCCGAAACTTCTGATACTCGATGAACCCACCACGGGTCTCGACCCGCAGGTACGACATCTGATATGGGACAAGCTCAGGCAGCTAAAAAGGCACGGCACGACGATTCTGCTGACGACGCATTATATGGAAGAGGCGTTTGCGATTTGCGATACGATTCTGATTATGGATAAAGGGGCCGGCATACTTCGCGGGTCGCCGGCTGAACTTCTCGCGCAAAATGTCGAGAAGCACGTCCTTGAAATTACAGGCAGCCATTCGCTGGAAGCGATAACCGACGGCGCGACGTTGCAGAAGGTGCGGGTAGACCGTACGCAGGAGACAACACGGGTGTATTGTGATGACGACCAGCTTCTGAGGCAATTGGCCGGCCGATTAGAGGGCGCACATTACTTTTTGAGGCAGGCGAACTTGGAAGATGTATTTTTGAAGGCCACGGGCAGGGCATTGAATGAAAAACAGTAAACCATATCTTTATCCGCCGCTTGCAAAGCGTCTTTTTGGCGTGTGGTTCCGGCATACGCGGGTCTATACGAAAAATATCTTCAGCAACGGTCTGCCGCCGTTTCTTGAGCCATTGTTGTTTCTGGCGGGCGTCGGGCTGGGCTTAAGCAAATACATCACTCAGTCGATGGAAGGCCTGACTTATATCCAATTTCTCGGGACCGGTCTTCTTATGACCTCGGCGATGTTTACCGCGTCGTTCGAGTGTACCTTCGGCACATTTATCAGGATGGAGTTCGAGAAGGTCTATGACGGGATGCTGGCTGCGCCGCTGACCGCCAATAACCTGATTATCGGCGAGATTATCTGGGCGGGGACAAAGGGATTTTTCTTCTCGTTTGCTGTGCTGTGCGTGCTGACCTGTTTCGGCATCATATCTTTGCCTCGCGGTTTGCTTGCGCCGTTTATAGGTTTTTTCACCGGGCTGATGTTTTCTGTTATGGCGTTATGGGTTACGTCATTTGTCAGGACGATTAACCATTTCAATTTTTACTTCACGGGTTTTATCTCGCCGATGTTTTTCTTTTCGGGCGTGGTCTTCCCGATTTCAAATCTGCCCGCCTATATTCGCCCGTTCGCCGAGATTATTCCCCTGACGCATTCCGTCCGGCTGACCCGCGCCGTCTGTGCAGGCCAATATCACTGGTTCCTTCTGCTCGATATGCTTTACATAATAGTATTCATTTCCGTCGTCGGCTTCTTCGCGGTCAAACGGCTCAAAAAACGGCTTGTATTCTGATTCATAGCCACAGATTACACAGATGTCACTGATTTATTTGTCATTCCTGCGCAAGCAGGAATCCAGTTTTTTGACGCTGATTAACGCAGATTTGCACTGTTTTTGCCCGCTGCGATTCCCGTTGCTTTTGACGACAATCGTGAGGATAATACTGGCAAGAGCAGGAGTTACGCACCTTTGACCCGAAAATATGGTGATGGCGGTTTTGTAACCGTTTTTAAAACCGAATAATTGTTGTAAGGTGAATAGCCATGGCAGAAGATGAAAAAAAGTGTTTTTTCTGTGGCAGTGACTGCGAGATATATCCTATGCCTTTAGAACATCGGATAAAACAGTACGATTGTAAATATTGCGGCATCTATAAATTGGCTGAAAGCCCTATTATTTATGATATTGATATCAATGATCCATCCATCAAGTTCAAGATGGCATGTGTATTAAATGAAAGACGACTTAAAGGGCTCGGCAGGGTTGTATTGGCGGGGAAAAAAGCTGCAAAAAGAGAGGCAGATGATTTTGCCATAATTCCATTAAATGAAATATTAGATGAATTTCCTAAAAAGGCAGATGAGTTTATTGTTCGAGCTTTGCTAAACTTAAGCCGATTAGTAAAACATCCTTTTGAGCGAATTGAGCTTAATTTAGAACCAGTAGGGAAATATAATCTTTTTGCGCAAGAAGGAGAACAAGCCAGCTTTTTTTTAAGGGAGTTAGAAAATCAAGGATGGATATCTTCTTGTAGCGACAGCAATTCTTGGGAATTTTGGACTTTTACCATTACAGCCAAGTGTTGGGAGATGATAGATAATTTGCAACAGAGCACAATAGATAGCAAACGTGTTTTTGTTGCTATGTGGTTTGACAAATCAATGGATGATTACTACAGAGATGGTATTAAGAAAGCGATTGAAGAGGCTGGTTACGTACCGGTGAGAATTGACTTGAAGGATTTCAATGAAAAAATATGTGATGAAATCATTGCCGAAATTAGACGCGCTAAATTTATGATTGCTGATTGCTCTAATTATAGAACAGGAGTGTTTTTTGAAGCAGGCTTTGCGAAGGGACTTGGCAGGGAAGTCATTTTTACAGTCAGAAAAGAAGATGTCGATAAATTAAAAGAACATTTCGACACAAGACAATATAATCACATCGTATATGATTCCCCTGAAGACCTTCGAAAAAAACTGTACAATAGAATTGGTGCAACTATTGTTTAGTCGCGTAAAATGAGGTTTTTGAGCTAAAAACGGGCAAAAAGACTGATAAGTCGTTTATTTTAAGGCAGTTAGACAAATAATCGTCGATGCTAACGCCACGGAAATCTTTTTATGATAGTTCGTTGCTATAACTGCCGTTATAAATTCGATGTTTCAGCGGAATCATCTTCCGCAACATGTCCCAAGTGCAACAGTGTAATCGGGCGAGCGAGAGGGCTATTGTCGATTAAAGAGAATCAAGAGCAATCGATGGCAAGATTGGATGGGTTTGAACAGGCCGGAATAACACACGTTCAATGGTGTCATGCAAACGACAAGCTTGTTTGCCATGCCTGCAGAAAATTGGCAAATAGGATTTTTACAATCACTGAGGCGAGGAATATTACAAACAATTCCCCATGCACATCTGATCCATGGGACCAAAGCTGTCGATGTTGTTGGATTGCTGCGCGTGATCCGAACGAACCCAAACCTGACCCTAATAAAAAAGGGCTTTTGTCTGTTGTTTCGCATGTCGAGACCGACAAAAAAGGCGGTGAAACAACCGTTCGTATAGTTTTTGATCTCGTACGCAATAAATGCGATGTTTGCGAACGAAAAGTTGCGCCATTGTTCAAAATCCTTTCTGGCCAATTTCTGTGCGAAAAATGTCTGCAAGAATTGCGGGGAAAATCTGGGAACACCATACGGCGGAAAAAGGAATCCTGATAAATCGGGACTTTAGTAACTATAGGGTGGGCTGTGCCTACCAGAAATATAAATTTGAGAATGGGAGGTCATTATGGATGGGAGAAATCTGGGGACACCGTACTTATTTCTTCTTAAATCTGCAATCCTAAATCCGAAATCAGAAAATGAGAACTCTTGAACCTTGTGACCTTATGGCGTCCCGAAAAAATCTAAAAAAACATTTAATTTCAAACACAGCCGCTCTGTGGCTATAAAAAACTCTGTGGCAAGAAATGTTAATCTGGGCAACTAAATAACCACCCTCATTTTTATCTCGGAAACGAACTTGCCCTCCATCCGACACACACAAAAAGCAGGGGCAACAAGGGGCAAGTAGGGGCAACTAAAAAATTGCTTATACCACTATTGCAAATACTTAAGTAGCCGTCTGATTCAAAGCGGCGAGCACGCTCATCGCGTTGAATAGCGCGTGGACGAAAATGGAGCGGAAAAGCGACCCGCTTTTTTCATAAGTATAGCCGAGGCAAATCGACAGGACGAACAAGGCGGGCCAGTGTGGCGCGTTCGCGTGAAAAACAACGAAGACAAACGATGCCAAAAAAATAGCGGGCCAGGGTTTGACAATATATGACCGCACCATAGTTTGAATCATCCCGCGGAAAATAAGCTCCTCGACAAACGGCACGACCACAACGGCGGTGAAAACAATCAGGGCACGCACCTGCCACTGGGAATAGGCGATTATCTGTTTTAATTCCTCGTGCTGCGGCATTTGAAATTTGTCGCCGAGGAGTAATTTGCCGATTATGGTTGTCAGGATAATCGCACCGAGGACAACCGGCATAATGGCGAGCAGATTGAGCATCGCGGCGACAAAGTCACGCGGAATGGTTTTCGGATTAAGCCCCAGGCCCCTGATGCCGCGGACAAAAGTTATCCTTGCTATCATTGCGCTGGTAACGATTACGGGGATGACGCCGATGCAGAGTATCAGGTTATCAACAAAAGCATCCTGCCAGTCGGGCAGGCCGGCCAATAATTTTCCCTTGACGAAAAACAACACTGATACCGTCCCAAACCACAGAAAAAACGGTATGAGGGCCCAAAGGGGCGGCATATTATTTTCCCGCACCGGCGAATTGTCGAGCGCCTTTGTGCCCAGAGATGTTTTGAGCGCCCAGACCGACAGCACCAATGCGCCGCCCGCACAGACAATGAGGTCCGCTATGGTGGTCTGGCCGCCAAGCTCTTCGAGAATACTTGTTATTCTTGCGATATCCACAATTGCCGCTGTCTCTCTTGATAAAAACAATCGTTTGTATTACCATACACGAAGTCGATTTCGCTTTTCAAGGAAAATAGATATGGACACATTTCGAATCGAAGGACCGGTTCGGCTTTCGGGGACGGTAACCGTCAACGGTTCCAAGAACGCGTCACTGCCGATTATGGCCGCGGCAATCCTTGCGCCAGGCAAATCCGTTCTCAAAGGCGCTCCCCGGCTTTCGGATATTTCGGTCTTCGGACAGTTGCTCGTGGACATCGGCTGCAAGGTTGTCACGGCAGCCAACGGCGACATCAGCATCGACTCGACCACAATAGGCAAGCCGGTGGGAGAATATGACATCGTCCGCAAGATGCGCGCGGGAATCTGCATTCTTGGGCCCCTTTTGGCGCGATGCGGCAAGGCGCAGGTCTCGATGCCCGGCGGCTGCGCAATCGGTTATCGCCCGGTTGATATCCACCTTCGCGGCCTGCGAGAGCTTGGTGTTCATATTGACCTCGAAAACGGCTACATCGTCGCGGACGCGACCAAGGGCTTGCGGGGCAGCGAGATGTTTTTGGGCGGGCCTTTCGGCTCAACCGTTCTTGGTACGGCAAACGTAATGATGGCGGCGACGTTAGCCAAAGGCAATACGGTAATCGAATCCGCGGCCTGTGAGCCGGAAGTTACCGACCTGGCGAACTGCCTCAACAAAATGGGCGCAAAAATAACCGGCATTGGTTCGCCACGACTGACAATCGAGGGCGTCAAACATCTTAAACCTTTCGAATACGAAGTTATACCCGACCGCATTGAGGCGGGGACGTTTATGGCCGCAGCGGCAATTACAAAAGGTTGCCTGCATATACAAAACTGCCGGCTCGGGGACCTGATGGCAGTAGTTGACAAGCTTCGCAATATAGGCGTTACCGTCGAGGCCGAAAATTCCGGTTGTATCGTCGCCTGTTCGGGGCACGTCAGGCCGACAGATATCACCACCCAGCCATATCCGGGCTTTCCCACCGATCTTCAGGCGCAATTTATGGCGTTGCTGGCTCTGGCGGAGGGAAACAGCATCATAATCGAAAAGATTTTCCCGGACAGGTTTATGCACGTCGCGGAGCTTGCGCGAATGGCAGCCGATTTGCGAAAAGAAGGCGCGACCGTAATTGTGTCGGGGGTCAAAAAGCTTATCGCGGCGCCCGTTATGGCGTCGGACCTGCGTGCATCAGCTGCTCTTGTAATCGCGGCGCTGGCGGCAGAAGGAACAACCGTAATCAACAGGGTTTATCACATCGACCGCGGCTACGAAAAAATCGAGGAGCGGCTCAATCCCGTCGGCGCAAAAATCACCCGCGAAGGCGACGGTTCGGTATAGGGCCAAAAGATGAAAAAGATTCTTGCAGTCATGGGCAGTCCCCGCAAGGGAGGCAATACTGATTTGCTTGTCCAGAAACTGGCGGAAGGGGCCGCGTCGAAAGGCGCACAGGTCGATACGATTCTTCTTGCCGACCTGAATATCCGCGAGTGCGACGGCTGTCACGTTTGCTGGAGGGGCAAATCCTGCTGTAAAAAAGATGATATGCTCGCCCTGTATCAGAAAATAAGCGAAAGCGACGTGATAGTATTCGGTACGCCCGTTTACTGGTTTGGGCCTACGGCGATTATGAAGGCGTTTATCGACCGCTTTGTGTACTTCAACTGCCCCGAAAACAAGGTAAAAATCAAAGGCAAAGCCGCGGCCACAATAATACCTTTCGAAGACGATGACCTCGACACCGCAAGACCCCTCGTCGAGCTTTTTGAAAAGTCGTTTGATTACCTCGAGATGCGATTAGTCGGCAGCGTAGTTGTGGGCGGGGTGGGCGAGAAGGGCGATATTCTCAAAAAGCCGGACCGGCTGAATGAAGCGTACGAGCTGGGCAAACGACTCGCGGACTGATTGAAGCTAACCACAATGTTTAGCACCTGTTGCGGCAATCGCTCGTATAATCGGTAAAATTTTATTTATATGGAAACCGTTGCTTTATGAAATGGTCGATAAACGCAGGCCGG
>Ga0116138_1001313_pt1 | contig 13879 bp, 17 predicted proteins | sample June2015DPH_20_1_2_FD_88971 | JGI IMG/M metagenome (GOLD analysis project Ga0116138, IMG submission 88971) | Peatland microbial communities from SPRUCE experiment site at the Marcell Experimental Forest, Minnesota, USA - June2015DPH_20_150 | ecosystem: Environmental > Terrestrial > Soil >... | reverse complement strand
GACGTGAAGCGTGCTGCAGCCGTCACGAAGCAGGTCAATGCCTGGAGGAAGGAATTCGACAAGGCTCGCAAGAGCAACGATAAGAAACTCGTAGCGCAGCTCACAAAGAAGCAGCAGGCAATGATGAAGCTCCAGAGTGAAGTAGCATTCGATCGAATGAAGGTAAGTTTCATCTTCCTCGCGCCCTTCTGGGCGGTATGGCTCGTGCTAAGCGGTTCTTTTGGCCAGACAGTCGTCGCACATTCACCGATCCAGATTCCATTTGCCGGCGCCAATCTGTCGTTCTTCTACTGGTATTTGATATGCTCATTTACGATCAGTCTTCCACTATCGAGAGCATTCGGGATCAATCCGGAGGATGTCTAGTTTGCCAGTTCGGTCGAAGAGATCAAGATCCACTAAACGAACCTCTTTCCGACTTCCAGGAGGAAGGAGGTCTATTGCATACCGCAGACGACGTGAAGGAATGGCGCGGTGCAGGATATGCGGTGAGGTCCTTCATGGAACCGCTTTCACAAAGATTCACCGTGTTCCGGGAAGCGGCAGGGCTCCCTCGCGTCCGTTTGGTGGAAGTATCTGTGCCTCATGCTTGAAGAGCCTGCTTAGGCAAAGAGCTCGGGGCTCCGCATAGATGGGCCTAGTCGTCACAATTGGAGGCCCCCACGGAACAGGAAAATCCACCTACGCTAAGATGATTGCGCGGCAATTCAAGCTCAGATACGTCTCGGCAGGTCAATTATTCAGAGACCTTGCAAAGGAGAAAGGCGTCAGCCTAGAAGAACTAAGCAAGCAGGCGGCCAGCTCTCCTGAGATTGACCGCATGATCGACGAACGAAGCGCGACAGAAGCCAAGAAGGGAGACGCCGTTATCGAGGGCCAACTTGCCGCTTGGATGGCTAAAGACCTCGCGCAAGTTCGCATCTACCTAAAAGCACCAGACGAAGAGAGAGTAGCAAGAATCGCGAACAGAGATCACCTGAACTATGAGGCGGCCCGCCGACAGACCCTAGAACGTGAATGGATACAACGCGAAAGGTACCAACGATACTACGGGATCAACATAGACGACCTTGCCTTGTACAATATCGTGATCGACACCGGAAGCCGCTCCGTAGAGAGCACGTGCGCAGAGCTCATGTCCAGAATCCACGAGATACTCCACCAACACGACCCCGCATGAAAGCGAAGTGATCTTGTGGCCGCTACCCGTTGTGGTAAGCTTAGAGTTCAAGACGTTTTTATATCTCTCGTTATACTATTAGCCTAGGTTTAGGGCCTTGGCAAAGGTGCGCAAGAAGGGTGAAGATGGGCTCTTAGAGACTTGGCTAGCTCAGCTTTGGAAGGATAGTCCACAGACCGCGAGGGGTTATGGTGCTGGACTTTCCAGACTTCTCGGTTTGATGAAGATAGATTCTAAGACCTTGCTTAGACGCGCACAACGTGACCCCAAGAAGACTTGGATCGCGATGAAAGAAGCTGCCAAGGGCTTTCCGAAGAGGTCAGTTTCAATAACGGCGCTCTATGCAGGTCGAAAGTTCCTGTTAGACCACGACGAATACATGATGCTGCCAGCAGCCAAGTTGAAGATTCAGAAAGTCAAGCCGCCGGTCTACCTCAAATGGGATGATGCAAACACGATTGCCGACGCTGCCGCCTCACCCTACAACATGATCTTTAGAATCATGCTTCAGACGGGCTGGGGAATAGGTGAATTCCTCAAGTTCAACACCCCTGAGACTTGGGCACGCGTAAAAGCGAAACTCGCGAATGAGCCGACAGCGGAATGTTTCCGATTCGATTTCTCAGGACGGAAGAAGAATGATCGACCGTTCTATTCGCTAGTGCCAATGAAGACACTCAGAGAATGCGTTGCACTCGAAGCTAAGAAGGGCCTAAATCTCCCGATGTCTGGCAGAGGTCGAAATGGAACACCGGGGACTCCGCTTGATCACGCGCACGTCTTCTCCGCGAGAACATACATTGAATCTGCATTTCGGACAGCACTAAAACGAGCCCCGGTAACAGACGTTCAGGGAACACCGGGCGCTCATGAATTACGCGACGTATTCTTCACGCGTGCCATTCAAGTCGGCTGTGCTGAAAGCGCTGCGAATTTCGTCATGGGTCACGTGATAGACCGGCTGGGCTACAATAAGGCAAGTAATGATGATCAGTGGGTTTGGGGCGAGATAAGCAAGATTCACGGCCCCGCAGCCGTCACTGAGGACGCTCTAACAAGTCGGGATGCCAAGATCGAACAGGTGGAGATCGAAAACAAGGATTTGAGGGCGAGGCTTGAACGACTCGAAGCGATCAGCGTTGAAAGGCTCGTCCTGGCAGCCGCAACCAAGAAACAGGCTACCCCACACAAACAGAAGCAGTCTACATAGAACGAGTAACACGGGGAGAAGTGTCGAACCAGAGACCGTGACATTAACCTGCTAGACGAGCAGGCGCTTGACATCTCTGAGCTCGAGAGCATGAAACCGTCCTCCGGCTCCCAGTGTCGGCACAGTGTTGCAGGTCGACGATTCAACGGCGGTCACGGTCAGCTCCGACAAATCAATCTTCCAGACCCTGACTATCTCTTCTGCAAAGTTACGTATTGGCTACACAACGACCAAGCAGTCTATCAGCTCATTTAGGTTTCAGTTTGATTAGCGTCGCTATGAATTGATCGGGTCTCTTGTCGCTACGTGAGGTTGCATCAGATGCGTTTTCTTGAGAAGCAGTATCGTCTGGCTGAGCCCTACCTTTCTCCAATCCGTGGGCCCTATAGCATTCCCATTCAGTGGTCGAAGTTACTTGAGCCCTCAGTCTTCAACGAGGAGTAGATGTGGAGCGAATCGCAGGCACTCCGGCGGCTTCAGCAAGTCGCAATCTTTTGTGACACCTGTCCACGCGCTTGCAGGGTATTTCTTGGGGGGGTGGTCGGTGGCTCGCAAAAGGCGACTCACGACCCTAGGCTCTCTCCCTTCCAAGCCCGCCATCCTGACGGAACCGGACTGAGATAATGGAAGACGTGGGTGAATAGATGACTGTGAGTCTAGTGAAAGAGATGGCTCATTCTGTTTCACTCAAGAGTGCGTGTCCTATTGGCAGCCGCCTTCCGTTTGGAAATGTAGAGTTTGTCTTTGTGTGCTCGGCGGATGACTTCGGCTTGGTTGTTTTGGACTGTCGAGTCTGGTCTTCTTGTCCTTGACTCATGTGCGTCTTAGATCCTCAAATGCGGCATCGGTGGCGAGTTCATACTTCTTCATTACTGCCTGGAACCGGGCATTCGATTCGAGCCAGGCCACGACCTCGTAGAGCAGTGCCTTAATGAACTCATAGCCGTCGTGGCTCCAGCCGCAATCATGTACTGGCTCTCTCGGATAGAACTTGGATTGCTTCATTTCGGCCACTATCCGGTCTAGGGCAGCCAGAAATTCTCCGAACGCATCCACATGATTGTCGAGTATTTTGGCACAATAGTCCCTGAACTCTTCGTCCAGCTGAGGTTCAAAACTGTCCAAGGAGGCCCAGACGTGCACGAGGGATGGCTTTCTGAAGTCTAAGAGCTTTGGCCTCTGGGTTTCCTTGCGCGGTCTTCCCAACTTCCGTTTAGGAGATTCGCTAGTTGTCCATTCCATTTGAGCAAGATGTCTTGTGATCTCTGTTACGACTTTGCAGTTAATGTCCAATTGTTCGGCGAGCTGTTTCGAGGTTGTCCCTCGGACGCCTGCATCCATTATTGCATTCACTATCTCCCAATTGTTGCGGTTTTGAAGAAACTCGGCAATCCCACGATCGCCTACGGCGAACCTAGTCTCGAAATACCTTTGCAATTCCTAGTGCTCCAGTAAGTCTGAGAAATAGTGGATTTGCTGAAGTTATAGTCGTTCCTACAGATCTGAGAATTCTCGGAAATCTGCTTCTTTGCGCATTTTGTACCGAAAACATGACTATTTTTCCCGTTACGTCTAGATGCAAGGTGATTGATACATGAAGAGAAGGAGAATTTGCCGAAGGAAAGATCGGGAACGGAGGGTGAAGCGAGATGAACCAACGACTCTCTCAGAAGAGAGCAGATCCAGTTGAAGAGTTGAGGCCTGAGGTAACACTGGCCAGACGGATAGTTGAGCTACTTGGGAATCCCTCTGCGATCTTGTTGCAGGTACTACGAGATGGTTCAGTTCGTGTGATTCGAGAAGACAACGTTACTGGAGGTAGCAAGGGTTGAGTGACAGGGATGAGAGAACCAGTGAAGGAAAAACACCTCAAGTTTCAGCAGGGAGTCTTTTCCAGTGTCAGGGCTGTAGGTCAGCGTTCCAATCTAACAAGACTTCAATGCCTGAAGCAAAGGAAAGGAAACGTGGAGGTAGTGGCAATGAGTGAGCGTAGGCTCCCATTGAGGACTCAAGGGTCAAGTATCGAAGGCATCTTTGAGGCAATCTACCATGATGGTCATCCGAGATTCCTAGTTTATGATGGTGCCGAGTTTGTTATCCGTGAATGGGTGACAATCGATGGCCAGAAGTATCGTGCCCCAACTAAGGACTCTTATCCGTATCGACCGTATGGGTACTATGAAGGACCTCTACCAGAAGACAAAGTAATTTTCGACATGATTCTAAAGGAGTTCGTCAACTACCTGGATAACGAACCGATAGACAAAGACATCTCTGCAGCGAGCGTCTTTGCAACCTACAACCAAGAGCAGCTTGAAACGATCCCATATCTAATTGCCATTGGAGATAATGAAGTAGGGAAAAGCACATTCACGTCTCTACTGGGTCACCTCTGCTACAGACCCCTCCTGGGAGTCAGCATCCCAGCAGCTGACATCTACGGGTTCCTGGGACAGGGAGAAAATGGAGGCTGCATCATAGAAGACGAAGCTCAAGGCATAGAGCAGAATCCTGACAAGCTCAAGATCTGGAAGTCAGGCTACAAGAAAGGTGCCGTAGTACCCAGAACCACCTTTAACAAGGATGGAATACGCATCATCAACTATTACAACGTTTTCGCGTTCAAAGCAGCTGCCAGTGAGAAGCTACCAAGAGACAAAGGACTGCTACAGCGTTTCGAAATCATACAAATGAGCCAGGGTTATCCTCCGATGGAGTGGGATGATGATCCAGAGGAAAGAGACAGACGACTTGATGAATTGAGAAACATACTCCTGAAGAAGAGAATGATCAACAAGCAAAGACAAGACAAGCTCCACGAGAAGGAGGTTCATTACGTAGAGCTGAGAGGAAGAGTCAAAGAACACTACAAGCCATTGCTACAAGTGACGTATGGCCTACCTGTCTATGATAGGTTACTCCAGCACATCAACAGCGTGAGACAACAACGCATCGATGAGCTGCAAGAGAGTTTCGATGGTCATCTGGTAAGGGCAGTCAAGGAGTCACTGGATCAGAACAAAGGCAACGAGCTTTCCTTCGAACAGATATGGGAAGAGCTTAAGGAAATTACAGGTGCATCGATCGACCCCAGGGACAACCGAAGCCTGCTAACTGACCACTTTGGAAGAGTGACGAAGTATAGGGTTGGACATAGGCTCCGTGAGATATTCGCTACCAGGAAGCATATCAGTAAGACGAATGACAGACGTTCCATCCAGATCTATCAATTTGACCTCACCAAGGTAGAGAGGATCGCTGAAAAGTATGGGTACACGTCTAGCAAGTCCAGCGAGTCTAGCAAGCAGCACACACTAGGGGAGTACCCACCTGAAGTTAAGAGTGAAGCTGGAGCAATGCCTGAAGGTACCAAGACGTCTCCTATTCAACCACTAGACACGATAGACTCGCTAGACAAGAAGAGTCCTATTCTTGAAGGAGGAGATGTCATGCTACCCGATTCCTCAAGAGGGAGTTCCACGCCTCCGATCACTGAACACTCCGAACCCCCCACTATACCTGCTACCAGGAGAAGAGGCCCACTAGTACTGCCCATTCTCCCCCCCACGCAACCTTCTGAACAACCTGCAAGAGACCCACCAAGGCAGTCCACAACTCCACCTAGTGTCAAGAGAAGAGAGAGACTGGTGGATAGACTCGTACCTATTGTGCCTCCTGGGTTCGTATCAGAAAAAGCTGTGGATAAGTGAAAATGGAGAGGAAGTCGGCTAGGATGAGCGGACCCTCAGCCTTACCTGCAAATACACCTACCGGAGAAAGCCCTTGGAGCTTGTGGGTGTTCTACCCACTTCACTTAGCTAGCTAAGTAGTAGCAGTCAAGCGAGAGAGATCTTTTCCTTAGGAAGAGACCAATGGAGCAGATCCTGGAAGCATCGATGGCATTCAGGGAGGCTCTCTTCAATGGTTTCATCCCTCCTGAGCAGCTTGCCATAAGTAAAACCTTGACTAAGCCAAGAGAGGAGTACAAGACGATCCCCCAGCATGTCCAGGCAGCTAACAAGGCTGATCTTCTGGGAAACCACTATGAGGGGACAAGATCCAGTTCCTTCATACCAAAGGTGGAGTAGAATCCCTCCATCCTGGGGTCAAAGACATAGATTACGAGTACTACTGGGCTAAGGTAGCTGCACCCATCATCACAAGGACCACAGGCTTAGCCTTCAAGAAGGGCTATCATACCCTGGATTCCTTCATTTAGGTTCAAACCACGCGCGTAGTTTAAGCACAACGGAATGCTCGATGTCGAGCATTCATACGGTATCCTATAGGGCAAAGTATTACTTCTATTCTGAAAGACAGGTTGCTCTTGCCAAGCCTATGGGCCAAGAAGGAGTCTCCCAGGCTGTAGCAAGGAACATAATCAAAGAGGCTGCTCGTTACCCTGGAGAAGCCATAGCAAAGACCATCAAGAGGGTAGTTGAGACTGCCCCTGAACTCAGGTTTACGCCTGAACATGCTGAGATAGTCAGGATGGGAGACCAAAGTCAGGTAAGTTTGACTGAGTTTGATCCAAGGATCAAACCAGGCCAAAGGATCGATCTTTACACTAGTTGTATTACAGGAACTGTCTACACGAAGCTACATTGGTTGCCCTAACGACTCAAAGAAGATCCCTGATGCCATTGAAGGCAAAGAGGCTGTCTGCCCCAAGTGTGGGCAAATAGTCAAACCGAAGTCATTGCAATGGGCCCTGTTCCTAGTAGGTGACACTACTGATGAGATCATAGCATCCTTTCCACCATCGATCATGAACAGGCCTACTGAAGGCATGATCATAGTAGCTCAAGGACTACTGGGTGAGAATGAGGAGTTCCTAGTCTATCGATGGACCTTACCTGCTGATGCTAAGGCAGGAACTACTCCTGAGACACCTTTGCAAAGCTTCTTCAAGCCTGCTACTACTCCTACTACTCCTGCTACTACCAGTTCCCCACCAGTTATCCCTTCAGCTACTCCTGTTACACCACTAGTTACCCCTCCAGCTACTAGTGTAACCCCTCCAGCTACTCCCACTACTCCCTTACCTACTACTCCTGTGACTAGTGGAACACCGACCACTACACCTTTGATGTGTGATCAATGCAGTGCAGGTCCCTTTGAGAGCCAGTTGGCACTAGTGGGTCACAAGGCTATTACTCATGTAAAGAAGCCAGTCAAGAGATTCAAGAAGCCTGGAATAGCTAGTTACACACCAGTCAAGGCTCCAACTACTACAGGAACACCTCCCGCTACTCCTGTGCAAGGACCAGTTACTACTCCAGGAACTCAAACCACTGGTCCAGGAACTCAAATCACTACTCCAGGAACTCAAACCACTGAAACAAGTACTCAGGGAACAGTGGGAACAGCAGTTCAGCCAAATACCACTGTGGCTCAGCCTCCCAGTACACCTGTAATTGAACCTGATTCTGGGGCTATGAAAGCAGCTGAGCAAGTGAGCTTACCAGTAGTTCCAGTAGTTCCAGTGGTTCCAGTAGTTGAACAAGCGACCCAAGCACAGCAACCAGTGGTTCCAGTAACACAACCAGTTACTACTCCAGCTACTACAGTTACTCAGGGAACTCAATCAGGAACAAAGGAGGAACTGAAGGCTGTTGATGGTGCTACTCTAGCTTCAGTCAAGTACACCAAGCTGTCAGGGCTGATAGCTAAGTCACTACAGGACTTCAAGCTCCAGTTTGAAGCCTCATTCCCAAAGGATGACATGGCCAAGGCGATAGAAGCAGCTCACTGCACCATAGTAGACAACAAGGTAGTGTTCACTGGAGGCTAAAGCATGACCTTCAAAGCAACCATCAAAGAGATCGACAATGGCTTCATTGTTGAGGTTACTCCCAAGCCTTTCGAGTACCACGAACTCTATCTTTCAACCTTGGATAGCTGCATTGGGCTAATCACTGCCAAGTATGCAGAATCACACCCCTCAGTCACTCTAGCTACTCCTCTAAAGGTTCCTGAGAAAGCTCCAAAGAAGCCTTCTCTGAAGGAGCCTTCTGAAGCAGCAATCAGGTACACCAAGCTATGTGGTATCATGCTCAAGAACTATACTGACTTCCCAACCCAGTTCTTAGCCAGCTTCCCAGGAGAGAATGCCCAGGAAGCTTTGGCAGCAGCCAACTGCAAGCTCGTTGATGGCCAAGTGGTCTTCGTAGGAGCCTGAAGGAATGAAACCCGAATCAAACCTTAGCAAACTCTGGCTAGGTCTCAGAGTACTAGTAAGGAGTACTATACTGAGTACTATCATAATACTACTCTTTACTATTAGGTTACTAATTCACAGCAGGTATGGTGATCACTACAGCTACACTATGGGGAACTAGCTTTGGAGAAGAAGTTCGTCACAATACCTGTCACTCCTAGGGCAAGGAACAAGCTCAGGACCATAGTCAAGCAGAAGAAGGCCCTGGGTGAAACTGCAACCTATATTGCGTCTTTTTGATGTGGTGGCTGTCGCGACGGATGTAGGTTAGTCGTGTCGATCGTGCAGGTTTCAGGTTTTTTGGGTTGTGCTGTCGTGTTTCTAGGCTCATTGGTTAATTAATTGGATTATTGGGGTTATGGGGAAATATATGACGGACTAGCGTGTCGAGCGGATCGGAGGGGCAAACGTGAAAGGTCAAGGGCATGAGTTTGGTAATGGGGCTGCCGGTTGGCCTCTCTTTCCGAGGTGGATTCTGTCTACTCAATTCTGGAGCGCGAGGTTGCGTGCCACTGGCCTGAACTAGGAAACCGTGCATATGGGGAGTTCCGCATCCCATTCGACACAGTTAGCTCAGCATATGTGATTCTCTTTCGCCAAGGGTTGGTGGCAGGGAAGAAGGTGCCTTCCAGAAGCATCACGAAAACCGCGATCTCGTTTGTCTATGCCAAGAAACATGCGCTAGATGTCGTTGAACGGATAATTGGCGAGAAGGCAGGGTTGATGGCTAAGCACTGCAATCTTTCTGATACGGTTGGCCGTCATGGCGAAACTCTCGTAGCAGAGGTTTGCACGAGGCTTGGATATTCTGAAGTAGAAATCAGAAAAGAGAAGCATGGCAGAGAAGATCTAGGCATTTCGAAGCGTGACATCGACGTATGGGCAAGGCATCCGACGCTTGGGTACTATCAGAATATTGAAGTCAAGAATAGGCGAGACACGGTGAAAGACAACGATCTGGCGACTATTCTAGAAACAACGAACTTTGCGAAGTCGCGCTGGATGTTGGACGTAAGACCTGCGCTAGTCGCGACATTCATCACAAGGAAAGGGTTTGATACGGCACAAGCTATCGAAATGCCAGTTGCATTCTCTGAGGGGGTTTATGTGCCCGAGAAACATCGTAATCTCTATGATGAGTTGAACTCTCGGCTTGCATTGAACGTCGTAATCACTGACAAACCAACACAGGTCCTGATGGAAAGGGTGGAGAGATACATAATGCGGTACGAGTACAAAGAAAGCAGGTGAGATACAAGACGTTCGATTCATCTTCAATGTGCGACCAGAACTGATACGTTGCGACTATGCGAACTTGCGTGGCATCGAAGCTAGACTATAGGCAGCAAGTGTTAAGCCCTCGGATACGGACAAGTCCGTGAGGTTCATTGAGATCTAGATTCCTGCTGGCCTCAACTGTCGTCTTGACTATTCTAGTGCTAACAAATCCAGCGCTGACGTGGGCCGCTGGCTCGTTTGTTACGGAGGCGAATCCTGCATCAGCAACAGCTCTCGTGCTGCCAACTCAGCACGACGAATCGGAAAGCAAACTAGGAAGTTGCATCCAGCAGACGCCGGTAATCCTAGGATGCGCAATTTTCCCGAGTGATTCAGTATTCGCAGATAGATCATCACCCTCACAGAACATGCTATCCCTTCCCAGCCCGACGCAGACTAACCCAAGTTTCGCAACCAGACCTCTCGTCCTTATGGTTAAAGACGTACCCTTACAGAACATGCAGGACATTGCATTCCTTAAGTTTGACATGACAAGCGTTTTGCCTCATGCGATCCTCGCCTCTCATGCTCGCCCATTGAACGCGTCTCTGTGGTTGTTCGCGGAATATGTGAGCGCATTCAACAACGCGAGCGTTCGGGCCTATCATGTTCCTAGTAACGGTTGGGGTGAAAACACGTTGACTTGGAATAATATGCCTGCAATCGACACGAGTCATTATGACGTGAACCTCGTTCATGGAACGAACCGATGGTACCAATGGAACGTGACCAGCGACGTTATCAGTGATATACAGAGCGACGGTGTAAGTTCATTCGCTCTGATGGCTGGTTTCACGTCGTGGATGAATGATGCATGGTTCTCGAGAGCGTACGAAGCGAACATGACCATTTCGCCGGAACTCAACCTGTATTTCGTGAACCGTGAACCAACACTGACGCTTTCGACCTCGCTACAAGTTTCCTTGTCGCAATCTCAGGTCAACCCAGGCCAGCAGGTCGTCGTTAGTGCCTCGGTCTCACCGGCTCCCACGGGTGGAACCCTAAGCTTATCTGTCAGCGAGAGTGGCGGGCAGTACTCAACTCAGTGGCGGGAGGTACTCAACTCAGCTCAGGCCTCGACTGGAACTGTCTCAGTAAGTTGGTCGCCACCAGGACCCGGAACGTACAACTTCAAAGCCACATTCTCAGGGTATACGGACACTGCAGCAAACAAGATCTATTCTCAATCGGAGAGCGTGCCCACAAGTATAACAGTGCAACTGATGCAAACCACTTTAACGTTGTCCGCGTCTCCAACCAGCACTGATATAGACGCCCTGACAGGAAGCACTGGAACGATAACGATTACCGGAACTCTGAGTCCTCAAGTTGCTGGAGCGAGCGTGCTCCTGAGCTATTCGACGCCCTCCGGTAACAGTTTTAAGCCCGTCGTCGTTGGTCCAGGCGGCATCTTCGGGGACTCGCTCACGCCGACAAAACCCGGAATTTACACCATTTCGGCTCAGTACCAAGGCGACCAGACTCATCAACCCACTACAAGTCAATCAGTAGTTGTCACAGTGGGGCAGAACTGGATGACCGCGATAGCTATCGGTGCAGTCGTGGCAGCGGCAATAATCATTGTTGCTGTGGTCTTCCTTCGACGCAGGCGAACAAGATGAACATCGCTTTCACCGATTAGACCTTCCCTTTTTCACTTCACAAATAGGGGTCAAGATACGCTGACAGCATTTCCGACACCCGTGAACTGTGAACATCCGCGACTCGTCAAGCTGGTCAAGTTCAAGGGCGAGCATGTCGTCTACTATCGTTGCGAAGATTGCGGCTCACACCTCACAGTTCCGGACCAATAAGGAGAACCCAATTTGCAGGGAGTTGCCTACACGCGCAACAAGACAAAGTAGCTGCCGGCACAGCGGAGGATGATCTCGAGGTCCAAAAAGCCCGAGAAAGGAAGCGTTCAAGCGAGGCTAGACTGTGGAGAAGGGGCCTGCTGAATCTCTACTTATCGCGTTTCTTACCGACGACGACTGCGGTGCCGATGCAGCCCACCAAGCCAAGAGCGGCGATCCAGGGCGCAAGGATGGCAAATGCGTTCACGGTCGTGACTACGCCGCCCACAGCCGGGGGGCATGTTGGGTCCGTCGTAAACGTACCCGAGCCGGTCGGAGTCATGTTGACGGTTCCGTGACATCGGTTGGTGAATGTGCCATCATTCACAAACGTACCGATGGCGACAGTGCCAAAGTTGGTGAAGGTGCCAAGATTGTCAAGGCCATTCGAGGTGATGGTGCCAAAGTTGGTGAAGGTGCCAGCATTGCTCAAGCTGGTTAAGGTTAGAGTGCAAGTACTTTCGCATGTGACGGTATCGCCCGGCCCCACAATGAGAGCAGTAATGGATTGAGTTGTGCTTATCGTGATCACGAAAGCCCCGGGTGGAATAACAGCAAGATCTCCGGGTCCTGGCACACAGTGGGGTCCTGGTGTACAGTCCCAGTTGCTAGGCGTCTCCCATTTCCCGTCAAGCGCTGCGCCATTCCAAGTAGGAGGAGGAGCAGCATGCGCTGTCGGAAACGAAACCACGGAACCTAGAATGAACAAAGCCACTAGTAACACAGCCAACGGGACGGTCCGCATCAGGAACACCACCAACGGTCTTGGCCTGACTGCATATAGCGTTATGCCCCGAAACGTAGTAGACCACGAAAACCGGCAGACTCCACGACGAGATTCGGGGGTTAGGTGAGTTGCGGTCTAAGGGTGACGCTTCTTAGCGACCACGACTACGGTTCCAATGCAACCAACTAGACCAATTACCGCGAGCCAAGGCGAAAGTATCCCAAAAGTGTTCACTGGTTGGACGCAGCCGCCAACCGCGCAGCATGAACCGGCAACATCAAATGTGCCCGAACCGAGCACTGTATTGAACTGACCTCCTATGTTCTCTCCTATAGTGACAGTGTAGTGACCGCAACTCGCGGACTCGCTGACCACGAAAGTGCAGCTCCGAGAAAACGACGCGCCAAAATCCTCACTGACGCAACTTGCCGTGTCTGTCGTGAGTCCATCTGGATTTGATGACAGGACGACCGGGATATTGCCGAGTGGTGACATGGCGGCGACGCTTATTCCACCACCAACGATGTCAGTAAGTGCGGAGAGAGTAAAAGTGACGGTCGCTCCCGGGCAGGCTGCCGCGGGTGTGAAACTGATAACCGCTCCATCAGGTTGGGCGAAGACCGGTAAACCGCCTGCCAACGCGACTACAACTATGAGCAATACTATCGAGATCCCCTTGCAACTAGCCAACCCCATCACCTAACGATCTCGCATATCGTCTAGGAATTATAATACGGTTTGCTTGATAGTCTCTCAGTGGCATCTGTTTCACCCGCGACCCTCACTCCCGCCTCGCCAATCCCCATCTCTCATTATAGTTCGCGGCAAGAACCGTCGCAAGCATGATCACAAGTAGCGGTAAATACATCGAGATCCACGGCCAGAAGTACTGCGTCACATGCAAACAAACCCGAGACCACACCTGCTTCTGGATGAGTTACGGAAAATCCGAGATCAACGACGCTTACCGGAAGGAGGAACGGTGGAACTGCGACAGATGCCACACGCAGAGGATAGTCACGAAAGAGATCCCGATCCCTACCGAGAAGGCGATGCTCGTCAAGCTACTCATGTCGTTAAGCGAGAAGTATGAACTAAAGGGCTCCACCATCACCGTTGGCTTACATGAAGTCAAGGCGACGTTCAGGTTCCCGGAAGAGGACTTGCCTAAGCTACGCGAGATCGCGAACAACTGGGCAGAACGCGGATACATCACCGCGAAACACCTCCTCATGCTCAAGAAAGCAGGAATGCGTGATGTGACTAGGATTCCACCACGCTTGGCACCGCCCAAAGGCGAAGCTAGGCGTGAAACGATGCGGAGGGTCTTCAGCGAATGACCGGCACAGAGCCTAGGATGCTAGGCGAACGGCCACGTCTACCTCGACCCCCCGGCCGATGCATCCATCCG
>Ga0116138_1001306_pt1 | contig 13891 bp, 9 predicted proteins | sample June2015DPH_20_1_2_FD_88971 | JGI IMG/M metagenome (GOLD analysis project Ga0116138, IMG submission 88971) | Peatland microbial communities from SPRUCE experiment site at the Marcell Experimental Forest, Minnesota, USA - June2015DPH_20_150 | ecosystem: Environmental > Terrestrial > Soil >... | reverse complement strand
CGCCGCGCCGCCGCATGCAGAAATCAATATCGATATCAGGCATCGAGACGCGCTCCGGGTTCAGGAAGCGCTCAAACAGCAGGTTGTACTGCAGCGGATCCACGTCCGTGATGCGCAGCGCATAACTCACCAGACTGCCCGCTGCCGAACCGCGACCCGGGCCCACGGGAACTTCCTGAGCTTTGGCGTAGTGAATGAAATCCCAGACGATCAGGAAGTAGCCCTCGTAGTGCATCTTCTTGATCATCTCGATTTCAGAGGAGAGGCGCCGCTCGTACTCGGCAAGAGGATTGCGTAAAGCACGCTGCTGGGAGAGGCGTTCGAGGTAAGGCACGCGCTGGGCAAAGCCTTCGCGGGCCATCTTCTCAAAATAACTGCCGGGCGTGTGGCCTTCGGGAACTTTGAACTCCGGCAAGGCGTTCGGAATGTGGTCAATCTTGACGTTGCAGCGCGCGGCGATGTCCACCGTGCGGCTGAGCGCGTCCGGCACCTCTTGGAAGACCTTGGCCATTTCCGCGGCGGTCTTGAAGTAGAACTGGTCGGTGGCGAATTTCATGCGATGCGCGTCGCTCATGGTCTTGCCGGTCTGGATACAGAGCAGCACTTCCTGCGCGTGCGCATCTTCGTGGTGCAAATAGTGGCAATCGTTGGTGACCACCAGCGGGATGCCGGTTTCTTTGGAGAGGCGGACCAGTTCGCGGTTGACGCCCTGCTCGATCTCCAGGCCCTGGTCCTGTATTTCCAGGAAGAAGTTTCCTTTCCCGAAAATGTCGCGCAGCTTGTAGGCATTTTCGCGGGCCAGGTCAAGTTTTTCTTCCACCACGCATTCCGTCACCGGGCCGCGCAGGCAGGCGGAGAGAGCGATAAGTCCCTTGCTGTGCTTCGAGAGAAGATCGTAATCAATGCGCGGCTTGTAGTAGAACCCTTCGAGGAATCCGGCGGAAACCAGCTTGATCAGGTTGTGGTAGCCCTCCAGGTTCTCGCACAGGAGCACCAGGTGATTACTGCCGCGCGTGCCGGGTTCCATTTCGCCGCGCTCGCCACCGCCGCCATTGGGAGGCCCGGCTTTTTCGCCGCGGTCGTGGCGGCTGCCCTTGGCGACATAGACTTCGCAGCCGATGATGGGCTTAACATCGCGTTTGCTGGCTTCATGGAAGAAATTGGCGGCGGCAAACAGGTTGCCGTGGTCGGTAACGGCCACGGCCGGCATTTTCTGACGCGAGGCTTCGTCGAGAAGCTCGGAAATTTCGCAAGCGCCGTCCAGCAGGCTGTAGTCTGTGTGGAGGTGCAAGTGAACAAACTGCGGATTGCCCATGGAAGTTGATTGTAAATCGCCGCACGCGGAAATGCGAACGGCTTTCTCGCGTTTCCCACAGCGCGCCACAACAGCCTGCTGAAGAGCTGGGATAAGTTGTCATCCCGCTTGCCCCGAGTTTCGAGGGGAGCAAAGCGAGGGATCTGCTTTTCGTAAAAGATCAGGAAAAAGCAGGTTCCTCACCCCGTTCAAAAACCGAACGGGGCTCGGAATGACAATTGTTCAGGGTAAAAAGCTATTTCTTAGGCTTGGCTCTCTTCGCACTGTTGGCTTTTTGCGCGGCCATGAGCCTGGCCTTGGTTGCGCCTTTGTCCGCACCGCCGTGTTTCACCGCCGCCGCTGCGCCCGGGGCCGTCTTTTCGCCGCCCTTGGCGGCCTTCTTTTCCTTTTCTTTTTTCTTGGGCGCTTCCTTGATGCCGGATAGCCTGCGCAGCATTTTTATGCGCTCTTCGGGCGTCTTGCCGCGCCCGTTCAATTGCGCGGCAAATACTTCCTGTACCACATGATCGAACCGCGGCCCGCGCGGCATACCTAGCGCTTCCAGTTCGTTGCTCACGGCGGTCAGCGCCATGCGGATCGGGCGCCACTTATGCAGAAATGCTTTCAACTTGGACAGCGTCGCCGAATTGTTCGATTCGGCCAAGAGATAGGCCACGTATTCCATCGAAAGCTTTTCGATGTAGCGGTAAGCTTCGATGGGCGTTTTCGTCTTTCTCCCTGCCAGGTCCTTCTGAATTTCGTGAGCCTTGTCGGGAAAATCCTCGATCACCTCGATTTCCGCGGACCGACAGCCGAGCTTGGAGAGCAGATGGCTGGCATCGCGGTCCTTCAGCCGGCCAAGAATCGCCAGCATCATCGGCGTAGCCAGGCGCGGGCGGAATCCCGCCATAAACAAGTCATCGCGCACTTTGATCATGCGATTGATGGCTTCGTAATCCGGGTGCTTCTTGGCTAGCAGCGGATGCACGCGGTCCAACAGGTGGTGCGCTTCCCAATCCTTCAAGGTGAGATGCGGGCGCTCTTCCTTCGCCAGGGCGCGCAACTCCTCGCCCGCATCCTCGGGCGTGATGGTATGGTGGAGTTCCCCTTTCGATGGCGAGATTGAACCATTCCTGAGTGCGCGATTCGAGCTTGTAGCCCATGCGCGCGGCAAGGCGCAAAGCGCGCAGCAGGCGCACGGGCTGATTGGTGAAGCTGTGAATCGTGAGCGCGCGCACTTCGCCGTGCTCGATGTCCGAAAGACCGTTGGTGGGATCAAGGAGCAAACCGCGCGAGGCCGGATTCAGCGAGATGGCGATGGCGTTCAGGGAAAAATCGCGCCGCCGGAGATCCTCCATGATGGTGGACCAGCGGATCTCGGGCCTCGTGCCCGGGCGTACATAGTAATCATCGCGCGCCGCGGAGAGGCTGCCTTCGTAATCGCCGGTGAAGAGAATCTCGACGTGGCGCAGTTTTTCGTCTTCGGAAATGACCTTGGCGCCGCCCTTTTCCAGTTCCCGCGCCATCTTGGAGGGGTTGCCCTCCACGCTGAAATCGAGGTCGCGCAGGGTGGCGCCGGTAATCAGGTCGCGCACCGTGCCGCCGGTGAGATAGATATTGAAGCCCATGGCCGCGGCCAACTCCTGCACGCGCAGCATGGCCGCGCGCTGTTCGGGCGAGAGCCGGCTTTCCAGCAAAAACATGTAGTCTGGCATTGCGCTCCTTCCGCTTCAGGGTGGTCATGCCCAAGAGGGCTGCCGCACCCGCGATGCGTTGCTGCCCGGGCGCTAAGCGCGCGGGTGATGTGCCTTGTAAATCTGCTTCAGTCGTTCCTCCACGACGTGGGTATAGATTTGCGTCGTGGAAATATCTGAATGGCCCAGCATCAACTGGACGGAGCGCAGATCCGCGCCGCGTTCCAGCAGATGCGTTGCAAAACTGTGGCGCAGCATGTGCGGCGTCAACCCCGTGCGCATGCCGGCTTGCCTGCCATACGCCGAGAGAATCTTCCAGACGCCCACGCGGCTCAGGGGCCCGCCGCGCCGGTTGATGAAGAGCGTGGAAACGTTCTGTTGTTTCGCATTCCCTAGAAGCTTGGGGCGCGCGTCGCGCAAATATCGTTCCACAAGGGCGATCGCCTTCCTGCCAATGGGCACGATGCGTTCCTTATCCCCTTTGCCGATGCAGCGCACGCAGCCCGCGGCGCGGTCCATATCCATGACGCGCAACCCCACCAGCTCGGAAACACGCAATCCGGTGGAGTACAGCACCTCAAGCATGGCGCGGTCACGCAGCCCCGCGGGCTGCTTTTCGTCCGGCTGCGCCAGGAGCTTCTCGACTTCCTCGAGGCGCAGATAGCCGGGCAGGGAGCGGCGAATCTTCGGCGATTCGAGGTTCAAGGAAGGATCTTCGGTGCGCAACTCCTGCACCAGGGTAAAGCGAAAGAAATTGCGCATCGTGACCAGGTTGCGCGCCACGGTGCGGCTCTCCAGCTTTTGGCGGTACAGGCTGGCCAGAAAATCGACCAAGTCGTCACGCGTAACGCTTTCCACGGTGAGCTTCTTCTTTTTTCCGAATTCGTCGAATTTCAGCAGGTCGCTCCGGTACGCCGAAACGGTGTTGGGCGACAGCCCCTTCTCCACCCTCACGTGGGTCAAAAACGCCGCGATGGCCACTGCAATTTCCATCAGGTTCCCGCCAATCCTTCCGCGGCTCCCGGCCGCCGCATGGCCACACCGTAGACCTCTTCGATTTCAGGGCAGCGGAAAATCCACGTCAGCCCCACATAGAGCAGCGTCGCTCCCAGGATCATGGCCGTGAACACCATCAGTTGAATGGAAAAGGCGCCCTGCAGAAGATTCTTCGCGTAATAATTGGCAATCATGCAGCCCGCGCCCATGATCACCGAGCACAGCGAAATCTTGCTGATGGAGCGCAGAATATCCAGCATGCCCAGCGAGCCATAGCGCAAACGGAAGATGATAAACAGTGTGAAAAAGTCGAAAAAGGTGGCCAGCGCCGTGGCCAAAGCCGGCCCACCGTTCTGAAACCGCCGGAACAGGAATTGCAGGAAAATGATGTTGAGGACGATGTTTAGCACGAAAGAAATGGAGGCCACGATCACGGGAGTTTTGGTATCGCGCGCGGAATAAAATGCGGGCACGATCAGCTTGACGCACGCCAGTGCCGGCAAGCCGATGGCGTAGTACAGCAGCGGACGCGCGGTCAGCCGCGTGGATTCCGCGACGAACTGCCCGTGCTGGAAGAGCACGCGGATGATCGGTTCGCGCAAAATCATCAGGCCCATTGCCGCGGGCACCGTGATGTACGCCACGATGCGCACCGCGAAGGTGAGCGTCTTCTTCAACCCCTCGTAATTATTGGCGGCCGCATGGTGCGCCATCATCGGCAAAATGGCCGTGGCCACAGCGATGGCGTAGCCGCCGAGCACGAGTTCCATGACACGGTCGGCCACGTACAGTGCCGTCAGGCTGCCGCGAGGCATGCGCGCGGCCTTGGCAAAGTAGGTGTCCACGAAAAAATTGATCTGCGAGATTCCCAGCCCGAAGAAGCGTGGGAACATCACACGGGCCACGCTGCGGATCCCCGGATGCGAAAACGAGATGCCGAAGTCAAAGCGCATGCCGCGCCTGACCATCTGCGGGATCAGGATTAGGAATTGCAGCGCTCCGCCGACCAGCACGCCCACGGCCAGCGATACCGCCGGGCTCTGGAAGTAACGCCAAACCATGGCGGTAGAAAATGCGATGATGGAAAGGTTCAACAGCACGGTGGTGGAAGCAGGCAGGGCGAAATGGCCGAAGCAGTTGAGAATGCCCATGCCCAGGGCCGCGAGCGCCACGAAAAAGAGATAGGGGAAGATAATCCGGTTCAGGGCGATGGCTTCGCCCATATCGACCGTTGTGGGAAACGGCGCAATCACCTGGCGCGAGAAGATCACTCCGAGCACGGTGATGACGGCCAAAACCAGCGCCAGGGTCCAGAAGAGCTTGTTGGCGAACTCCCAGAGCTCTTCTTTCGAGCGTTCCCGCATATACGTGGTGAAGACGGGAACGAAGGAAGCGGCGACCGTGCCCTCTCCGACTAACCGCCTGAAAAGATTGGGGATGCGGTAGGCCAGGACAAAAGAGTCGGCGCTCAGCGTGGTGCCGAGGAGAAGCACGATGCGTTGGTCACGGAAGTAACCGAGAACTCGGCTTACAATCGTTACCAACGAAATGATCGATGCCGACTTCAGAATCTCTTTTTTCTCGGACAAGGCCTGGCTCTCAGGACCTAAACCCAATAAAAACAATGGGTTGACAGGAAAAACGTGTTTAAATTAACATAACTTCAATCATTCTGCAATGGTTTCGTCACCAGAAACGGAAAATTTCAGTTTGAAAACGCGCACCCCAGCCACGACCCACAAAAAAGTGGTGATTGAACTCCTAGACCGCAAGGCCATCCGCGGTTTCCTCAACCCGTCGCGGCTGGCCCACGCCGAGGTGCTGGAACTCCTCACCCCGGACGGCGAGCGTGAGGCGATCGAACTCACCAAGGTGCGCGCCGTTTACTTTGTCCGCGATCTGAAGGAAGCCTTCGAGCCAGAACGCAAGTCGTTCCTGAGTCGTCCGAAGCTCGATGGCCTGTGGGTCAAGCTCCGCTTCCAGGACGGCCAAATCCTGGAAGGAGTGATTCCCAACGACCTGCTGACGTTCCTCGACAACGGCCTGCACCTCACCACGCCCGATTTCAATTCCAATACCGACCGCATCTACGTGCCGCGCTCGGCCCTGGCGGAATTGACCGTCCTCGGCGTAGTCGGCATCGCCCGCCGCAAGCCCGCTGCAGCCGCAGCGGTGGCACAACCCCGCCTCTTCAACGAATAAGTCGGTGTTGAATTAGTTTCCGAGTGGCCCGTAATCCTTCCTCAATCGGCGCAGAGCGACAACGACGGAGTGCCCTGGTTCCACTTGCAAACCGCGAGCATTCAGAGAATGATCATTTCATTGCCAATGCAAATTGCTCGAACACTGGTGACATTACCTGAGGAGGTCACCGCTCACTACTTGGCGATCTTGGGAGTCGCGCGAAGAGAACCGAGCTTCGAGGCCCTTCGCGAGCTTCTGGCAGCCCACCTCACCCGCATCCCGTTCGAGAATATTGCCAAGCTTTATTACCGCAAACGTTTGGGATTGGTGAACCTGCCGGAAATTAAGCTTTATCTCGATGGTATCGATAACCACCATTTTGGTGGTACCTGCTATTCCAACAATTACCACTTCTATCTGTTGCTTCGCACCCTGGGATACGAAGCGAAATTGTGCGCTGCTGACATGAAGACTCCGCAAGTTCACGCGCTGAACATGATCATGATTGAAGGGCGAGAGTACCTGGCAGACACGGGTTATGCCGCTCCGCTGCTGGAGCCCATTCCTCGCGACCTGGCGGCGGATTATGAAACCATATTGGGTCGGGACCGCTATGTGCTGAAGCCGCAAGACGCCAATGGCTGTTCGCGCCTTGAACTGTTTCGTGATGGAGTCTTGCACCACGGTTATCTCGCGAAGCCGGAGCCCAAGACAATTGAAGATTTCAGTACAGTGATTGCTGTATCGTTCTCTGCCGATGCAACGTTTCTGAATTCGATCTTGTTGGTGCGATTCTATCCAGGTCGTTCCGTCCTCATTCACAATCTTGCACTCGTCGAATCGGAAGGAAACAAATCAACAGTGCATGCGTTGGCAAATCGTGACGAGCTAATTGCCGCAATTGAACAGCACTTTGACATGACGCGGGAGATTGTCAGCGAGGCAGTAGGTCAACTCGGCCATTTGCAGGATGCCTGGAATTAGCCATTGCGTGATCCGAAACGGCCCAATTGCCCAATGATGGGCTCCCCATTGTTTAGACTTTTCTGGGCCTCGCGTTGGCCCGCGCCTTGCAGGCTTTGGTTCCAGTGTGGCCTCGGATCTTTCATGGGACAACACAGATTCGGAGCGTGTTGTCGGCAAGCCTGAAGTTACGATTCTTCTGGTGCTAACTTCCGGTTGGCCCGTAATCCGGCTCAATGTCGGTGAGTGAGTTGGCGATTTGTCATACTTTCAGAAACTAAGCCCACAGAAACCAACGACGACTGAAGAGTGTGCGTTGATCAAGACCGGCCTGCGGCCCTTGGTCTGCCTTCGCAAAAGCCCCGTGGATCTTTGCGGTGTGACTGGGGTCACTGAATTCGTTGCACAGCTGAGCTAAATCGCACATGTCGTTCCCCGAAGAGCCTTTCCCTTCACCCGATGCCGGCCCTCCGCTGAATCGACCAGGAGTCTCGTCATGGCATCGCAATCATTCAGCATTGAGTCAACCGTTCTCCAGGCAGAAGACGAATGGATCCGGCAGTCCTGCGGATTCTACGCATGCCCCGTATGCAAGCAGGATCTGGAACCGGTGCACCACGGGCTTTCCTGCCGTGTCTGTGCGAGGACCTACCCCATCCTGAGCGGGATTCCCGACTTCATCGTGGTCAACCTCGAAGAGAGCAGGAACCGATCTCTGCGCGTCGTCGGAAAGAAGGACTCTCGCCCCCTGCTTGACTTTATGGCATCCGTCTACGAAACCTGGGTGTATCCGGCCGTGTGCAACCTGTATGGCGGATGGCACAGCACGTCCTTAAAACAGCTGGCACATGACGTCTCCGACATTGTGGGATCGCGTGACGGGGTCATTCTAGACGCGGCCTGCGGCCCGGGAACCTACGGGCGCCGCATTGCTTCTGCGTCAAGGACCATTCTTGGCATTGATATCTGCATGAGCATGCTGCGGCGGGGCGCCCATTATGTCGAAAGGGGGCATATTCCCAACGTTCACTTCGCCCGTGCTACAGTGGAGGCGCTGCCGTTTCGGGTTGGCCTGTTCGACGCCGCCATCTGTGCAGGATCGCTGAACCACTTCTCCGACACGGTCCTCGCTTTGCGCGAGATCAACCGCACCATGAAAGTCGGAGCGCCGCTGGCGGTGATGTGCTTTGCCCTCATCAACTCGGGCCTCATCAAATACAAATCGATACGAGACCGCGCGGAGAAAGGCGGCGGTCACATTCACAGCGTCGCTGATCTCGAGCGCTATGTGGTCGAAGCAGGTTTTGAGGGCTTTTCTTCCCATGCGTATGGCTCCATCCTTGTGTTCGGCGCCCGCAAAAGGCCGGCAGAGCATTAGAAGAGCGGTCTAGCTCGAATAGCCAGCAGGACGAAAGTGGACGCTTGTTCCAAAGCCTCGAATGGCGATAGCAGGGCCAATGCACTCATTGATGAAGTTCTGGGAGTATCGTCGGCTATCCGGAAACTAACCTGGTGGCAACAAATTCTGCTGCTGCACTTCCCTTTTGGCGCTGCGCGAACCTCGAAGTGTTCGCGGGCAAAGCATTTATTTGATTGCGAGCCAGCTATTGTAAATGGCCTGCTGCTGCGCGGTGGGATGCTCCACGGGCTTGAGCGAGTATGTGTAGTAGGGGTTAGACACGAGCGCGAGCGGGAACTCCCGCATTTGACCGAGGCGTTGCACGAGCACGCGCACGGTAACGCCCGGCTTGTACGCGGCGATGAGAGCTTCGACATCCTCGGTGGAGATGGCGCGGCCGTCGAGGGCGACGATCACGTCGTCCTTGTCGAGGCCGGCGGATTCGGCCGGGCCGCCGGGAGTGATGTTCTTGATCGCAGTAGTGCCATTGTCCTGCTTCGCGAGGGTGAGGCCAGCCCAGGATTTCGAGGCGTCGAGTTTCTTCTCGACGGCTACACCCGCGTAGGCAAAGTAGGTTTCGTACGGAATGGGGTCTTTCCCGCTGATGTAGCGGCGGAAGATGTCGCTCACGTCCTGACCGGCGATTTCCGATGCGGCGTGCACTGCGTCGTCCGGCTCAAAGCCGGGCTTAGGCAGTGCATAGCGGGAGTACAGCAGGCGCATCCAGTCGTCCAGCGATTTCTGGTTGTTGGTGTCCTGACGAATGGCGAAGTCCAAGATGTGGCCCATGATCTGCCCGCCGTTGTAGTAGGAATACGAAGTATTGGAAAGATTGTTGTCCTGGCCGATGGTTCTGAGGCCGAAGAACCAGGTGTCCCAACTGGTGTCCTCAATGCTGCGCTCGCTGCGGCCGGGGAGCCTCTCGTAGTCCGTGATGAGCCGGGCGATGCCGTCAAGATACTCTTGCGGTTTGATGAGGCCGGCGCGAGCGAGTGCGAGAGAACCGTAGTAGCTGGTGAGTCCCTCGGAAATCCAGAGCGAGGGAGTATGCACCATCTGCGAATAGTCGAAGGGGCCAAGCGGGCGGGGGCGAATGCGCTTGACGTTCCAGGCGTGGAAGAATTCGTGGGCGGAGACGGAAAGCTTGAGGGTGTATTGCGTGCCGCGCCCGGGGACCGGCTCGGTGCTGTCCATGTCTTTTGAGAAATTGATCTGCGTGGAATTCAGATGTTCGAGCCCGCCGCCGGCCTTGGGCCAGACGTGGAACAGAAAATAATAGTCCTTGAATGGGGCGGCCTGCGCGCCGCTGCCCGCTACAGGCTGGAAGATGGGAACAATGGTGTCCACGATCTTCTGCAAGTCAGCTGTGAATTGCGCGGTGTCCTTGCCGCCCATGACGTCGTGGAAGATGACGTGATAAGTGCTGCCGAGGACTACAAAATCCTTCTCGGCGAAGTCGGAGATTTCGAGAGGGGTATCGGCGAACCAGTCATAATTTTCGGCGCGAAACGTGTGGTCGGAGGTGTGCTCCATGCCGGTGGCAACTTTCCAGCCGGAGGGCACGTCAATGGAGAGCTCGATGGGGCGCTCTTTGCCGCCGACGAGATACATCCAGGCGGCGGGGCCGGCGATGAAGGCGTGGCGGTCGTCATACTGGCCCATGTTGTTTTGCAGGGTGTTGGCGTAGACCTGGTAATCGATGGTGACGGCGGTGGCGCCGGCCAGGTCAACGCGCCAGGTCTGGCTGTCGGTCTTGTGCCAGGCGAGTTCCCGGCCGTCGGCGCTGTGGGCGCGAAAACGTTGCACGTTGGCGGCGTAGTTTTCGATCCCATACGCGCCGGGCGCCCAGTCGGGCATGGCGAAATCGGCGGCGGCTCCCCTGAGTACGTCGGCGTGGACTGTGACGTCCATCAGATGCGTGTTGGGGCGCTCAAATCGAAGTTGGTAGTGGAGCGGAGCGGGTCCGGCAGCGATCGAAGACGCCACGAAGAAAAGCAGGGCGGCAAGCATCGAAGCATGAATGAGGCGGCGCAGCACAAGCATAAACCCTCCTAAGAATCCAAGCTGGCATTAGCGGGAATCGGACGGCGCGGGAATTGTAGCAGCTTTTCGGCGCTTCTCGCCGCAACGGATGACGCCGCAGGGCTCCGCGCCTCTTCAACGAATAAACCAGCTCCGGGTCAGTTTCCAGGCAGCGGGCTCAGCGCACTGGGTTGCCATCGGCGTCGATCTTGTGCACTTCGCCGATGTTCAGTTCGCGGATGCCCGCTTCGACCTTGCTCATGTCGCCCACCACCACCCAGATGAGATGGCTGGGCAGGATGTACTTTTTGGCGATTTCGTTGGCGGTGCCTGGTGTAACCGCCAACACCTTCTGCGTGTAGGTATTGTAAAAGTCCTCCGGCAAGTTGTATTGCAGGATGGTGCCGTAAGCGCCGGAAAGCTGCTGGACGGTCTCAAACGTTCCGGGGAGACCGAGGGTGGCGTTGGACTGCTCGTCCTTGAGCTCAGCCTCCGTAATCGGTTTGCTGCCCACGATGTTTTTGTACTCCGCCACGAGTTCCGCCAAGGACTCCTTGGTCTTGTCCGTCTGCACAGGTGAAATACTGAAGTAGGGACGCTCGCCACGGGCTGGCAGCAGGCGGGAGCCCACGCCGTACGACCAGTGCTTGTCCTCGCGCAGATTCATGTTGATGCGTGAACTGAAGTTTCCTCCGAAGATGTCATTCACCATATCCAACGGCACTTCGTTGGGATCGTTGTACGGTGGGGCGAGTTGCGCGGCGACGATCAAGCTCTGCCCGGAGCCGGGGCGATCAATCAGATAGACCACATCTTTCTCCGGCTCTGGAACCTGCGGGATCGCCTGCTTGGCCACTTCACCGGCCTTCCATGAGCCGAAGAGTTTTTCGAGCTTGGGCGTGATTTCGGCCAAGGTCGTGTCGCCAACGATGAGCAACGTGGCGTTGTTCGGCTTGTACCAGGCGTCGTGGAATTTGGCGAGATCCTCGCGGGTCATCTTGCTCACGCTGGCTTCGGTGCCCGTGCCGATGAAAGCCGCAGTGTAGGGATGTCCTTTGCCGTAAAGCAGAGTGGGCACAACGCGCAGAGCCATGGAGCTGGGCGTGACCTTCTCCCGCTGAATGGCGGCCAGGCGATCCTTCTGCAAACGGGCGAACTCCTTTTGCGGGAAGGCAGGATGCAGGATTAGATCGGCATAGATTTCGAGAGCCTTGTCCAAATTGATCTTGAGGGCGTTGAGATCGACGGACGCGTAGTCCAGGTTGGCGCCGGCCGAGAATTCGGCGCTCAGCGATTCCAGTTCTTCGCCGATTTTCAGCGAGTCGCGTGTGGGCGTGCCCTCTTCGAGCATGCGCTGCGCGAAGCTGCAAGTTCCCCGAGCATCGCTGGGATCCGCGGCGTAACCGCTTTCCAGCAGCAGCGAGAAGTTCACCACTGGCGCGGTGTGGCGCTCCGCGAGAACGATTTTCAGGCCGTTGGAGAGCGTAGCCTTCTGCATTGGAGGAAGATTCAGCGACATCGCGGAGCCAAGTGCGGGCTCCTTCGAACGATCGATGGGGGCAGTTGTTTTCAGATTAGTGGGATACGGCTGCACTTCCAAAACATAATCACCGTCGGACAGCCAGTCGTTTGCGGCCTTTTTCACCGTGGCGGGTGTAGCTGCTTGGATGCGCTTAAGATACTCCTTGTAACCATCAGGATTCCCGGTGAAAGTCTGGTAACGGGCGAGGATGTCACTCTTGCCGTTGAAGCCGCCGATGCGCTCCATGGTCCGCACGTACTGGCCGAAGATTTGCGTTTTGGCGAGTTGCAGTTCGGCTTCCGTAGGTCCGTTCTTCAGGAAATTCTGCAGCTCCTCATCCGCGGCTGCTTCCACTTTTTTCAGGTCCGCGCCCGGCTTCGCGGTCAGGGTGAAATCAAACTGACCGGCGATCTCGTTGTTGCCATCGTTTGCGGTGGCGCTGGTGGCCGTCTGATCTTTGTAAACCAGGCGCTTGTAGAGCCGCGACGTCTTACCCCCGCCGAGCATCTGCGCTGCCAGATCCAGCAAGGCCTCTTCCGGTGAAGCCGTCTGGGGCACGTTCCAGACGCGATAGAGACGCGCCTGCGGCACGCGATCCTGCACCCAGTCCCGATGCGTGCCAGTCCGTTTGGCCACCCAAACCTTCTGATGGTCGATGGGCGGGCCCGGGGGGATTCCGCCGTAATACTTTTCCACTTTTTCTCGCGCCACTTCTGGAGTGATGTCACCCGCGATGACGAGGGTGACATTGTTCGGGCCGTAATAGGTTTTGAACCACTCCTGGACATCGGCGAGAGAAGCGGCGTCCAGATCCTTCATGGAGCCGATGACCGTCCAGGAATAAGGATGGCCCGCCGGATACGTGTTCTCTGTGATGAGCTGTTCGGTGACGCCGTAAGGCTGGTTTTCGCCCTGGCGTTTTTCGTTCTCCACCACACCGCGTTGCAGATCGAGCTTTTTCTGGTCGAGAACGCCCAGCAAATGGCCCATACGGTCGCTTTCGGCGAACAGCACATAGTCAAGCATGGAGGTAGGCACGTTTTCAAAATAATTGGTGCGGTCGTTGCTGGTAGTGCCGTTCAGGTCGGTGGCACCGATGCGCTCCATCGCGTTGATGTAGGTGTAATTAAAATTGTCACTGCCGCTGAACATCAGGTGCTCGAACAGGTGGGCAAAGCCGGTTTTCCCCGGCTTCTCGTTCTTCGATCCCACGTGGTACCAGGTGTTCACAGCCACGATGGGGGCCTTGTGGTCCTCATGAACAAGGACGGTCAGGCCATTGTCGAGTACAAACTTGGTGTAGGGGACATCCGGGATGGGAATCTTCGTGTTTGAGGGGCCGGCCACGGGCACGGGCGCCTTCGCCTTCGGAGCAGAATCGGACTGGGCGTATACCGGAACGAAACCTAAGGCGGCTACCATTACGATGACGAGGACACTCGCGAGGCACAGCAATGTCGTTTTTCTCAAGGCATTCCTCCCGTTCACACAGATCACCCCCCTGAATGGACGGGGCGTTGAGTGAGTATGTTAGCAAAGAATTGTCTTCTTGGAGGCCGGGGCCAAGTCCTGCCAATTCAGGTCATCGCAAACTGATTCATTGGCAGTAAATCCTCCTCCTGTTGTGGCAACGTGATTTTGTCACCCTAATGGCAACATGAAAGTGTCACCCCCCTGGGGCATTGGTGTGTTCCAGGCGGGTATTGCCGTAGTAAAGCGATACCCTTCCATCGAGAGCATGGTAGAGCTGCACTTTAGCCCCGGCGAAGCTGAAGCGGCGGTTTTGGGGCGGGATCTGGAAGCGCTGGCCTTCCCAT
>Ga0116138_1001299_pt1 | contig 13913 bp, 10 predicted proteins | sample June2015DPH_20_1_2_FD_88971 | JGI IMG/M metagenome (GOLD analysis project Ga0116138, IMG submission 88971) | Peatland microbial communities from SPRUCE experiment site at the Marcell Experimental Forest, Minnesota, USA - June2015DPH_20_150 | ecosystem: Environmental > Terrestrial > Soil >... | reverse complement strand
GCACGGCGCGTTCGAGCGCCTCGGGCGTCACCGCGCCCTGGATCAGCTCGGGCGCGACCCGACGGCCGGCCACGAGGTTCACCATCCCGATCCGGTCCACCCGCACCAGCCGCCGCGCCAGCAGGTACGAGAGTTGGTGCATCCGGTACGCGATCACCAGCGGCGTGAGCGCCATCGCCGCCTCCAGCGTCGAAGTGCCGGACTTGCACAGCGCGGCGTCCGCGGCGGCGAAGCACTCGCGCGGGCGACCCGGCACGACCCGGATCTCGCCGGCGTCGGGGTACGAGGCGCCCGGGATTGCCGCCACCAGAGCCTGCACGGCCGGCGAGTCCCGGCGGATCCGCTCCGCCGCGGCCCGGAACACGGGCCAGAGACGCCGGACCTCCTGTGGGCGGCTCCCGGGGAAGAGCCCGAGGACCGGTCGATCGGGGGCGAGACCGAGGGAGCGCTTGAGCGCGGCCCCCTCCTGGGCGAGCGGCGGGCGGTCGAGCAGCGGATGCCCGACGAAGGTGGTCCGCACGCCGCGCGCGGAGAAGAACTCCTCCTCGAACGGAAGGATGACGGCCAGGCGCGAGACGGTGCGGGCCATCCGGCGCACGCGCCCCTCGCCCCAGGCCCAGAGCTGCGGCGCCACGTAGTAGAGCACCGGGACATTCGCGCGGGCCGCCGCCGCGGCGACCCGCAGGTGGAAGCCCGGGTAGTCCACCAGCACCACGAGGCCGACGTCACCGCGGGCGAGCCGCTCCTCGATCCGGCGCAGCAGCCGCCAGTGCGCCGGGATCTTGCGCACCACCTCGACGAAGCCGATGACGGTGAGGTCCTCGATGCGGGCGATCAGCCGGGCTCCGGCGGCCTCGAGGTGCTCTCCCCCGACGCCCTCCACCGCGACGTCCGGCACCAGGTGGCGCAACGCCGCCACCAGCGCACCGGCGTGCGCGTCGCCCGACGGCTCGCCCGCCGACACGAACACGGTGCGGCTCACGCGCTCTGCAGCGTCGCGGGCGCCCCGACGGCCTCCAGCACGCGGAACGCGAGCGCCAGGGCGGAGAGCCCGTCGGCGCCCGTCACCGCAGGCTTCTCGCTCCCGCGCGCGGCGCGCACGAAATTGGCCAGCTCGAGGCCGAGCGGCTCCGCCTCGGGAGCGTCCAGCTTGATCCGCTCCACCAGCCTCGCCAGATCGGTCTCACCCCCGGCGATCCGCTGCGCGGCGTCGGGCTTGAGGCGCAGGAACTCGCCCTTCCCCGCCGCAAGGTCCAGCGAGAAGTAGCCCGAGGGCTGGAAGATCCGGAGCTTGCGGACCCGCTCGCGCGCCAGCCGGCTCGCCGTCAGGTTCGCCACCGCGCCAGACGCGAACTCGATCCGCGCCGTGGCGATGTCCACGCTCGGCGTGACGACCCCGATCCCCGAGGCGCGCACGTCCACCACGGGCTCCCCGACCAGGGCGAGCACGAGGTCCAGATCGTGGATCATGAGGTCGAGGATCACGGCGACGTCGGAGCCGCGCGGGGCGAAGGGCGCGACCCGGTCCGACTCGATGAACCTGGGCGAGGCGAGGTAGGGAGCGGCGGCCCGCAGCGCCCGGTTGAAGCGCTCCACGTGGCCGGTCTGGAGGATCACGCCGGCCTTGTCCGCCGCCGCCACCAGCTCCTCCGCCTGGCCGATCCGCGCCGCGATCGGCTTCTCCATCAGCACGTGCCGGCCGCGCGAAAGCGCCGCGAGGCCGACCTCGTGATGCGCCGATGTCGGCACAACGACGGACACGGCCTCCACGTCGGCCAGGAGCGCATCGAGCGAGGGATAGGCGGCGGTGCGGAACTGCTTCGCGATCTCGGCGGCGCGCTCGGCACGCGTGTCGAAGACGCCGACCAGCCGCGCCTCCGGAAGGGAGGCGTACAGCCGCGCGTGATGCTGTCCGAGGCTCCCCACCCCCACTACGCCGACGGGGAGCGGGGCGGCGGTCACACCGGCACTCCTCGCCCGCTCTCCTCGATGAACTGGAGGAAGTTGGCCACCTCCGGCAGCTGGGTCAGCTCCGTCTTCGCCCGGTCGAGCGCCTGGCTGATGTTGAGGCCCGAGCGGAAGAAGAGGCGGTACGCCTTCTTCAGCTCGGCCACCGCCTCGGCGCTGAACCCGTGGCGCTGCAGCCCCACCGCGTTCAGGCCATACAGCTTCATCGGGCTGCCGACCGCCTTGGTGTACGGCGGCACGTCCTTGGTCACGCGCGACATCCCACCCACGAACGCGTAGGCCCCGATCTTCACGAACTGGTGAATGGCCGTGAGCCCGCTGATCGTCGCGCACTTGTCGATCGTCACGTGCCCCGCCAGCTGCACGCTGTTGGCCAGGATGACCCGCTCGCCGATGTGGCAGTCGTGCGCGATGTGCACGTAGGTCATCACCAGGCACTCCTGGCCCAGGCTGGTGCGCCGGGACTGGGTCGTGCCGCGGTTGATGGTGCAGTACTCGCGCACCACGGTGCCATCGCCGACCTCGACCCAGGTCTCCTCGCCGGCGTACTTGAGGTCCTGCGGCGGACCGCCGAGGACGCTGCCGGTGCCGACGCGGCAGTCGGCGCCGAGCCGGACGTTCTGCTCGAGGATCGCCCGCGCCGCGATCTTGCTGCGCGGGCCCACGGTCACGGCGGGGCCGATGATCACGAACGGCCCCACCTCGACGTCCGCACCGAGCTCGGCCTCGGGCGAGACGATCGCGGTCGGGTGAATCACAGCTGCGCTCACGGACGCCTCACTTGTCCACGACGCGGGCCATCATCTCCGCTTCGACCACCACGTGCCCGTCCACGTACCCCACGCCGCGCATCCGGCTCGCGCGCTCCTTGTGCTGGATCAGCTCGAGCTCGAAACGGATCTGGTCCCCCGGGATGACGGGGCGCCGGAACTTGATGTTGTCGAGCGACATGAAGTAGACGACCTTCTCGGCGGCGTTGCCCGACGCCTGGAGGTGCCCCATCAACAGCACGCCGCCGACCTGGGCCATCGCCTCGATGATGAGCACCCCCGGCATCACCGGATGTCCCGGGAAGTGGCCCTGGAAGAAGGGCTCGTTGATCGTCACGTTCTTGATCCCGACGATCCGCCGCCCGTCCTCGATCTCGATGATGCGGTCCACCAGCAGCATCGGGTAGCGGTGCGGCAGGACGTCGAGCACGTGCCGGATGTCGAGCGGCGGGCGCCCCGACAGCGCGGCGCGGCGACTGATGGCATTCCCGAGGGCCACGTTGCCGCGGTGGCTGGGCCGCTCCGCCACGATGTGCGCCTTGAGCCGGCCGCCGAGCAGTGCCAGATCGCCGACCAGATCGGCCGCCTTGTGCCGCACGAACTCGTCGGGCCACCGCAGCGCTGAGCTGACGAGCCCCCGCTCGTCGAGCACGACGGCGTTCTCCACCGACGCGCCGACGATCAGACCTTTCTTCCGCAGCGCCTCCACCTCGTGCATGAATCCGAAGGTGCGCGCCGGCGCCAGCTCCGCCGTGAAGCCCTCCGGCGTGACGTCGTAGGTGCCCGTCTGGCGCCCAATGAGGGGATGGGGAAAGTCGATCATCACGGAGAGCCTGAGCTGCGACGCCGGGCCGACGAGGTAGCGCGCCTCCCCCTCGGTCACGGTGAACGGCTCGGTCACGGTGAGCTGGACCGGCTCGCCGCCCACCTCCACCAGTTCGGCCTCCCGCAGCGCCTCCACGAACGGCTGGAAGGAGCCGTCCAGGACCGGCGGCTCGGGCCCCGTGAGGTCGATCAGGACATCGTCCACGGCCAGGCCCGCGATGGCCGCCAGGACGTGCTCGACCGTGTGGATCTCGGCGCCGTCGCGCGCCAGCGTCGTACGGCGCTCGACCCCTCTCACGCTGGACAGACGCGCCGGGATGCACGGCGAGCCGTCGAGGTCCGTGCGCCGGAAGACGATCCCCGCGCCGCTCTCGGCCGGACGGAAGGTCACGCGCGTCGTGGCGCCGGTGTGGATCCCGATGCCCTCGCGCGCGGCGGAACGCGCCAGCGTGCGGCGCGCCGAACTACTCTTTGGGCTGCTTCCCACGACCCACCAGATCCTCCAGGGCCCCCAGGATCTTCGTCAGCCGGCGCGACGCCGCGATCGTCCGCATCATCTCGCGGTGCGGGCGCGCCGGGTACCCGAACCAGGTCGTCCCGGCCGGGATGTCGTTCATCACGCCGCTCTGTGCGCCGACGCGGGCGCCGCGCCCGACGGTCAGGTGGCCGGCGAGACCCACCTGCCCCGCCAGGATCACGTCGTCCTCCACGTGGGTCGAGCCTGCCAGCCCCACCTGCGCCATCAGCAGGCACCGCGCGCCGATGCGGCAGTTGTGCCCGACCTGCACCAGGTTGTCGATCTTCGTTCCCGGCCCGACGACCGTGTCGTCCACGCTGCCTCGGTCGATCGTCGAGTTTGCGCCGATCTCGACGTCGTCGCCGATGACGCACCGCCCGACGTGCGGGATCTTCTCGTGGCCGGTCTTGCCGGGCACGTAGCCGAACCCGTCCGATCCCAGCACCACGCCCGCGTGCAGGATGACGCGCGACCCGACGATCGTGCCGGGATAGCAGACGACGTTGGGCCAGAGCGTGACGTCGTCCCCGATCACCACGCCCTCGCCGACCACGGCGCCCGCCATCAGCGTGACCCGGTCTCCGAGCCGCGCCCCGGCGCCGACCACCACGTGCGGCCCCGCGGCGAGGTCCTGCCCCAGCTCGGCCCCCGCGCCGATCACGGCCGTGGGGTGCACCGACGGCTCGCGGCGCGGCGCCGGATACAGCGCCTTCACCACAACCAGCATCGCCCGGTGGGGGTCGTCCACCACGATCCGCGTGGCGGGGCCCGGCTCCGTCGCACGGTTGGCCTCCGTCACCAGCACGGCGGCCGCTCGCGAGGCGTGAAAGTAGGGGAGGTACCGGCTCGCAGCAAGAAATGTGAGATCGCCGGGGCCGGCCCGGTCCAGGGGGGCCACCGCCCGCACCCGGACCGTACCGTCCCCGACCAGCGCGCCGCCCACCAGCGCGGCGACGTCCGCGGCCGTCAGAGAGCCGTTCACGTCACCGCCCGCGCGCCGCCGACCGCCGGCCTAGGGCTGCTGCGGCCGCGGACGCGGACGCGCGCGACGCGTCGAGTCCGGCTTGACCGCGCCCGTCGAGTCGCCGGCCGCGCGGGCGGTGGAGTCCGGGGCCATCGGCGGCGGCGCCCCTCCCGCCTGCAGCCGCTGGATCACCAGCTGCGAGATGTCCAGCGACCGGTCGGCCGTGACCAGCCCGCCGTTCTGGGCCGATGCGTCGAAGATCATCGAGTAGTTGAACTCGGCGCGGATCCCCTCGATCACCGCATTCACCCGCGCCATGATCGGCGCCGTCAGCTGCTGCTCCCGCGCGTTCGCCCGCTGCTGCAGGTCGTTGATCTGGGTCCGCGTGCGCGTTTCCAGATCGCGGATCTGCGCCTCCCGCTGCTGCTTGGCCGTGGGGCTCAGCACCAAGGACGCCCGGTTGTAGTCCGCCACAGCCGAGTCGAGCCCGGCCTGCAGCGCCTGCACCTGCGTCTGGTAGCCCACCAGCTCCCTGCTGAAGGTGGACTCCGCCTCGGCCCGCCCCGGCGTGTTCACCAGGATGAGCTGGGAATTGATGAAGGCGAGCTTCACGGGCTGGGCAGGCGCTCCTGGCACCTGCGCCCGCGCGGCCGGTACAGCAGCCACTCCTGCGAGCAGCACAGCCAGCGCTGCCCCGGTCAACCGGTCCATGTCAATCTCCTCGCTGCGTCCAAGGGTGGATCACTGGAATACGTTGCCCATCTTGAAGTGGAGCTTCCAGCCCGGGGCCGGCTGGCCCGAGGTATCTACCTTGTCGAAGCCGTACCCGAGGTCGAGCCCGATCGGCCCCAGCGGCGTCACCAACGCGATCCCGATCCCCGCCCCGCGGAACAACCGCGTAGGATTGAACGCGCCCGCGGTCGCATAGACGTTGCCGACGTCGTAGAACAGGTCCGCGTACACCGACTGGCTGAAGCGCGCGCCAAACTCCGCGGTCGCCGCGAAGAACGACTTCCCGAACGCGGCCTGGGAGACCGCCGCCCCCGACGTCGCCAGCGGGTTGAAGCCCTGCGGCGTGATCGAGAACTCGTCGTAGCCGCGCAGCGGGATCCCGTACTGCGTCCCGCCCATCGAGTACAGCTGCTGGAAGAACGGGGCCGAGTTGCCGAAGACGAACCCCGACTTGGCGGTGAGCCCCAGCACCAAGCGCACGCCCCCGGCGGTGAGTCCCGGGCCCCCCAGCTGCGCCACCGGCGCGTACCAGTGCCCCTCCAGGTCGAGCCGCTGGAACTTCGCCGAGCCGCCGAGGAGACCGCCCGTCGTGGAGAGCGTCACCGAGTGCATCGAGCCCGCCGTCGGGAACGGCAGGTCCACGCGCGTGTCGTACATGAACGCCAGGCTGAGCGTGGAACGCATGCACTCCGAGCAGCGCGTGAGCCCGCCCAGCTGCTGGGCCTGGCCCGAGTAGCGCTCCCACTCGATCGTGTACGACGGGAAGAGCCGCGCGTACCGGTTGTTGGGGAGCGGGAAGCCGAACTGGATCGTGCCGCCGCGCGTGGCGATGGTGCCGAGATTGGCGATCGTGTACGTCGTCCGGGTGTCGTGCACGCTCACCGTCCCGGAGACGCGGCTCTCCCACAGCATCGGGTCCGTGTAGCTCAGCTCGAAGTCGTTCAGGTTGCCGCCGAACTGCCACTGCAGGTGGCCCTTCTTCCCCTGTCCGAACAGGTTCGGCTCGTCCAGCCCGAGGAAGCCGCCGATGCCGGTGCCCTGCCCCACCGACGCCCCGAAGTTGATGCTCCCGGTGTGCTTCTCCTTCACCTTGAAGATCAGGTCGATGTCGCTATAGGGGTCCTCGGGGTTGACCTTGCGCGTGTCGGGGAACGGCAGCGGCTGCTCGAAGTAGCCGAGGTTGGAGATGGCCTGGTAGGACTGGATGATCCGGTTCTGCGCGAACACGTCCCCGGGAATGACGAAGAGCGCGTCGCGGATCACCCGGTCGTACGTCACGTCGTTGCCGGAGAACTCGATCTTGTTGATGATCGCGGGCCGCCCCTCGTCCACTAGCCACTTCAGGTTGACCACGGGTGCCACGTTCGAGTCCGGCGAGACCACCCGCTCCACCCTGGGGTCCACCGCGGCGTAGATGTAGCCGGTGTTGCTGTACTGCGTCCGGAGCTTCTCGGTCGCGGCGTCCCACTTCGTCTGGTCGAACCAGGCCGGCCCGCTGCAGTTGTGGAGGAGGCAGCGGAGCCCCGACTGGCTGCCGGCGAAGGGATTGAGCGCGAGGATCTGCTCGGTGGAGAAGGCGTGGTTGCCCTCCACCGTCACGGTCCCGATCTCGTACGGCCTTCCCTCCTCGACGCTGATGTCCAGCACGGCCTTGCCGTTCTCCCGGTCCACCAGGAGCGTGTCGTGCACCACGCGGAAGTCCACGTAGCCGTGGGCGCCGTACGCGGCGGGGATCCGCTCCTCGAGGTCCTTCCGCAGCTCGTCCTGGTCGTACTCGCCGCCCTGGAACCACCAGAAGCCCTCGGGCCTGGTCTTCATCGCGGACACGACCTGGCGGGCGCTGAGGCCGTGGGTGCCCTCGACGCGCACCGCCGAGATCGCGATGCGGCGGCCTTCGGTGACGGTGAAATCCACCCGGACGTGCTCGCTGTCCTGGGGGATGATCTCCGGCTTCACCTGGGCAAGGTAGTAGCCCTCGGACTGGTAGAGGGAGTCGATCCGTTGCACGGCCCGCACCACCATCCCGTAGTCGAGCGGCCGGCCGATCGGCAGCTCGATGCGGTCGCGCACCGAACCCTCCGAGAGCTTGTCCACGCCGCGCACGGTGGCCCGCACCAGGAGCGGGCGCTCCTTCACCGTGATGACGAGGATCTCGGCGCTGTCGGGTCCGACCTCGCGGAGAATCTGGACGTCGGCGAACTGCGACGTGCCGTACAGCGCCTTGATGGCGCGCTGCAGGTCGCGGAACCCGATGGCGGTGTGGAGCGGGATCGCGGCGGTGTTGACGATGCTCTGGCGCGCGATGCGGTGGTTGCCCTCGACCGCCACCGAGTCCACCTTGGGGCCGACGGCCTCCGGCTGCTGGGCCCGGACACGCGCCGGCCGTGCCGCGAGGCCGACGCCGACCGCCAGGACGGCCGCGACGATCGCTCCGCGTATCAAGGGCGGAGCGCTACGCCTTCGAGCCCGACAGCGCCCGGAACTGGAGCCGATCGCCATCCGGCGCGGTGTCCACCTCGATCTCGTCGCCGCGCGAGAACTCGCCGAGCAGGATCTTCTCGGACAGCGGGTCCTCGATGTACCGCTGGATGGCGCGCTTCAGGGGGCGGGCACCGAAGTGCTCGTCGTAGCCGTGTCTGACGAGGAAATCCGTGGCCGGCTCGGTCAGCCGGATCGTCAGCTCCTCGTCGGCGAGCCGCACCATCAGCTCCTTGAGCACGATGCCCACGATCTGCGTGATGTGGTCGCGGCTCAGCGGGTGGAAGACGATGACGTCGTCCAGGCGGTTCAGGAACTCGGGGTTGAACGTCCGGTTGATCTCCTCCTTCACCTTCTCGGCCATCTTGGCGAAGGTCCCCTCCGGCCCCGACGACACGAAGCCCAGCGTTCCGCTCTTCGTGATGTCCCGCGCGCCGACGTTGGACGTCATGATCACCACGGTGTTCTTGAAGTCGATGACGCGGCCATAGTTGTCGGTCAGCCGGCCCTCGTCGAGGACCTGCAGCAGGATGTTGAAGACGTCCGGGTGCGCCTTCTCGATCTCATCGAGCAGGACCACCGCGTACGGCTTGCGCCGCACGGCCTTGGTGAGCGTGCCGGAGTCCTCGTAGCCGACGTAGCCCGGAGGTGCGCCGATGAGGCGCGAGACGCTGAACTTCTCCATGTACTCCGACATGTCCACGCGGATCAGCGCCTGGGCGTCCGCGAACAGGAACCACGCCAGCGCGCGCGCCAGCTCCGTCTTCCCGACGCCGGTCGGGCCCGAGAAGATGAACGACCCGATCGGCCGGCGGGGGTCCTTGAGGCCGGCCCGCGAGCGACGGATCGCGCGCGAGATCGCCTGGATCGCTTCGTCCTGGCCGACCACCGCCTTGTGGAGCTCGTCCTCCATCCGCACCAGGCGCGACGTCTCCGCCTCCTGGAGGCGCGTGACCGGGATCCCCGTCCAGCGGGAGACGATGAAGGCGATCTCCTCCTCCCCCACCACCGGCCGGCGCGTCTGCCGCTCGCGCTCCCACGCCTCCTGCCGGGCGAGGATCTCGCCCTGCAGCTCGCGCTCCTGGTCGCGCAGCGCCGCGGCCCGCTCGAAGTTCTGGTCCCGCACCGCCGCCTCCTTCTCGCGGTTGATCCCCTCGAGCTTGCCCTTCAGCTCCGCCACCTCCGGCGGCGGCACCTGGGCGCCGATCCGCGCCCGCGCCCCCGCCTCGTCGATCACGTCGATCGCCTTGTCCGGCAGGAAGCGGTCGGTGATGTAGCGCTCCGACAGCCGCGCCGCGGCGTCGAGCGACTCGTCCGGAATCTGGATGCGGTGGTGGTCCTCGTAGCGTTTGCGCAGCCCCTTGAGGATCGCAATCGTCTCCTCGAGCGTCGGCGGCTCCACGATCACCGTCTGGAAGCGCCGCTCGAGCGCCCCGTCCTTCTCGATGTACTTCCGGTACTCGTTCAGCGTCGAGGCGCCCACGCATTGCAGCTCGCCCCGCGCCAGCGCCGGCTTCAGCATGTTGGAGGCGTCGATCGCCCCCTCGGCCGCGCCCGCGCCGACCAGCGTGTGCAGCTCGTCGATGAACAGCACGATGTGGCGGTTCTGGGCGATCTCGTTCATCACCGCCTTGAGCCGCTCCTCGAACTGCCCGCGGTACTTGGTTCCCGCGATCACCGCCGCCATGTCGAGCGCCAGCACCCGGTGGTCCTTCAGGGCCTCCGGGCAGGTCCCCGACGCGATCAGCTGGGCGAGCCCCTCGACGATGGCCGTCTTCCCCACGCCCGGCTCACCGATCAGCACCGGGTTGTTCTTCTTGCGCCGCGACAGGACCTCCATCACCCGCTCGATCTCCTTCTGGCGGCCGATGGTCGGGTCGAGCTGGTTCTCGGCGGCCAGCTGGGTGAGGTCCCGGCAGAAGTGGTCCAGCGCAGGCGTCTTCGATTTCTTCTCGGACTTCTGCGGCGCCGGCGCGGCGGCCGGCCCGCCCGCGGGCTGCGGCGGCATCTCGCTCCCCAGCAGCCGCAGCACCTCGGCGCGCGCCTGCTCCAGGTTCACGCCCGCGTCCGTCAGGACCTGCGCGGCGATCCCCTTCTCCTCGCGCAGCAGCCCCAGCAGCAGGTGCTCGGTGCCCACGTAGGAGTGGTTCAGCTCCCGCGCCTCCGACATCGCCAGCTCCAGCACCTTCTTGGCGCGCGACGTGTAGGGCAGGTCGGGGCCGGCCGCCGCCGCCGCCTTCCCCTTCTTCACCGTGTCCTCGATCTTCTGCTGGATCTCCTCCAGGTCCACCTGGAGGTTCGCCAGCACCGCCGCGGCGACCCCCTCCCCCTCGCGGATCAGACCGAGCAGGATGTGCTCCGTCCCGACGTACTCGTGGTGCAGCCGCGCCGCTTCCTCGCGGGCCATCTGCAGCACCTTCCGAACGCGATCGGTGAAATTGTAGCCGTTCATCCTGGAGCCTCGTCTCCTCCCAAATGCCTGCCGGTCATCCCGCCCGCGCGGCCTCGTCCTCGAGGACCTGACGCACATACGCCGCTCGCGCGGCACGCTGCTCCTGGTCCTTGGGCGCACGCACGTCGAGAGCAGCGAGATGGGCGGGCTGCGTGTAGATCAACAGCTTGTTCAGCGTGTATACACTCAGCCGCGGGATCAGGTTCAGCCCGACACCCAGCCGCACCCCCGAGAGCAGATTCATCGCCTCTTCGAACGAGAGGCTGCGCGCGTACCGGAGCAGCGCGTACGCCCGCCACACCTTGTCCTCGATGATCGTCGGCGCGTCCCGGAGCAGGACCTGCCGCGCCTGCTCCTCGTACGTCACCACCTGGCGGACGATCTTGCCCAGGTGGTCCAGCAACTCCTCCTCCGACTTGCCCAGCGTCGTCTGGTTCGACAGCTGGAAGAAGTTGCCGACCACCTCGCTGCCCTCGCCGTAGAGCCCGCGGAAGGTGAGGCCGACCTGCGACAGCCCCTGCAGGACCTTCGCGATCTCCTTGGTCAGGACCAGCCCGGGCAGGTGGATCAGGACGGATGCCCGAAGCCCCGTGCCCGCGTTGGTCGGACAGGCCGTAAGATAGCCAAACTCCTGGTGGAAGGCGACGGGAAGTGCGGCCCCGAGCTCGCGATCCAGGCGCTCCAAATCGGCATACGCGGTGCCCAGGGCGAATCCCGAATGGAACACCTGCAGCCGCAGGTGGTCCTCCTCGTTCACCATCAGGCCGAGCGGGCCCGCCAGGTAGACCGCGGCGTGGCTCCGGCCCCCGCCGTGGCCCGTCGCCGAGGCCAGCTCCTTGCTGATGAGGTGGCGCTCGTGCAGGAGCAGGCGGTCGGCCGGCTCCAGGTCGTCCACGAGGAACCGCATCCCGCCCTTCGAGAGCGGCGAGCGCTGCCAGACCCGGTCCACCTGCTCGAGCACGCGGCGGCGGTCCTCCTCGCGGCCGCGCACCGCGAAGGGGAAGGTCGTGAGGTTGCGCGCCAACCGCACCCGCGTCGAGAGGACGATGTTCGACACCGGCCCGCTGGCGTCGAGCCAGCTCAGCCCGCCGTCCGGGATCAGCGCGAGGTCGATCATTCGAGCACCTTGAGCCTGTCCCTGAGCTCGGCGGCCAGCTCGAAATTCTCGGCTTCGACGGCGCGCCGCAGCTTCTCGCGCAGGTCGCCCACCTCGCGCGACCCGGTCTCCGCGGGCGACTCCGGAACGGGCGCGCCCGGCGTGGCGGCGTACTGCTCGCCGGCGTGCCGCGAGCTGCCGTGAAGGCGCCGCAGCAGGTCGCGCAGGTGGGGCTCGAACGTCGTGTAGCACATCGCGCACCCCAGCCGCCCCGTTTCCCGGAAGTCCTTCAGCGTGCCGCCGCAGAAGGGACAGGCCACGCCGGGCGCGACCTCGGCCTGCTCCCCGCCCCCGGTCTTCCCCAGCGACGCGAGGAAGTCGCCGAGCGGGAACTTCGCGACGCTCGCGCCGGTCTCCACGCCTTTCTCCGCCGCGCACTGCTCGCACAGGTGCAGCGTCGTCACGCTGTTGTTGACGATCTGCGTGAGGTGGATCTGGGCCTCGCGCTCGCTGCAGTTGTCGCACAGCATCAGGGCAACGCCTCCACTTCCTTCACCAGCGCCACGCGCCCCTCGTCCAGCAGCAGCACCCGGTCGGCGCGCTGCGCCAGCTGGCGGTTGTGAGTCACGATCATCACCGCCGTCTCCAGCTCCCTCGCCAGGCGGAAGAACAGGTCGGCGAGCATGACGCCGTTGGCGTGGTCGAGGTTCCCCGTGGGCTCGTCGGCCAGCACCATCGCGGGATCGTGCACCAGCGCCCGCGCCACCGCGCAGCGCTGCTGCTCCCCGCCCGACAGCGCCGCCGGGCGATGGGTCATCCGCCCCGCGAGCCCCACCGCCGCCAGCAGCTCCTCGGCGCGCGAGCGCGCGCGGGCTGCGCTCCATCCGGAGATCCGGAGCGGCATCATCACGTTCTCCAGCGCGCTGAACTCCCGCAGCAGGTGGTGGAACTGGAAGACGAACCCCAGCCGCCGGTTCCTGAGATCGGCCAGCGCCCCGTCCGACAGCGACCCGTATGCCGTCCCGTCGAGCAGGATCTCGCCGTCGGTCGGCGCGTCGAGCGCCCCCAGCAGGTGGAGCAGCGTGCTCTTCCCCGAGCCGCTGGCCCCCACGACCGCGACCACCTCCCCCCGCGCCAGCGTGAGGTCCACGCCGAGCAGCACGTCGAGGAAGCCGGCGTCCCCCGACGGATACCGCTTCCGGAGCCCGCGGACCTCCAGGAGCGCCTTCATTCGTGCCGGATCGCCTCGACCGGCTCGAGCTTGGCCGCCTGGCTCGAGGGATAGACGGTGGCGAGCGCCGCGATCGCCAGGCTCGCGACGATCACGGTCAGCACGTCCGCCGGCGCCAGGTCCACGGGCAGGTGATCGATGAAGTAGACCGTGGGGTCGAGCGAGACGAGGTGGTACGTGCCCACCGCGGCCGCGAGGAGCACGCCGCCGACCGCGCCCACGGCCGTCCCCACCACCCCGACCACGACCCCCTGCGTCACGAAGATCCGGCGGATCTGGCCCGCCGTCATCCCCATCGCGCGCAGGATGCCGATCTCCTTGGTGCGGTCGCCCACCGTCATCGTGAGGGTGGAGACGATGTTGAACGCGGCCACCAGCACGATCAGGAGGAGGATCACCGCCATCGCCAGCTTCTCCAGCTTCAGCGCGGAGAAGAGCTGCGAGTTCTGCGCCGACCAGTCGAGCGCGCGATACGGGTAGCCGAGGCGCGTCTCCAGCTCGCGCGCCACCTCCCCGGCCTTCCACGGGTCCTGCACCCGGACCTCGATGCCGGTCACGGCGCTGCCGAGCGCGGCGAAGCGCTGGGCGACCTCCCGCGGCATCACGACGTACGAGTTGTCGTACTCGTACATCCCGGTGTCGAACAGGCCGGTGACTTCGAAGCGCCAGTAGCGCGGCACGAGCGCGCCGATCGCCGGATTGAACTTCGAGCCCGCCGGCGAGATCAGCGTCACCACGCTGCCGGCATACACGCTGAACCGCTGGGCGAGACGCCGGCCGACCACCACCCCGCCGTCCACGTCGCTCGCGCGCGTCGCGAACCGGAGGTCGCCGCTCACGAAGCTCTTCGCCAGCCCGGTGACGGCGGCGCGGCCCGTGT
>Ga0116138_1001296_pt1 | contig 13923 bp, 9 predicted proteins | sample June2015DPH_20_1_2_FD_88971 | JGI IMG/M metagenome (GOLD analysis project Ga0116138, IMG submission 88971) | Peatland microbial communities from SPRUCE experiment site at the Marcell Experimental Forest, Minnesota, USA - June2015DPH_20_150 | ecosystem: Environmental > Terrestrial > Soil >... | reverse complement strand
TGCCCTTGTCGACGATGCCGTCCATTTCCTTGAGGAATTGGTTTCGCACGCGGATTTCGCCGCCGACTTCGTTCGCGTGTTGTCCCATCAGGGAGTCCAGCTCGTCAATGAAGACTATGGATGGTTTGCCTTCTGTGGCTGATTTTCTCACCGATCCGAAGAGCTTTGCCACGTTCTGTTCAGCCTCGCCCAGCCACTTGGACATTATCGAGGCAGCATCGATTGAAACGAATGTAGCGTCTATTTCTGTGGCCACTGCTGCGGCTATCAGCGTTTTTCCGCAGCCTGGCGGTCCGAACAACAATATTCCTCTGGGCCATCCTAGCGGGAACAGGTCTGGTCTCTGAACCGGGTAGACAATGGCTTCCTTCACCGCTTTCTTGGCGGGGTCCAGACCGACGACTTCTTCCCATTTGACGCTGGGTTTTTCCATCATTATCAGTTCTTCATAACTTGACTTGCCTTCCGTGGTCTTTCCGTTTCCTTCGCCGTCGCAGCCTTCAGCTGGCTTCGATTCTATGTGCATCACCGCTCCTTGAAGAGCCTTTATGCGCTCTTGGTATGCGATGGCTCTTTGTATGTACACTTTGTTCAGTCCATATTCTGGGTAAAGCTGCGTCAGCTGCAGAAGGCTTTCTATGGCCTTTTGATACGTGGTTATGGCCATGCCTTTCGATCCTTGCTTGTCAAGCCTAACGGCTTCCAGCGCGTAGTTGGTCGCGTTTTTTTCAAGCTCTTGTGAAGCGCTCATTTCTCTCACTCCTACTCGCTTGTTTTCAACTCGATCTTGATCTTACCCTTCGTTCCAAGGGTTTCTAGAGTCTTCTCGATCTCCTCATTGGAGATCTTCAGATCGTCTGAACATCTCATCAGATCGATTTCTCCGTGACTCTTTTTGACATAGTCAAGGAGCACCTCTTCCAATGATGGTTTTTCAACCGTAAGTGAGAATTCTTTAAACTCGGCTTTTTTATAAGAAAAAAGAGTTTGGGAAGAATCCGCGTCGGAGTCGTCTACAGCGTCTCTGCCCGTCATTTGGGAGCAACTGGCTGTCAGGGCGACCATTTCTTTCACGGTGGTCTGTTGAGTCTCTATGGCCTTTGGAGTAGCCGGCGGTTCGGGCAGTTTCTTGGCAAGTTCCCGTTGCAGAACTCCTGAGACTTCATTGAGTATTTCCTCTCCTCCGGGCGTTTTCCGGTCCACGGGTATAACGGTTTCATCTGTCGTGAGTCTTGTTTCGCACAGTGTTTCGGTTAAGGTTTCGTTGACTTCGTTCAGCTCTGAGGAAACGTCTGGCAGGACGTTGAACAGTTCTTGTGAGACGTTTTGAAGCAGCTTCAATGCGGGTTTGAGGTCACCCACTACGTCGCTCAATTCCTTCACTGTTTCAAGCCTTAGTATTACACGTTCGATGGCGAGTTCAACGTCGTAGAAGAAATGCATCAGCTTGCGTACTTCTGCAACCTCATTTGCAAAGACTGCAGCTCTTTCCTTGTTCTTGTTGTTGAAGGCGTTTACACATGTTTGAAAGAGAATTTTGTCCCTTTCCCTCAGCCTATAGCTTGCTTGTTGAAGCTTGTTTCTTTGAACTTTAAGTGTTTGAACTGATGTCGCGATAGTTTCGCAAAGCGGTGGAGGTTCAGAGTGGAAGAATCCTTTGATGTTTTTTCCCTCCGGCCGCTAACATTCTTCCTGGTGTTGGCTAAATGCCCGTTTTTCCGATTTCTTTCACGTACACGACTACTGGTGGTTCAGGCAGCTCAGGAGGAACGTAGACTGTGCTTGAAGTTTTTGAGGTTGATTCTGTGGGCTTGCTAGGGGTTTTTTCAAGAATAACCTGTTTGTCGCCCAACAGGGTGTTTGAAAGCTTGTTTTTCGTGACTTCCAAGTCGCTCTTCTCGACGTTAATCTTCTTGAGGTTGTCCTGAATCATGCTGAAGGCTGTTCCGTACGATTGATCATCCATCTTTCCTATTTCGTGCTCTATTTCGATGTGCACGAGAGCGTAGCTCAAGGCTTTGATTTCCTCTATGCATCTGGCTATTTCACTGTTCGTTTCTTCTTGGATTGTTTGGGCTTCGCTTTTGAGTTGTGTGAGGGCTCCATCGAAGGCTGCGTGTAGTTGATTGTAGACTTCTGGATCGATCTTCTTTCTTGCGTGGAGATCGCCGAGCGCCTGATCTTTTCGCCACAATAGTGGAATGTGTTCACATAGAATGCATGCGTCAGATTTTGTCTCGCATAGAAGAGTTATCTGTGAGCCGTCAACCTTGAGGTAGTCGACAGAGTGTTTCGAGAATTTTCCATCTCCGCGTTCGACGAAGACGTCTTCCAACTTTCCTCTGGGGGTCACGGCGAAAGATGCGATCTTCCCTATTACTCTACCATACTCGTCTTTTACTTGTTTTCCGATAGAAAGAAAAAGGTTGGGAGTTTGTGACATGGTTTTCCTCCTTTACGGTTAGGAAGTCTCTGTGGACGATTTCTCGCCTATTGGACTCGCTGGGATTCCTGGCATTCCTGGTGGCAGCTCTGGGAATTTGTCCTTGATTCTTTGCTCTGCTACCGTTGCTGCTTCGTTGAGGATTTTTCCTGCGTCCTCGTTTACGTTGTCGAAGTTCAGCGTCATTCCTGTGCCTGAGCCTGCTTCCATCATTATTCCGCTCAGCATGTTCCCTATTTCGCCCAGTTCGCTTTCTGCTTCGGGGAACACGCTTACTAGCCCCGCTCTGACTGACCTCAGTACGCCTACGGCTGGTCCTAGTGTGGATACTACGTCTCCAAGTTCTGATACGGTTCGTAATCTTAACACGATCTGTTCAAGCGCGAGTCGAGCGTTTATTATGAGTCTTTCCATCTTGCGGATTTCCGCAAGTTCGTTGGCGAATACGTTTGCGCGCGAACTGTCATGCTTGGTGTAGGCGTCGACTATTCTTGCGAATATCGTTTTGTCTCTTTGGCTGAACCTGTCTGTAGCCTGGTCGAGCTTTTGAACCTGTAGTTCGATGCGTCTCACGGCAAAATCGAGTCGGGGCTTCAGTGGACCCGGTGGCTTCACGGCTTCCTTAAGACGGTTTCCGAACGGTGTGTCATCTCTTTTTGTTTCCCATCTTTTCGAAAATCTTTCTGACAAATTTAATTACCTCCAAAAAACACAGAGCACATAAAAATGTCTTAACCATTGTTAACATGACTGAAATATGCAGGTATACATGTAGAGCTATATGCCCAAACGAAAAGGGCTTTGGGCTTTAATTTATCGATTAAAAGACCAGCTTGCTCATTTTTAAGTAATAGACATAAAGCTGTAAGTTAGACTAAAAAGAAGCTTAATCGGATTGCTATTCAAAGGTGAATTCAAATGGGTGAAAGAATAAAGATTTTCCTGATAGTAGCGCTCTTGGGATTCTTGGCCGGCGTAATAGCTCAACTCGCGGCTGACTATGCAATTCCTTGGCTCATGGTAGTAATGCCAGCATTGGTTCAAATAAGATTCCTAGTCTCAGGGTTCGCAGGAGCTTGCTTGACCTTAGTCCTGATCAGCGTATGGGCTTATGTCGCAGGGCCACCAGAACGCTAACTTACTCCCCCCTTCCCTTTTCTTTAACGACGGCAGTGTAGACCTGACGCTTTTCTTTTAGGACTGAAACTCTCTGCAATAATGATCGACGTGTCCATTCATTCTGGAGTCGGATTCGCTTATTTCCACTGGACTAGCATGCGCGCTACCTGAGAAGTGCGGCACGCTCAAATCCATATCGGTTCCATCTCATCGGCCTCTTCTTCTCTCTTGGCTCTCGACTCTTCGACTGTCGGTTCCTCAATGTCTCTGTTTTGGAGATAAACGCCGTAAACTTGCATACCGACTCCGAGCACTAAGAAAAGGGCTTCTGTGAAAAACACCCTAGGAACGGACCACGCGTCAGCTGAGAAAACACTAAGAAAAATCACTGCAAACGCTAATTACAGAGCTCCTTGAAAAAAGTATTTTTGGGCGTTCTTCTCGTATCTTGCTCTGAGGCAGATGGATAGAGATACAGGGTTGCGCTCTCCCAACGCCCTTTAAGCTTGTAGCCGTGAAGATGCGGCACAGAAACTCCCTGCGCAGTCACTACATATCCACACTGCCATACGCTCCGGATGGTTAGTGCACCGAGGAACGTTGACCTTCATTTCCGGTTCAACATGAAAGGTAAAATGAAAAATGCCCCCACAGTATGGGCATCTAACGAAACGACACCTACTGGAACAATCTGATTATAGGGAGCACCGCAGAATGGACACTTGATAGACTCTGCTTCTTCGCTCAACTCTCAACAGTAGATCCTATGTCTTAAACTAGACAAACATCTTCCTCTTGATAATGCATTTCCCAATCTCTCAATCCAATTGAAAGCCTCAATAGGCTAGCAGTATACTGAAGAAACCAGCTTTGAAGTGGACTCAGCAGCGGAAAAAGAGGTCATCCGCATAGCGTACCCGTACCTCGATGTCTTCATCGTCCAAACTTCTAGGAAATCGAACCACTTTATTTGTGTTTTCTAAACAAATTAAGTCCGCGCGCTCTCTCTCTCTTAAAAATGAGAATAGAAAAAAGGGGTTGCTAGAGAGAGTCGCGGTGTTAGGTTACGGTAGGGTATAGTAGTGTCCTTCGGCGTAGAGTATGAGCGTCCTTTGGCTGTTTCGCTCAGTAGGCAGCATGAACGTGAGCAGTATTTGTTGGCCTGGAACTAGTTCAGCGTACTTCTCATCGTCTGCCTTGAGCAGACGGGTTACGTCGCCCTGCGAGGAGCTAAAGGCACTCAGCAATGTTGCCTCGTGTACTTGTATGTTTGCTTGGGGCGTGGTGTCCAGTCCTACGTAATCTATCTCGTCAGTTGACACGAATAACAGTCTGACCCTCAGGTTTCCCTCAGCGTCTGGCAGAAGGCCCGTCATGTTTATTATGTCTGTTGCCCAGTTGCTCCTCGTGTCGAAGCTTGCAACGGTGTTCCATTGTCCCGTCGCGTTGATCACTTGAACGTAGATTGGGCATTTGATAGAATAGTCATCTGCCCTTACGACGAGCTTGGCTCCGGCTGAAACGTCCGTTGCAGCGAACGTTAAGGTTACGTAGCTTCCGTTGTAGCCTTGATAGTATTTTCCGTCAGCCGCGTTCAGTAGTGGTAGCACGTTTGTACCGTCGTTGCTTTTTGCGCTTATGGGTGAGGCAGGTTTCTTGTAGGTTAGGATCTCGCCCGTGGATGTGACTGCAACGTTCACGTCATCAGGATGGTCGACAGCCAGGAGTTGAGCCTGGTCAATGTAGTCGTGTTCGTGTTCAAACTCGCAGATCTTCAGAGAGTATATCGATCTCTTGGTGTCTTGAAGAGTTGGAACGAGTGGCTGCTCGAGCTTATAATAGTCTTTGACGTCACGTCCACTGCTCATCTCTGAATCTGGCAAGATGCTGTTGTCTAACACGTAGCCAGTGCCATTCCAAGTTGCAACGTAGGGACATCCTCCGCCGCCTCCTCCCAGGAAGAAATACGCTGTCAGCGAATGGCTAACCCACATTGTCACGGTTACTGAAGTGCTGTAGTAGAACGTTGTCGAGTCAAGCAACCAAAACCCAAAAGCATAACCGTTCGACGGAGTTTCCGTAACCGTAACGGAAGAGCCGTAGCTATAGGACTGCGTTCCTGGCGGGGGGCTGGTTGAACCTGAACCTGAAACCGAAATAGTCAGAGTTGGATTGAAGTACGCGGTTAGGGTATGGTCTGATGCCATCGTCACTGTGGTTGTTGGATACGTAGAATATATTTGTCCATCAAGCGACCAATGGTCAAAATAGTAACTCGCGGCGGGATATGCTGTCACCGGATAGCAACTGCCATAGCTACAGGTGTAGGTACTTGGCGAAGGATTGGTTGGAGGGTTGGCTCCACCGCTTGAAGCTGAAATAGTTAGGGTTGGTAGCCCACTGATTGGAACGTATACAGTGAACGTATCAGTAAACACAATCGTAGCATAATACCCAACATCCAACTCCATTGTCACCGTAGTTTTTATATTCACCGTATATACTCCCGAACCAGTCCAAAGCGCACTCCATTTCAATAGCATACTTTGAGGCCTATAATCTGGACCGTTGTAATTCATTTCTATTCCTGTGGAATCAGTTGTTACTGAATAGGCAGGCGCGGGTGAACTATACTGGACTACGAGAGCCGCCAAAGCTAGCATTGCCGCTAGCGCAGGATCGGTTACTGACAGGCATATTGAAGTCCCTGTCAAAAGCGCTACTCCCATGTTTGCGAGTGGGTTCACTTCTGTGCTTCCGCTAGATGATCCACTGAAGCCCTGGTACGAGTAATGATCGTTTGGAAGTATCGTATGTCCATCAGGTTCAGTTATGCTTATGTGCGTTTGCATGGAACCGACAAGGAAGCATCCTGTGCAAAGCGGGTATGCTGCTGTTAATCCGGTATAGAAATAATATGGGTTCGCGCTGCTTCCAAAACCCTCTGTTTCAGTAGAAAAAGTCCCAGCAAAATTGTTCAGACCGGCATAATTGAAGTATATGTTCCCTGCATGACTTGTTAGAGTTTGAAGGTTAGTCGGGCTTGTCCAAAATGGGTCAAAATCAGGCGCCACAGAAGGCCTATACAGCGTAGTTATATCCCCATCAATACCCCATGTGCCCACTCCGCATATCAGTTGAATACCTATCGTAACACTAGAAGCGCCAAGAACATAGCTTGTTATATCAAATGACTCATCTGCCTCATATTTAATCGTCCACCTTTGGACAAATACATCATTGATATAAAGGTCCAAATATCTGGCCCATGGATCGTTACTAGCCTTCGCATGTATGTACACCATTTCTGCGCCCCCTTGATTTGCAGTGTTATCAGGAAGTGCTGTGGGAAAGTCAATCGTATTTTGAGTGTTAGTCTGGATATTGTAATATTGTGCCCAATTTGCCGCTACACTTATGAAATGGACGGCAGCAGTGTACACAACATAAATGTAGGCGCGAACGTCCCAGTGACCATAACCTGCATAGGTTGTGAGAACAACACTTGCATTGTTGTATACCCAAAGTGAATTATTGTAGCTCCACCAAACAATTTTGTTTGTAATATCTTTCTCCACTGAAGAACTACCAGGCGCAATGTATAATCCCTGATTGTTGTTATCAGTCCACACTATTTGACCATTAATATAAGCATTAAGAGCGCGCCAATATGGATCACCAACATCATTCCACTCAATCTTTAGTATAACTCCTGATACTGCTTGTCCTTGTGCAGGCAAATAGAAAGGGCTTGGGTATGTGGGCTGTGGATTGCTTCCAGTGTTTTCAAATCTTTGTTCCAATACAGTCTGAAGGCTATACACTTGGGGGTCCTGTGAAGCTGCAACCATTTTCGCAGTTTGAGGCATTGAAAAGCTCTGGACACCAAACTTTGCAATCGGATAAGAGGATGTTGCGACAGCTGTTACTTCGGCAGTTTGATTTGTTTGAGTTTGATTGACCGGCGAGGCAAATAGTGGCAAAGTATAGTCAGAACTGTAATCCGGGGGAAGGCAAGATCCGCTCGTTTGATAATAAATAAATATTATACACGAATAGTCTGCACCATCCGAGAGTTGAACTGATAAGCGATTTAAGAGATCTAAATCAAGAGCCATATCCCACCATTCGCCGGAAGAAGCGTTCACGCCGACCATAGCAGGAATTTTTACTGAAAACACGTCGGCTGCCGAGATTGTTGTTGAATCAGCTGACACAGCGGAAGCAACTGTTGTTCCATTAGCATCAGCGGTAAACTTTTTCTGAACTTTTGCTTCATTTACGGAGAAAGGCAATTCAAACCAAACAGTACCGTTCCATAGAGCAAACCTAATGTTGTTTTCAGGTGTTCCAATTATATTAGGTAAGTCAGCTCCACGAATTGATGCTGTTCCTTTTTTGATAACTGTAGCGCTAGCAAGCGTAGGCGTTGTGATCGTTAATCCGATCAAAGCAATTGTGGCGAATAAAATTGCAATTATTTTTGTCTTTATCATATTCTTCATTTTCTTCACCTTTTCTTTGCGATGTAGGTGTTTGTATGCCTGTACTATAAATGTTTTACATGTTTCGCCGGCGCTGAGACAGAATCTAATCGCACAACATTTCGTAGATCTGTGGCTGGCGCTTGTTTAGACAATCGCTGTCTTGACTTTTCTTTTTTCCCACTTAATGATTATCAGACTTGAGAGTGACAGCCAATTTTCCGGAAACAATCGGCATCCAATTAGAAGACACGGTCTAAACATTTGTCCTAATATCAATCCGATACATAGCAAGCCAAGCACCTAGGAAAACAAGACCCACAAGGAAGATTGGCTTTTTCAGGACGCTTCTGTGTTGCAACATTTTGCGAGGCAGTAATTTAGGAGACTCTTTTCTGTCTCTGCTGCTGGGCTGGTGAATTCGACACCTAGGATTGGTACACCCTCGTGATGCCCACTATGTCCACACTTGGATTCATTGCCTACAACAGTAAGCGGTGTACTGGCGAGGTATTGCAAGAGAACAACGTAACTTACTATGGAAATTCAAACTAAATCATAACACACGGACCACCCACCACGCAAGGAGTGTCATCAGCTAGCGTCAGTCTTGGCGTTTCAGCAGGATCGGAGGGCGCATCAGTAAATGCGGGATATTCGTATACCTACCCGATTTCAGATGTATCCGTATGCGGCCTGACCATCCCACTTGAGGGACTCGCTGCCTGGGGTCATGTAGTAGTCCCAAAGTCGGCTTCGGGAACGGCAGATTATACTTGCTCACCCGGTTTTACCTGAGAACTTCCAACAGGTTTTGGTCCTGGGGAAAACAGTCTGTGTCTATACTAGATGCTTACGGAGCCCAATACGAGGAGCCAAACTGGTTTTGGGGATGGCTAGGGCCAGACACCAGTCCCCTCCTATATACCGGCGTAACGGATACCCTGGCATGGAATTGGCCACCCCGTACCCCCGCGACACCGACTGGTGGACCTGGATTGGGAATACAAGGAGTGGAGGGCCAGTTGTATACTTTCTCCACCCGTGCTAACGATCCTGATGGCAACAACGTTGGATACTGGTCTAACTGGTGGGACGGCATATTGGCGACTTTTTTCGGTTAGCGCGCGCCGCTAACACTTCCCATACCATCGCGCTAGGTGATAGAGGAAAACTTCTTTCCACCCTCTTTTTGTTTTGGTTTGCCGTTGTCTTTGGATAATTAGTATCTATTAGCCAGTCAAATTGTAAAATAGGGCAAAAGTTCATATAAAGCGTATTATTGCACTCATTTTCAGGTAGAGAAAGAGAGAGGTGAGAATTGATGGTTCGAAAGCTTACTCGAAAGCGGTTTGCTATAGTTTTGTCGGTGGTGTTAGTTGGGCTTGTTTGTTTCGAGGTTTATGCTCATATTTACGTTCAAGTTGACACCTTGCCAGTCGTAACTTCTGACTACGCTCTGAGTTCTACACCCATAATTAATGATACGTGCACGTTTTCAAGTAATGGGGCTAAATGGTTGCTCATATTGGCATTGCCTGTGTTAGGGGGAGTCCGATCTAATACGGGCGTTGCGGAAATATTTGTTTTTAAAACCCAAGAAAACAAGAGTTTCTTCACTCAAAGCGTAGACCTTGTTGGGGTTAAGTTTGATGTGAAATCTACGCCATTGGGTATTGAGTCATTGAATACTTTTGGATTCGATCTTTATGGTAGTAACTGTACATTAGCTTATGGACAGTACATAATGACTGCTTCAGGAAATTATCATGTTGATTTTCGTTTTACCTTTAAGGTATACGAAAAGACATTGATTGGGATTTTGGCAGTGGATGAAACCACTATCCACTTTAATCAAACAATGGCTATCCCCATTTAACACACTTGAACCTATCTGTAACGGTTCAACCTTTCTTGAGACCTTCAAAACCGACTGAATACGTTAGCAAGGTAATCGACATTTCAAACTTTAACCGTACTTCCCTCATGTTACAAAGTCACTTCATCAAGAAGCCTTTTCGATGTATAAGCGCAGTCGACCATTCAGGTCAAAATGCACGGTGAGAGCTGTTCCGTCACAACAGAATAAACTTGTTGGTTGGTTTGACCTTTCCACGGTTTCTCAGCGCACTTGCCGAAAGAGCTCGCTTTGAATATCTCTAAGCCCTTACTTTAACGGTAACATGAATTAAGCATGCCATCGTAGAAGAAGCAATCGTTTCCTTCGCGACAAAAGGCTGATCCAATAGTCTTCAGCTTTTTCCCCAAACGTTTAACGTTCTCAAGAAACTGATCTTTCTTGTTCTTTCTAAATCATAAATCGCACCTAACAAAACCGCTGAGCTGATAATAACAGCGGATACTACAAAGATCCATGGAAAACCCGTCGTTGGTAAGACGCTATTGCCAGTTGTCAGATGAGCCACATATTCTGGATCATGTTCAATCGGATTCCCGCCCCACTCAGAGTAACATACTCTATACAAGAAAGAGGAGTTGGTGTAATCCAAACTAATCGGTTCATTGATAGTGCTGATTTTGCTAAACACATCATTTAGCACATTTTCAAAATCAGAAAGTACCCATTCAACAGAGACGTATAATCCCTCTGACACGCTTTGTTGCGCCACGCCAACAGTAAGTGATGGAATGGTCTGATTCTGTGAACCTGTAAAAAGCGTGTAGTTTTGGCCAAACAGGAATTCGTAGGCTGTAACATTTTCTATGGTGATTTGTCCAGATTCTGCCGGCCCAGTTGATGCCTGAGCAGTCATGGAATTGTATGATGAGCCATCGATTAAAGTTTCATGGCTTTTAGGTGTAAGAACAGTGGTTCCGTACAGAAGTGAAAGGCTCAATCCATCGAGGCTTAAGTTGAAGTTTGAGTTAGTTACATCTGTTATCCGTCCGATACCAAAATTTGTTTTCAGAATTGACCTGTTTCCTAGGATCGAGAAATCGAAGGAAAAGTTGAGGTATTCCAGAATAACATTTGCACTTTCGACCTGGTTGTCGGTAAGCAAGAATCCATCCACGTCATTATAGCGTACACCCCATGTGTAATGAGCTATTCCTTGAACTGTCGACTTTTTTATCGGTGTAGCTTCAAGACTAGCAGAACTATTGACCGCAAAATTATATAGAATTTCACTGGGTCCATCGGGTATTCCATTTCCATTTGTGTCGTTGTATACTTCCATGCCGGTCAAAGTGTTTCCAACGAATACTTCTTCATTGTTCTCGGTTATGTAGCGTTGACCAACAAACGTGATGACAGGTGGCCGAACACTGGTTGATAGATAGGCCAAATATATGACTTGTGTGCCATTGCAATTGATCCATGCGTACCATAACGAAAGGTTTTCATTAGGCGACCCTGTGGTCCCGCTAGAATACTCCGAGTTTACGTCAATACCTTCCCCGTTAAGTTCAGCTTTCACTGTCATTGAGAAAGGAAGACTCAATGCAGAACTTATCATCAACGAAAGAAGAAAACACGTTACTAGTTGAACAAAGATTTTGGCTTTCATTTTTCGTCTACAGCCACATTAGCGTTTTCCGAACTATTTAATCTACAGTTTCGAACAGTTCTAGAAAAATATCGAACAGTTACCTGAAGGTTGGCAAACTTGACCACAGCCGTACGGTTTCAAACCAGAAAATTCCGCAAGCCAATATGCCAGGGGACAACGCAAGTATGACGGTCAAATTGAGAAAATTCCAAAAAAATACCATAAAAAAGAGGCACATTGCGCTTGTTGCAACCGCGTACAACAGCTGCTTTGGAAAAACAACGCCATGAATTATAATGAAGGGGTCGATCAGTCCGGTTTTTCGTTTGCCACTTGGTTTATAGTTGCCACACGTGTCTTTGACCAAAAGACCTTTATCAACTAATTTTTCGAGATGATAGTGAGCAGTGCTGGAACTCGAGAAGTTTAAGGCTCTTTGGATTTCTCTAACTCCGCAGTCTTGATTTTTGATTAGCACATACCAGTAGGTGCGCAAAGTATTGCCCGCAATTTCTGAACGGTCATTTTCATTACTTCCGCTCAATCCTTTAACCCGGCTATCGTTTTCCACTCTAAAGTGCCATTCTCTAATTTAATACTATACGTTCAAACAGTTTGTTCGATATTTTCGAACAAGCCATAATCATCGTCTCCTAACCAAGCGTTGAGAATAATAAGAGGTATAATCGCAAGAGCCTACCTTGTAGCGCGCTAGCCTGTTGCTAAAGCACTCCTTTGTGTCAATTTCTGCTCAGCTTCCGAGTAGGGTCATGAATCTGACTTTTTCCACTCGTTCCAACATTACTGCGGCCAGTGCTGTGGTGAGCATGGCGATCGTGCAGAGCAGGGCATGAATGATGATGTTTTTGAGACCTCTGATCCTGTGTCTGTTTAGGCTCAGATGCTTTCAGCCTTGAATTCATTCGTTCGACAGTTGCTTTTCGTCTGTGGGTTCTCTTGTCGCGGGCTGGGCCGTGAGTTCTGAAGTATCTATCCACTCTCAGTAGTCTCTTCTCTCTTCAACGTTGATTTGCAGCATAAGGAATCACCGTCCTCACTCCGTTAGCGGAGGTATGGTTCCACAGCTTTCTGCTCAAGTTCCTGCTGGATGGATACAGTAATATAGGCTCACTCAATTCGCACGGAAAATGCGATAAAATTATAGCGGTTTTGATGGTAGTCCAGGAGAGACCGACAACCGAAGCCCCAGCGAGACTAGAGAACAAAAGCATGCACATGCTTCGGTTAAATTACAAAAATGGGAAAATGATTGAGGAAGCGGTACATATTCAGTTCCAGAGTGATGGGGTTGCCAGAACTCAGAGTTCTAGATCGCTGCAAGTCTTCGAGAAGGCTTGGTTAAGAGGCTAGGCCTGTCATGGCTTCTCCAATATGATAAGGACACAGCCATAAACATAAAGGCATGTACGCTGCGACAGAAAAAAGGGGATAGTACAAATTCACCCCGTGGGTTTCAAGTCCCAGCGGACCCGCCAAGCTCATTCTTCCCAGTTCTGCGAAAACTAGCGCGCGATATCCGACGCTTGCTCGACCACTGAAGGTGAATTAGTGCGAGCCTTGTGGTTTGCGTGTCATGGATGTGTATTCGTCGGTAGAACGGAAAATTTTAAATTGTCAAGGCAATAATAAATGGAGAGTGCTTTGAGGTTTGACTTATAGATGTTTAAGGGATGTTTATGAGTACGCACGCGGAGGATTTGAAGCTTCGTCTCATGACTATTGAGCTTTTGAGGACTGCGAAGTATAAGAGGAATATTACGTACCGTGAATTGGCGTCTAAGACTGGTTTGCCGGTGACTGTTCTCAGCAGGTATGCGAAGGGTCATGTGTTGCCGAACACGGCGAGGGCTAAGCAATTGTGGCGAGTGTTGACCAAGCTTGTGGGTTTGGAGCCTGAGCTTCGTAGCAGAATAAAGTTTGATGAGGATGGGTATTTTGACAACACTGAAATCGTAGGTGACTTCAACATTCTGGAGCAGGCGGCCAACCATGCGCTTGCAGACTTTGCGGGAAAACGTGTGACGAAGGTGTTGACGGCTGCTGTTGACGGGATTCCATTGGCCACGATGGTTGGGAACGCTCTTGGAGTGAACCTTGTCATCGCTAAAAGGGGCAAAGAGGTTGGTGTTAAAGCCTTTCTTGAGGAAACATACGTCTTAGGCCGGGACTCTGGTGTAACGATGACCCTTTACGTTCCGAAGGAGATAATCAAGAAAAGAGACAGTGTCCTGATAGTGGATGACATGATCAAGACAGGAGAAACGCAGGCAGCCCTGGTTAATCTTGTTCGAAAAGCGAAGGCCGAAATCTCCGGAATCTTCACTCTCGTGGCAGTAGGTGAAGA
>Ga0116138_1001293_pt1 | contig 13946 bp, 13 predicted proteins | sample June2015DPH_20_1_2_FD_88971 | JGI IMG/M metagenome (GOLD analysis project Ga0116138, IMG submission 88971) | Peatland microbial communities from SPRUCE experiment site at the Marcell Experimental Forest, Minnesota, USA - June2015DPH_20_150 | ecosystem: Environmental > Terrestrial > Soil >... | reverse complement strand
GCGAGGATTTTCTCCTCCGCCGTCGTTGCCTGGCGGTACCACTGCTCCGCCTTGAAATAAGCTGGCGTAAGATTAGCAGGCATAATTCAAAAAATCCGAAATACGAATCTCGAAATCCGAAACAATACCAAAATACGAATATCAAATGCTCAAAACATCACTCGCTCTTGCGCAGTATTGCTCCAAAAATATTCATTAGCTCGGTTGCCTCTTGTATTAATTCGGCACGTTCTTTTTCAAGTGCAGAATCACTTCCGGCATCAATGAGTCTCAGCCAGTATCGGCTTTCTTTGACCTCTTTACGGCAAATCTTAATACGAAACACGAAGTCCTTTTTACTAATCGCCTCATTCGCTTCTATGTAATTCGCTCCCACAGAACCGGATGCATCGACTAATTGCCTTGAATCCTCAATGTTAGCCAGCGTTTGCGGCAGCTTCTTCACAAATACTCTTACTCTCTGTGCAAATCGCAGAGTTCTGTCTTCTAAATCGTAATGTTTTGGCTCTTTAGCTTCGGCCATCAGCTCTTGTTTTGAATTTTATTTTTTGGTATTTCTAATTTGTTTCGTATTTCGTATTTCGATATTCGAATTTTGAACTATTTGATATTTTCTACAACAAGGTCGCCGACCTGGTTTGTGCTGTAGCCCATTTTGCCGGCGGCTAATGATTTCAGCTTATTGGCCGTAACGAATTTCACGGCGTCTTCGATAGCATTCGCTGCCTTTTGCTCGCCCAACGTCTCGAGCATCATCCCGCCCGCGCAAATCGCGGCCAACGGGTTGATGACGGCTTTGCCCGTGTATTTCGGTGCGCTGCCGCCTATCGGCTCGAACATACTGACGCCTTCGGGGTTGATATTGCCGCCCGCGGCGATTCCCATCCCGCCCTGAATCATCGCGCCGAGGTCAGTGATGATGTCGCCGAACAGGTTGCCCGTAACAATCACATCGAACCATTCCGGATTTTTCACGAACCACATACACGTTGCGTCAACGTGATAATATTCGCGCTTGATATTCGGGTATTCCTTTTGCCCCATCTCGTGGAACGCTCTTTCCCACAAATCATAAATGAAGGTCAGGACGTTCGTCTTTCCGCAAAGCGCAAGTGTATTGTTCTCGCCTTTGCCTCTTGCTTTCTTGCCGTTTTTCTTTGTGTATTCGAACGCGTATTTGAGGCACCTGTCGACCTGGAAGCGAGAATAAACCGATGACTGCACCGCGACCTCGTGGGGTGTTCCTTTCATTGTAATCCCGCCCGTGCCTGTGTATGCGTCACCTGAGTTTTCGCGCACGACGGCAAAGTCAATGTCCGCGGGTCCTTTGCCTTTTATAGGCGTCTCAACGCCCGGATACAATCTTACAGGTCGCAGGTTAATATACTGGTCCAGCTCGAACCTCGCTTTCAAGAGTATCCCTTTTTCCAATATGCCGGGTTTAACATCCGGGTGACCAATCGCGCCCAACAGTATCGAGTCGAATTTGCGCAGTTCCGCTATCGCGCTATCCGGCAGCGTTTCGCCTGTTCTTTTGTATCGTTCGCCGCCGAAATCGAAATGCGTCATATCCAGCTTAAAGCCGAATTTCGCCGCAGCCGTATTGATAACCTTTACGGCTTCCGCTATCACTTCCGGCCCGGTGCCATCGCCGCCTATTACGGCTATCTTGTAACTCTTAACACTTTTCGCCACGTATTTTTCTCCTTTATTTCAATTTGTGGTTCGTTATTTACTTTTCTTTATATGTTCAAGCAGTCCGCCATCCCTGATGATTTCCAGCGCAAAGTCCGGCAGGGGCCTAAACTCGATTCGTTGGCCGTTGGTCTTGTCCTCGATTATACCTTTATCGTAATCGATTTGCACTTCGTCGCCGTCGTTAATTCGCTCGACCGCGTCTTTACTCTCGATTGTGTAAAACCCACAGTCAATCGCGTTGCGGTAGAATATCCGCGCAAATGTCCTGGCGATTACTGTTTGCACGCCCGCTCCGCGAATTGCCCATACGGCGTGCTCTCTCGATGAGCCGCAGCCGAAGTCGTCGCCCGCGACAATCACGTCGCCCCTGCTTAACTTCTTTACGAACCCGGCGTCTAAATCTTCCATACAGTGCTTCGCCAATTCCTGCTCGTTGTCGGTATTCAAGTACCTCGCCGGAATTATCTCATCCGTGTTTATGTGATCCCGTTTATATACATGTGCTTTAGCCATAACATTCACCTCACTTGTTCAAATTCTAAACCCTAATTTCTAAATCCTAAACAATACCAAGATTCCAATAACAAATGTTCCAAACATTATTCGCTCTTGGTCACAATTGCCCCGAAGATATGCGTGAGTTCCATCGCTTCATTTTCCAAATCTTTCCTTTCCTGCTCAAGCATTTTATTTTCGCCGGTATCAACCAATTTCAACCAATATCTGCTTTCCTTTGCCTCTTTCCGGCATATCTTGGCACGCATTACGAAATCCTTTTTGCTCAACGCTTCGTTTGCCTCAATATAGTTTGCTCCAACCGACCCGGACGACCGGATAAGCTGTTTTCCATCCTCTATATTAGCTGGCGTGCTCTTCAGCTTGGCAACGAATACCCTTATCCGCTTTGCAAACTCCAGCGTCCTGTCCTCAAGGTCGTAACGTTTTGTATTTTGAGTTTCAGTCATTTGAATTTGTTTAGGATTTAGGGTTTAGATATTAGGATTTCCTCACAGGTATTTCCTTGGATCTTCTAACTTACCTGTGAGGGCGCTTGCTGCCGCAGTCGCCGGGCTTGCGAGATATACTTCGCTCTTGGGACTTCCCATTCTGCCGACGAAATTGCGATTGGTCGTGCTGATACACTTTTCACCGGAGGCGAGGATTCCCATAAATCCGCCCAGACACGCACCGCAGGTCGGCGCGGAGATTACGCAGCCGGCCTTATAGAAGACGCCAAATAGTCCTTCGTCGTCCGCCTGTTTCCAGATTGTCGGCGTCGCGGGCACAATTATCGTGCGAATCTTCACTTCTTTGCCCTTCATAATCTTCGCAACAATCCTGAGGTCTTCAATTCGCCCGTTTGTGCAGCTTCCGATATACGCCTGGTCCATAGCCATACCTTTGCATTCGCTAATCGGCTTTGCGTTGCTCGGCAGATGCGGCATAGCGACCATCGGCTCTAATTTGGCGCAGTCAAACTCCTCGACCGATGAGTATTCAGCATCCGCATCCGATTCAAATACCTTATAGGTCTTCTTGTCTTTAAGATGCTTGGCAAGATACTTCTTTGTCGTCGCGTCAAAGCCGATGATGCCGTTTTTCGCGCCCGCCTCGATTGCCATATTGGTGATGGTCATCCTTGCCTCCATTGACATATCCTTCAACGCAGGCCCGACGAATTCCATCGCCTTATAGAGCGCACCATCCACGCCAATCCTCGTTATCACCGCGAGGATTACGTCCTTGCTGTAAACGCCGTGAGGCAGTTTGCCGTTCAAAACAAACTTTATCGACTCCGGCACCCTGAACCAAAGCTCGCCCGTAGCGATTGACGCCGCTAAATCCGTTGAGCCGATACCGGTGCTGAACGCCGCGAACGCGCCGTATGTGCAGGTATGCGAATCACCGCCCACGATTACCTCGCCGGGCCTGATATGACCCTGCTCAGGCAGTAACGCGTGGCAGACGCCCGCCTTGCCAATCTTGTAGTAGTGCTTGATTTTCTGTCTCTTGGCCCATTCATCAAGGCGTTTATGTAGCTCGGCGCTTTTGATGTCCTTTGCCGGCTGAAAATGGTCGGGCGTTACGACAATCTTATTCTTGTCGAATACCTTATCGATTCCCTTTTCAATCAGCATCGATATCGCCGCCGGCGTCGTAACATCGTGGCACATCACCACATCAATCTTAGCATTGATTAATTCGCCCGCTTTTACCGTTTTCTTTCCGCTCGCCCTTGCGAGGATTTTCTCTGTTATCGTCATTGCCATATTTCTATCCGTCTTTCATTCCACAATTTTGCATTTTATTTTTTAATTTGTTTTACAGTTCCGCTTTGGCTCCCGGCTCTTCGGTGCCGGCCTTGCCGACCATTCTGTTAATCGCGTCGATATAGGCCTTGGCGCTTGCCTCGATGATGTCCGTCGAGATACCTCTGCCGACAAACGTTCTGCCGTCAGTTTTTATTTTCACGGTCGCTTCGCCGAGCGCTTCTTTGCCGCTTGTAACCGCGCGTATCGAGTAGCTTTCCAACTTCGGCGAGAAACCCGTGGCCTCTCGTATCGCATTATAGGCGGCGTCAACAGGCCCGTCGCCGTCGGCTTGCGCCTCTTTAACTTCGCTTTTGGTTTTTATCTTAACAGCCGCCTGCGGCGCGTTGCCCGTCTCGATGAGCACCCGTAAATACTCAAGCGTAAAAGTATGCTCGACCGAACGCACCTCATCATCGATAATCGCGATAAGGTCTTCGTCGAACACCTCTTTTTTCTTGTCCGCCACCTGCGTAAACCTCTGATACGCCTGCTCAATCTCATCCTTGCTGAGCTTATACCCGAGTTTCTTGCAATGGTCCGCAAAGCCGTGCCTGCCCGTATGCCTGCCAAGCACCATTCGTGAGCCGGCAAGCCCTATCGTCTCAGGCGTCATTATCTCGTATGTCTTGCGTTCCTTTAATACGCCGTCAACGTGCACACCCGACTCGTGCGCAAAGGCATTAGCGCCGACAATCGCCTTGTTCGGCTGGATGACAAATCCTGTCAGGCGCGACACAAGCTGGCTCGTCCGGTAAATCTCAGTTGTCTTAATGCCGGTCGTAACCGGTTTTCCACCCGCTGCTTTTGTGAAGAAATCGGGCCTGGTATGTATCGCCATCACGACTTCTTCGAGCGCGGCGTTTCCAGCCCGTTCGCCAAGTCCGTTTATCGAGCATTCCACCTGTCTTGCGCCGTTTCTTACACCTGCTAACGAATTTGCCACCGCCTGACCGAGGTCGTTATGACAGTGAGTGCTGATTATCGTCTTATCGATGCCGGGGACGCCGGCGACAAGCTGGGCGATAATCTGGCCGTATTCGTAAGGCAATACATAGCCCACGGTATCCGGGATGTTCAGCGTCGTTGCGCCGGCTTCAATCACGGCGGTCAAAATCTCAATCAAAAACGGCATTTCGCTGCGACAGGCGTCCTCCGGTGAAAACTCGACGTCATCGGTAAAGGTCTTCGCTAATTTCACCGCCGCGACAGCCATCTTCAGGACCTCAGCAGGGGTCTTGTTGAGCTTGTGCTCCATATGTATCGGGCTTGTCGCGATAAACGTATGTATGCGTCGTTTCTTCGCGGGCGCAAGCGCCTTGCCTGCCGAGATGATATCCTGCTCGGTTGTCCTCGCCAGTCCGCAAATTGTAGAACCTTTGACCTGTTCGGCTATCAGCTTTGTCGCGTCAAACTGGGCGGGCGATGAGACCGGGAAACCCGCCTCGATGACGTCCACGCCCAAAAGCGCCAATTGCTGGGCGATTTCGAGCTTTTCAGCTACCGAAAGCGACGCTCCCGGCGCCTGTTCGCCGTCGCGTAAGGTCGTGTCGAATATTATCACTTTGTTCTGCATCTTGTTATCTCCAAGTTCTTGTACTGTCGGAAGTTAGGCGGTTATTATGCCCTAAAACGGGCAGAAAAGCTACCGCTTTGTTTAAAGATTGAAAATAGAAAATCGAATTGTGGTACTATCGTTTTATGCGCCTTGGCGGCGCAGGATAAGAGCGAGGGCGATTAGCCCGGAAGGAACTACACAATTTGTAACGCTCTTAGTCATATCAGTTATATTATACGGCATATCGTTGGCTTTGCAATAGCAATTTTTTAAAAATAATCAGCGAAATATAGCGAGGCGTTTTTCGATTGCCGTGTTACCAGCACGACTCGGGAGGGGTTTTATTACATACAAGCCATTCGGAGGCCATTATGGCAAAGTCCTCCATATCCACTTTGCAGTCGCCGTTAAGGTCGCCTTTTGAATATGCTGTGCATTTGCCTGCACTGACAGAAAGCCTGAAACTTCCTTGCTGACCTTCAAAACCCGCCACGCGGATGTAATAGCGTTTACCCTTTACCATATTGTAACTGATCTGAGAATCGGTCGTCATATAATAATCGTCATTACATGCAAGCTCGTTTCCGCCGCAGGCGTTAAAAAGGGCAAGTGTCGTGTCGAATTCATCGCTGTTTACTGCAATGGTATATTCGCCTGCTGTCTGCGGCTGGAAATAATACCATATATCATTAAAGTCGTTATAAGCACAACTTGTAATATCATTTCCCTCTGCGCCATAGTTTGAGCCATAATAAATTTGTCCCAACTGAACTTGCGCAGCGCCAGAGCACTCATCGTTTAATAAATCTACCCACAGTTCACTGCCGTTTGTGCCGTCGTTAGCGGCGAAAAATAACGTGCCGTTCACATATATCATAGAGCCGGGACCTGAGCTTCCTGAGCCGGGATATATATCTTTCACCATTATTGTCCCGGCCGCTGTCCCGTCGCTTTTCCACAGTTCCCAGCCGTTTGTGCCGTCGTTAGCGTCGAAAAATAACGTGCCGTTCACATCTGTCAGATTATAGAGATTTGAGCTTCCTGAACCGGGATTTATATCTTTTACTATTACTGTCCCGGCCGCTGTCCCGTCGCTTTTCCACAGTTCACGGCCGTGTGTGCCGTCATCGGCTGAGAAAAATAACGTGCCGTTCACATTTGTCAGATAATAGAGGTCTGAACTTCCTGAACCAGGATTTATATCTTTTACCATTATTGTTCCGGTCGCTGTCCCGTCGCTTTTCCACAGTTCCCGGCCGTGTGTGCCGTCATCGGCCCAGAAAAATAACGTGCCGTTTATATTTATCAGTGGCCCGGACCATGAGTTTCCTGAACCTGGATTTATATCTTTTACCGTTACTGTCCCGGCCGCTGTCCCGTCGCTTTTCCACAGTTCACGGCCGTTTGTGCCGTCGTAGGCTCCGAAAAATAACGTACCATTCACATTTGCCAGATAACTGGGCTCCGAACTCCCTGAGCCGGGATTTATATCTTTCACCATTACTGTGCCTTCCGCTGTTCCGTCGCTTTTCCATAACTCAGAGCCGTTTGTGCCGTCGCCGGCCGCAAAAAATAATGTGCCGTTCACATTTGTCAGATGCATAGGAAGTGAGCTTCTTGAACCGGGAGATATATCTTTCACCATTACTGTGCCCTCCGCTGTCCCGTCGCTTTTCCACAGTTCATAGCCGTGTATGCCGTCAGTGGCTCCGAAAAATAACGTGCCGTTTACGTCTATCCTATCCAGATCCGTGAGGATTGAGTCTCCTGAACCAGGATTTATATCCTTTACCATTACTGTCCCGGCTGCTGTCCCGTCGCTTTTCCACAGTTCACGGCCGTGTATGCCGTCGCTGGCGTCGAAAAATAACGTGCCGTTCACATCTGTCAGATACCACACGGGGTCTGAGCTTCCTGAACCGGGATTTATATCTTTCACCATTACTGTTCCGGCCGCTGTCCCGTCACTTTTCCACAGTTCATCACCGTGTGTGCTGTCGGTGGCGTAGAAAAATAACGTGCCGTTTACATTAGTCAGGTACATGGGACCTGAGCTTCCCGTCGGATTTATATCCTTTAACATAAATGGTTCACCAGCCAGAGTAGCGGCGGCAAATGGCAGACACAGGGCCAGTATTATCAGGAATGATTGTCCCTTCATTTTTTACTCCTCCTGAATACGCATATATTTCATTTCCTCGACAGAGTATTTATTATATGCTTATACCTCAAAAAAGCAAGATAATTATGACGCAAAATTATCCGCTTTTAATGCCTTATTCTCGGTTCCTGGGTCACCAGCCCAGCCCGTTAAACGCTATCAAGACAGGCATTACCGATTCAGAAGATATAACGAGGCGTTGAGGACAGTCGCGAATGATACCCAGGCCAGATACGGGATAAGAAGCAAGGCGGCAATGCGTGAGATTTGGAAGAAAGCAAAAATGGTCACAATAATAGCGTTCAGGAGCAGAACGATATCGATAAGGCCCAGCAGCGGGGAATGTAAGCCGAAGAATAAGGGAGTCCAGATTGCGTTGAGGAAAAGCTGAACGATAAAACAGGCAAGGACAATGCGGACTGCTTTGCTGTTAATATCTTTTTGCCAGACCAGATACGCGGAGATACCCATCATAATATAGAGCGTTGTCCAGACGGGACCGAAAATCCAGTTGGGCGGATTAAAGAAGGGTTTATTGAGATCGGCGTACCAGTTGCCGAGCGTGTCGGCGGTTGTGAAGAGCGAACCCATAAGGCCGACAAGAAACGGCACAGCACAGGACACCACCAGCTTAATGATATTTACTGGTTTCATACCGAATCATTATCGATACAACGCCGCGATATTAAAGCAGCTTGTCAACCTTGGCGACGAGGTCTTTGACGTGGCTGACCGAGACATCTAATTCTTTACGCTCATCGGCGTTGAGGTTTAATTCGACGATTTTTTCGACGCCTGTTTTGCCGAGCACCGCGGGGACGCCGACGAAGTACCCGCCGACGTTGTATTCCTTCTGGCAATATACGCAGCAGGGTATCACACTGCGGCTGTCGGTAGTAATCGCTTCCGCCATTTTAACAACTCCCGCGGCTGGGGCGTAATACGCGCTTGAGCCGAGCAGGTCAACAATTTCGATGCCGCCTTTTCTGGCGCGTTCAATCAGCCGGGCGATTGTTTCTTTGGGCAATAGCTCGGTAATTGGTGTTCCCGCGACCGTTGTGAACCGAGGCAGCGGGACCATATCGTCACCGTGGCCTCCCATTAGTATGCCTCGAATGTCCTCGCTGCGGACGTTAAGCTCCGTCGCGACAAAATGACAGAATCTTGCTACGTCGAGGGCTCCCGCCATTCCCATTACCCTGTTCTTCGCAAAGCCTGTTACCTTCGACGCTACATATACCATAGCGTCGAGCGGATTCGATACCACGATGACGATTGCCTGGGGACAATATTTGGCGACTTTTTCGCTGACGTCCTTTACAATTTGCACGTTCTTTGCGAGCAAATCATCTCTGCTCATCCCCGGCTTTCGCGCAAGGCCGCTTGTGATTACGACGATTCGGCTGTCCTGTGCGGCTGCCCAATCGGTTGTTCCCGTTATCCGGCAGCTATAACCCTGCACCGGGCCTGCTTCTGCCATATCGAGGGCCTTACCCTCGGCCAATCCTTTTACGATATCGATAAGAACGATGTCACCAAGTTTGCGCGAGGCCGCGATATGCGCTGTTGTCGCACCGACGTTTCCCGCACCTACGACTGTTATTTTGTTGACGCTCACAGTATTCTCCTTTTTATTTACCGACACCTTATAAGTTGATTTGTGTTGAAACTCAAATTAGGGATGTGCGTTTTGATGTCTTCGATGAAACGCAGGCCGTCCTGCCAATAGCCTGCGGTTGGCTTTATCGCGGGATTAAAGCTGAGAAAATAATTATTAATGTTCTCGACGAGGACCTCGCGCAGGTATTTGCACGCCATCGACGCCAACGACACGGGCAGGAATTTACTATCTGCTCCGACGACAAAATGCACACGTATTTTACGCTGACCAATTTTCATCTCGTAACTGCTTCTATCCTGGTCTTCGTGAATAATGCGCAGTTGCGATTCGCCGAACATCAGTTGCAATTGTCGCTGATAGTGACTTCGCCCGCCCTGTCGATCGATAACGATATCAAGGTCGTCACTTGCGAAATCGCGCATAGCCGACTGCATTAACTCCGCGACGGCGGTGAAAAGCACCTTCGCCTTGTTATCAACCGCATTTACCATACGATTATAATGCTCAACCTCAAGGCATCGGCTCTTTAATCCCAATAATTCGATATGCTGATTGGCAAGGTCGGCTCGCAGCATTGAAACCGCGATACCAATATCCGCGTTATCTCCGCCAAGCTGATAGTCGCCGGCTTTTTTATACCACGGGTACTCCGCGATATGCTCAAGGCAGTCCGGGCAAAGCGATGATATGAGTTCGGTGAGGTTCTTCGGCTCACTGCCTAAGTGTTTCAATGTTGCCAATACCGTTCGCCTGAGGTGTTTTATGCCAATGGTTCTTGTGAATGCCTTTTTGCTGTCAACGATAAGCAATCGGCCCTTAAGCCCGGTTCGTTTTTCGGAGACGCTTGTGCGTAAAATCTCCCAGTGATTCGCCCAGACGAGATTATCCGGCACACGGAATGCGCTCGACGAGACCACCAATGGCCCAAGGATTGGCCCGAAACCCGCTTCGTCTATCCCCACCAAAATCGCCATCCGTGACTCCTCACCGGCGCCGCTGCTAAAGCGTTTCGTGTCTTATTATTGCCCGGTAAATGCCGTTTATTTTTTTGCCTTCCACCATCACCGGCGGATACTTATCGTTCCTGGGCTGCAATCTAACCGTATTGTTCGGCTCAAAAAACACCCGCTTGAAAGTTGTCTCGTGAGGCGAGGTGAACCGCACAAAACAATCGTCGCCGTTTCGCACCTCCGTCGCGGGCGAAAATACTATGATATCACCCTCGCGGAATTTCGGCTCCATCGAATCGCCCACTACCCGCACCGCGAAAGCGTTGGGGTCGTGAACGTCCGGGCATCGAATATAATCGTCCGCGACGCCGACGGGGTAATCGAGGTCGTCAAAATCCGTCGGGTATCCCGCGACGACCTTGTTGATAATCGGCACTAACCTGCCCGGCGAAAGCGACGGTTTTTTATCAGGAGCTTCCTGCGAACCGTTCTTCTTCTGTCCTTTGTTGAGCTGCCGCCATTTTTCGTTTTCCGCTTCGGTCGTCTCGACTCTCTCCCGAACATCCGTTGGCAGCCGTTCCATATGTGCCATGTACAAAAGTATTCCCGCTTCAAATCCAAGGACTTTCTCCAATTTTTGCAGAAGCTCATCGCTCGGCGGGTTGTTCACCTTGCCTGTTTCTATCGTCGAAAGATACGGCTTCGAAAATCCTATCCGGCTGCCCACCTCATCCAGCGTCAGCCCCAGCTCCTCGCGTTTGTTCCTGATTATTTCGCCGAGTGACATTGCGTTTCTCCTGTATATTTGTTTACGCCTGTCAGAACCAAATCAACCTGTCATCTAAATGTTAGCGCGTATTATATATCTTGCAAACAAATACACAAGTTTATTTAAGCAAATAAGCTACGCGGGGGCGTGATTTGCTTTTGCAGAGGGGAAAAGGGAGCAGGCGAACTACTAACCGATTTCAACGAGCGTATATTTCCTGCTTCCGAGGCCGATTTTTTCAGCGTGCTCGATTTGCCATTTGCCGTTGAGGTTTGGATATTCGGAGATTTTATCTAAAGGTTTGCCCGCTGTTTTTTCCATCAAATCAATCGCCGCGGCGTCAACAGCCACCGGGTTGGTCGAGCCGAGTATGCCGATATCCTTGACGATATTGTGGTCCGGGTTGCCCATACAGTCGCAATCTTTGGTAATTGATATCGCGAAGTTTATAAACGCCGCGTGTCCCTCTTTGCCGGCGAGCACTCCCTTTGCGTGTTCAGCGATGTTGCATTCGAGAATTTTGATGTCCTTGTCCCAGTCGTGCTGGACCGCGCCGAACCTGCACACCGCCAAGCATTCCGCGCAGCCGACGCATTTGTCCTTGTTGATATGCGCTATAAGGTCTTCCATATTAATCGCCGCTTCCGGGCAGTGCCGGTAACATTCACCGCAGCCCACGCATTTGCCGGTATCCACGCTCGGCTTGAATGCCGAATGCTGGCGCATCTTGCCTTTCCTGCTTGCGCAACCCATACCGAGCGTCTTGAGCGTCGCGGCAAAGCATGTCCCTATGTGCCCCGTAACGTGCGACACCGCCAGAATCGACTGCACTCTTGCGATATCGTAAGCGATGGATACCTCCTTATTCAGTTCGCCGTTGATTTTCACTACGGTCTCGCTGGTTCCGAAAATGCCGTCAGGCGGAATGAACGGTATGCCGAGACCTTTCACGTCGAACCCGTGTTCGGAGGCCAATATCGCGTGGTCAATCGCGTTGTGCCGTTTGCCGAGATACAGCGTGCTTGTGTCCGTTAGGAACGGTTTGGTCTTTAAGCCGACAAGCTCATCAACCAGGCCCTTGAGGCACGGCGCTTTGATGTATGTCTTATTTCCCTTTTCGCCGATGTGAATCTTCACGGCGGTGAAGTCGTTTTTTTCGAAGCATTTTGCGAAGCCCGCCTCTTTGAAAAGGCGTTTTGCCTTGTCGGAGATAACTTTTTCGCCGTCTTCAATAGCCGACTTGATAAAATAGACCTTTGGAAGCATAGGTATCGCCTTATTTGTTTACGAAGATAATGATGCCGACCAGTATCAGTATCACGGCTATGCAGATACCAAGCGCCGAGTAAAACACCCACATCAGTTGCCTGGTTTGCCGCGTTACGATGAACTTCAGGTACCTGTCGCTGGCCGCAAACGTTCTGCTCATTTGGGCTATGCCGTCGGTATGGTCTCTTGTGCTCTGGTTGAGTTTGGCGAGGGTTTCGTTGAATTTGCCGAACGTTTCGGTCATCTGAATATCGACATCCGATGCCGCGGCGAGCTGCCGGTCGATTGCCTGAAGGGCGTCGGTTTGCTTTGCGCTTTCCGCCGGGATTTTCTCCACCGCCGATAACAATTGCTGGTCTTTGAGCAGATTCGTCTTTAATTGTGAAACGAGTTGTTCAGTGAGCACCTTCTGGTTTTCAACGACGGCCGGAAAGTTCTCGAGTAGTTTTGGAAACTGCTCGATGCGGGCGATGAGGTTTTCGTGCTGGGCGACCTGTTTGTTGAGGTGTTCGTTTATGTTCTGAATCTGGTCGATGAGTGTCTCGAAGCCGGCTTGGAATTTCTCTAATTCGGGTTTGCCCCGCACAGCCACCGCCTGGAACGGGCTTTTATCCGCAGACGGGGTCTGGTTGTGAATTATCAGGCCGTCGTCGCTTAATTGCGGCCGTTCATAGTCGCTGTGCGACGAGGGCAACTGCTCTCGCAGCCAATTCTTAAAACGCGTTAGTAACGCCCGAAGTTCCATCCGTTTGTAATCCTTGAAACCTTATTAAGCTTTCTTGTGAGGTAATTATCGCACATACCGCCCATCTTGCCAAGAGCAAAACGCTGCTCGCTTTCAGGCGATTGGTTTGTAGAAATCGGCTGGTTTTTGGGAAAGCGTATTTTTCAAAACGCCTAAATTCTCGATTTTGCACTCAATCGTATCTCCCGATTGCAGGAATCTCCCGGAAGCAACCGCTACGCCGGCGGGTGTGCCCGTCAAAATTATATCGCCTGGCTCAAGCGTCATAAGAAAACTCAAAAACGAAACGACCTCCGCGACCGGGTAAATCATCTGGCCCGTATTGGCCTTCTGGCGGGTTTCATTATTTACTTTCAATTCCATCCGGAGATTTTGAACATCAGGTATTTCGTCAGCCGTTACCAGGTATGGCCCAATCGGGCAGAAGCCGTCCGCCCATTTGCCCGCAAGCCAGTCGTAAAAATCATCCCACGGCCTTTCCGCTCGCCCATTTTTGAACGTTACCGAGCGGGCCGAGACATCATTGGCAATCATATATCCCGCGACGCAGTCAATCACCTCTTTTGCCTCGACGCATTTTGCGCGTTTACCTATGACAACTGCAAGCTCAAGCTCGTAGTCAATCTGTTCGCTGTATTCGGGCCAGGGGATTTTATCGTCCGGCCCGATGATAGTAGTTGCGGGCTTAAGGAAAGGCCTGGGGACAGTAGTTTGCTTTTTCGCATCCGAAAGACCGAGTTTGAAACCACGTTTTACGGATGCTTCTTTTATATGCTCGCCGTAATTTCCCGCAAGGGCGAGTAACTTGCCGGGCCTTGGTATTGGCGCAAGAAGTTTGACATTCTCTACGGGAGTAACAATCTCGC